>Ga0134126_10011028_pt1 | contig 11393 bp, 11 predicted proteins | sample KB31752_FD_96881 | JGI IMG/M metagenome (GOLD analysis project Ga0134126, IMG submission 96881) | Terrestrial soil microbial communities with excess Nitrogen fertilizer from Kellogg Biological Station, Michigan, USA - KB3-175-2 | ecosystem: Environmental > Terrestrial > Soil > Unclassified ... | reverse complement strand
TCGGAGCGCCAGTCCTTCGCCAGTTCGACGGCCGCTCGCTGCAGCTGTCCCTGGTGCTTGTCGAGCTTGGCTTCGAAACGCTCGAACAAGGTGAAGGCATCGGCCGTCGCTCCCGCGAATCCCGCGAGCACGCGATCGTTGAAGATGCGGCGTACCTTGCGCGCGGTCGCCTTGACGACGACGTTTCCGAGCGTGACCTGGCCGTCGCCGCCCAGCGCGACGTTTGCGCCGCGCCGCACGGAAAGTATCGTCGTACCGTGAAAGAAATCCATCGTCGGACAAGGGCGGAGCCGGGACGATCGCGCCAGCCGATGCGCGGCTAAAAAGCGAAGCCGGCGCGGCGTGACCCGAGAGTCGCGTCTACGTCGCTTTCTTGATGAAGTGGCGCGGCGAGATGCCGATCAGGAGCAGCAGCGCCCGGATGATCGGCGAGGCGCCGATGATCTGAATCGACTTGCGTTGCGATTCGGCGCGGCTGATGGCGTTGAAAATCGCTCCGGCACAGACGAAGTCGATGCGCTCGACCCCGCCCATATCGATCGGTATCGCATGCCGCCCGTCGCCGAACAGCGCGAGCTTGGCGAGCTGCGGATCCGACGAGCCGAGCATCGTCCCCTGCCAAACGAGCATTTCCGGGTCGTCGGGCATCGCGTCGGCGGCCGCGGGGGCATCACCGGCCGCCTCCGCGGGCAGCGATGAAGGCGGCGGCTCCCACGATGGCGGCGAAACTTCGAAGGCGACGGCGAATTCGACCGCCCGATCCTCGAAGACCTTGTGGTCGTTCTGCCACTGCAGCAGCTCCAGCAGCAGGATCCAGTAGCCTTCTCCGGCGCCGCGACCCTGCACGACCGAGTGCTCGAGCGCGTTACGGATCTTCTCCGGATGCTGCAGCGCAAGCGGATACTTCCGCCTGCGCAACTGCGCCAGCGCGTCGGCCAGAAGCTTGGCTCCCGCGTTGTCGGCACCGGTCAGCGAGCCCAGATCGAGACGCAGATGCGACTGCTTTTGCGATGCCGCCAGCAGATTCGCGATCTGCGGCGCATGTCCCGCATTGAGCTTGCCGGTCAGCGCGACATAACCGGCGGCCACCGGACGCGCGCCCTGCCGCGCGTGGACGCCAAGCTCCTCGCGCGAGGGCGCCGACCGCTCGAACGCTACGACGTATTGCAGCGACAGGCGATCGTATTCGGCGTAGTCCCCCGAGCGCTGCAGCAAATCGAACAGTGCCAGCCAGGCGAGCGGCGAAATCTTGGCGTCGTTGTCGTTGGCGATGCCGTCCTCGAGCACGAGGCGGGCATGGGCGGCGTTGCCGTTGGCGTACAGCAGCGCGGCGTTCTCGAGCACGGCGCACAAGCCCGGATTGGCTTCGGCGACCTGGATCTTCTGATTCAGCGCGGGAGTCCATTCGATCAGGCTCGGCGGCCCGGTCACGGTGATCTCGCGCTCGTTGCTTTGGGCCGCGGACGGGCGCTGCTCGCCGCGCGTAAGCACGGTCGGCCGAGCCTTCATCGTCGCCGCAAGCTCCCGCGCCGAGCCAGGCGGGGAGCGAGGAGCGGCGCTTGCACCCACGTCGGGCCGGGGCTTCGCGTCGGGCCGGGGCTTCGCGTCCGATCGGGGCTTTGCGTCGGCAGCTTTGCCCTTGACCGGGGATTTAGGAAACAGGTTGAACGCCATTGCAGTCCGGGTCGTGCGCCGGTGGCCGGAAGGCCCCGATTATGGGCCGATCGCCACCCGCCAACAAGCGGGCGACACGGCCGCAAAGGCGTGCGCGGCGCTGGGCGATCAGCGAGCCATCGCGGGTTGCGCTCCCTTGACCGCGCCGACGTTGGCCAGGTTGTCCGCGGCGAATTGCCAGTTGAGCAACTTGTCGATTACGGCGTTGACATGATCGGCGCGCCGATTCTGGTAGTCGAGGTAATAAGCGTGCTCCCAGACGTCGATCGTCAGCAGGGGCGTCTGCCCCTTCGTGAACGGAACCTCGGCGTTGCCGGTCTTGACCACCTTGAGCGAATCGTTCTCGACGATCAGCCAGGCCCAACCGCTGCCGAATTGCGTGACGGCGGCCTCGGCGAAGGCCTTCTTGAAGTCGTCGTAACTGCCGAAGGCTGCGTCGATCCGGGATGCGATTGCGCCCTGCGGCTTGCCGCCGCCTTTGGGCTTCATGCATTGCCAGTAGAACGTATGGTTCCAGTGCTGCGCGGCATTGTTGAATATCGCCGTCGAGCTCGATTTGCCGGCCGTCGCCGCGATAATCGCTTCGAGCGGCTGTCCCTCGAATTCGGTGCCGGCGATCAGCTTGTTCAAGGTCTCGACATAAGTCTTGTGATGCTTGCCGTGGTGAAAGCCGAGCGTCTGTGACGAAATGACCGGCGCCAGCGCGTCTTCGGCGTACGGCAACGGCGGGAGTGTAAAAGGTCGTGCCATGGAGTTCCCTTTCGAATCGAATGGACTTAAGCGAGGCATCGGCGCCCCGGCCCTCCCATCGCCGGCCGCCGGCGGCCCGGACCAAGATGGCCTGAACCGCTGCTGCTTGCTACAATCGAGACGACAGCTTCGATGCGCCAAAGTTTCCGCACCGGCCGTCGCCGCCTCGGGTTCACGATCGGGCGGGCCGGCCACAATCCTGGGAGGAACGATGAAGAATCCGCTCGACTCGCTGTGGGGCACAATCATCTGCGGGCTGGTCCTGACCGCAATCCTGTACTACGTCGTCAAAATGATTCCACTCTGACCAGAGGCCACAATGGACTACGTCCCCGCACTCGCAAGATGGCTGCATTTCATGGCCGGTGTCATGTGGATCGGCCTGTTGTACTACTTCAACTTTGTCCAGGTCGCGGCGATGAAGGCGGCCACCGCGGACGGCACCCAGGCCGGCATCGCCAAGCACGTCGCCCCGCGCGCGCTCTTGTTCTTCCGCTGGTCGGCGGTCGTGACCTGGCTGGCAGGCGCCGCGCTGCTCGGCAACCAGTTCGGCAACGCATTCACACTGAGTCACGGCATGGCCGGCATCGGCGTCGGCGCCTGGCTGGGCACGATCATGCTGTTCAACGTCTGGGCACTGATCTGGCCCAATCAGCAGAAGATACTGGGCCTGAAGCCCGCGACCGACGAGCAGAAGAACAAGGCGCGCCGCGTGGCTTTTCTGGCCTCCCGCACCAATACGGCGCTTTCGATCCCGCTTTTGTTCTTCATGGCGGGAGGATGGTCGCACCGCGCGGTGTTCGGTTTGTAGAATTTACCGGCCGCGGTGCAACGCTGCGGCCGGCCCTCGATGCGCGCGCGACTGGCCGACGCTACTGCCAGGCGCCGGCGGCAGGCCGCTGCTCAATCGCCGTACAGCTTCTGCACCCGCTCGCGGCGCTCCTGCGCTTCGAGTGACAAGGTCGCCGTCGGCCTGGCCAGAAGACGCGGAATCCCGATCGGCTCTCCGGTCTCTTCGCAATAGCCGTAGGTGCCGTCGTCGATCATCTTCAGTGATTTCTCTATTTTCTTGAGCAGCTTGCGCTCGCGATCCCGGGTGCGCAGCTCCAGCGTGTATTCCTCTTCGAGCGTGGCGCGATCCGACGGGTCGGTCGTCACCTCGTTCTCGCGCAGGTGCTGGCCGGTGTCGTCGGCATTGTTCAGCAGCTGCGCGCGGAGCTCGAGCAGCCGCTGGCGGAAGAACGCCAGCTGCTCCTCGCTCATGTATTCCTTGTCGCTCGCCTTGAGAAGATCTGGCTCGGTCAGCACCCTGACCTTTTTCGCTACGCTTTTTGTTGCCACGTTTCCACCTTCCCCGCCAAAGTCACGCACTAAACCGCGCATTGTATCGCGAACCAGCGGCTGCAAGCCAAGCTGAATGCCGCCGATTCGCCCTCCCCGGCCGGCATCTAGGCAGCCCGTATAATGCATGCAAAAACGATGCCTGGCATGCTTACGATCACCCGACCCGACGATTGGCACCTTCACGTCCGCGATGGCGAGCCGATGCGCTCGGTCGTCGGCGCGACCGCCCGCGTTTTCGCTCGCGCGGTGCTGATGCCCAACCTCGCTCCCCCGGTCACCACCGTCGCCGCCGCAGCGGCCTATCGCGGCCGGGTCGTCGCGGCGCTGCCGCCGGAATCCCTTTTCACGCCGCTCATGACCCTGTACCTGACCGACGATACGCCTCCGGCCGAGATCGAACGCGCTCGCGCCGCCGGTTTCATCATCGGCGTCAAATACTATCCGGCCGGGGCGACGACCAACTCGGCCTCCGGCGTCACCGATCTCGCGCGCGTCTACCCGGCGCTTGCCGCGATGGAAAAGTGCGGACTGCCGCTGCTCGTGCACGGCGAAGTCACCGATCCGGACATCGATGTTTTCGATCGCGAAAAAGTCTGCGTCGAGCGGGTGCTTGCGCGCATCCTGCGCGATTTCCCCGGCTTGAGGCTCGTCGTCGAGCACATCACGACGCGCGAAGCGGCCCAGTTCGTCGCCGCTGCGCCGGCGCATGTCGGCGCGACGATCACGCCGCAGCACCTGCTGTGGTCGCGCAATGCATTGTTCGCCGGCGGACTGCGCCCGCACGCCTATTGCCTGCCGGTCCTCAAGCGCGAGACACATCGCCGCGCGCTGGTCGACGCAGCGACCGGCGGCAGCGCCAAGTATTTCCTCGGCACCGATTCCGCGCCGCACGCGAGAGAGGCCAAGGAGAGCGCATGCGGGTGCGCCGGATGCTTTTCGGCGCCGCTGGCGATCGAGCTCTACGCCGAAGCGTTCGACGCCGCGGGCAAGCTCGACCAGCTCGAGGCGTTCGCCAGTTTTCACGGCGCGGATTTCTACGGCTTGCCGCGCAACGCCGGCACGATCACGCTCGAGCGCGCGCCCTGGACGGTGCCGGCGAGCTATCCGCTCGGCGCCGGGGCGGTCGTACCGATCTTCGCCGGTGAAAAGCTGTCGTGGCGCGTCGCCGGCTGAGCGGTTCAGCGTGCTAAACTGGACACCGAAGTCGGCCAGACCGTCGCTGTCCGCTTCGGGTGCAAGCCCGAAACGGGCAGAGGAAAGTCCGGGCTCCGCAGAGCAGGATGCTGGGTAACGCCCAGACGCTATAAGTCGCTTGCGAGAGCGGCGATGAAGGCGAGGAACAGGGCCACAGAGACGAGTCGCCCCCGGTTCGGGTCAAACCGCACCGGGAGCGGGTGAAACGCGGCAACCTCCATCCGGAGCAACACCAAGTAAGCGGACGACGACGCTGCTCGCCGAGTCCGCGGGTAGGTGGCTCGAGCGCCGCGGTAACGCGGCGCCTAGACGAATGACGGCCATAGGACGCGTTTCGGCGCGCCCCGTAACAGAACCCGGCTTATCGGCCGACTTCGACTTTATCCGCAGTGCCTCTGGCGCCCCGCGACTTTCGCGGGGCGTCGCCTTTTTCGCGTTCCGGATCGCTCGCTTCAGGCGTGGCGCCGCCGGCGCAGGTCGTGCAAAATTTCGCGCGCGGCGTTGTGTCCCGGCACGCCGGTGACTCCGCCACCCGGGTGCGTGCCGGCGCCGCACATGTACAAGCCCTTGAGCGGGCCGCGGTAGTGACCGTTGCCGAGCACCGGCCGCGCCGAAAACAGCTGGTCGAGCGACAGCGCGCCGTGGAAGATGTCGCCGCCGATCAAGCCGAACTCGCGCTCGAGATCGAGCGGCGACAGCACGCGGCGGCCGAGCACGCTGGCGGTGAAATTGGGCGCGTGGCGATTCACGGTCGCGATCATCAGGTCGGCGACCTCGTCCTTGACAGCGTCCCAGGAGCGACCGTCCGGCAACAGCGGATTCGCATGCTGGCAGAAAAGGCTGGCGACATGCTTGCCGGGCGGCGCGAGCGTGCGATCGACCAGCGAAGGAATCAGCAGCTCGACGATCGGCTCGCGCGACCAGCCGTGCTGGCGCGCATCGAAATACGCGCGCTCCATGTAAGCGAGCGAGGGCGCAATGACGATGCCCGCGCGCAGGTGGTCGCCGTCGCCGGGCAGGCACGCGAAGTCGGGCGCGGCGTCGAGCGCGACGTTGATGCGAAACGTCGCGGAGGCGCAGCGGTAGTTCTCGATCCGCTGCCGGAAGTCGCCGTCGAGCGCCGCGGCGTCGATCAGCTGGAGGTAGAGCAGCTTCGGATTGACGTTGGCGACGACCCGGGGCGAGGCGATTTCGCTGCCGTCGGCCAGCACGATGCCGACCGCGCTGCCATCCCGGGTCAGCACGCGCACCACCGCCTCGTCGGTAAAGATTTCGACGCCGCGCTCGACCGCTTCGCGCGCCATCGCCTGCGTGATCGCCCCCATGCCGCCCAGCGCATGACCCCATTGCCCGCGCTTGCCGTTGACCTCGCCGAAGACGTGATGCAGCAGCACATAGGCCGACCCCGGCGTGTAGGGGCTTGCGAAGTTGCCGACGACGGCGTCGAAGCCCAGCGCCGCCTTGATCGGACCGGATTCGAACCAGCGGTCGAGAATGTCGCCGGCGCTCTTGGTGAACAGGTCGAGAATGTCGCGGCGCTGCGCCAGCGGCAAGCGTTTGAGTTTGCCGCCGATTTTCCACGCCTGAAACAGCTCGTGCACCCCGCCGCCGACATTCGGCGGCGTTTCCAGCAGCAATGCGCGCAGCACGTCGGCCACGCGCTCGAGCATCGCGTAGTACGCCGGCAGCGCGGCCGCGTCCTTGTGCGAAAAGCGCGCCACCTCGGCCTGCGTGCCGCCGCGGCCGTCGGCCGAAGCGCCGCCCACCTTGAGGTAGGCGCCGTCCGGCAGCGGCAGGAAGTTCGCCATCGGCCGCTCGACGATCTTGAGCCCGTGCTCCTTCAGGCACAGCTCGTGCATCACTTTCGGATGCAGCAGGCTGACCGTATAGCTCGCTGTCGAGTTGCGGAACCCGGGATGGAATTCCTCGGTCACCGCGGCGCCGCCGACGATGCCGCGCCGCTCGAACACGGCAACCTTCAGCCCGGAACCCGCCAGATAGCAGGCGCAGACGAGGCCGTTGTGCCCGCCACCGATGATCACCGCATCGTAGCGGTCCTTAAGACGCGGGGGGGCCGCGCTCGCGGCGGCTTCGTGCCCGGGCTGCGCGTTCACGGGCAGCGCGGATCAGCCGCAGCGCGACCCGGCGTGACCGCCAGGCGGGCGCGCGCGCGGACGGCGTTCACTCCTCGCCCATGCCGGGAACGACGGTCGAGAATCCGCAGTCGACGTAAGTGATCTCGCCGGTGACGGCGCTGGCGAGATCGGATAGAAGAAATGCGGCGACGTTGCCCACTTCCTCGATCGTGACATTGCGCCGCAGCGGCGCGGTCTTCGCGACATAATGGAGAATGCCGGAGAAGCCGCCGATGCCCGCCGCCGCGAGCGTCTTGATCGGTCCCGCCGATATGGCGTTGACCCGGATGCCTTCCGGGCCCAGGCACTGCGCGAGGTAGCGCACGTTGGCCTCGAGGCTCGCCTTGGCCAAGCCCATCACGTTGTAGTTCGGCATCGCCCGCAGCGCCCCGAGATAGGTCAGCGTCAACAGCGCCCCGTGCCTGCCCTGCATCAGCGGCCGGGCACCCTTGGCCAGCGCGGCAAAGCTGTAAGAGCTCACGTCGTGCGCGATGGCGAATGCCTGGCGCGATATGGCGTTTAGGAAGTCGCCGGTCAGCGCCTCGCGCGGCGCGAATGCGATCGAATGCAACAGTCCGTCGAGGCCGCCCCATTCGTGCTCGACCGCGCCGAACAGCGCAGCGATCTGATCGTCGTTCGTCACGTCGCAGGGCAGCACCGGGGAGCTGCCGAAATCGGCCGCCAGCTTGACTACGCGGTCCTTCAGATCCTCGTTGACGTAAGTGAACGCGAGTAGCGCGCCCTCGCGCTTGCAGGCGTGCGCGATGCCGTAGGCGATCGAGCGGCTGGACAGCAGGCCGGTGATCAGGATTTTCTTGCCGGCGAGAAATCCCATGGCGGTCCTTGTCGATGGCTCGGTTGCCGTCGCGGCGACTGCCGCCGGTTCACCGCTACTCGCCGTAACGCTCGATGACGCCGCAGGCGAGCCAGTCGTTGATCACGCCAAATTCGGGTTTGGGATCGGGATCCAGCTTGCCATGAACGACCACCGAATGCCCGATGACGTCGTTCGCCGCTCCGGTTCCCACCGACAGGCCCGCCACCTGGGCTTCGAGTGTCGCGTTTTCTTCATGCCGCACGACGATGTTCGGCAATTCTCCCGAGCGTCGCGCGCCGGGCGAGGCGCCCCTGGCATTCCAGACCGGTCCGGCGCTGGCCGCGTTCGGCGAGCTGCAGTTGCCTGTCTCGTGAATGTAAAGACTGTGCGGTCCGCCGGCGAGGTTGAACACCTGCACCAGAAGCGCAACCTTGTCACCGCGCTGGGTGAATAAGACGGTACCGGTAGTGCCGCTGCCGTTCTTGGATACCAGCTTGGCGACCGCCTGATTGCCGGTCGAGGGAACGATCTCGCTCATCTTCGGCAGATTGACGGTGCCGCAAGCCCCGAGGATCAGAACCGCCAGCGATGCCGCGGCCGTGCGCGGCGATAGAAGCGAAAACGAATTCCCCATCAAGACTTGCGGATTACGCCGCAGGCGACGCGGGCGCCGGAATTGCCGGTCGGCTGCGTCGTGTAATCGTCGGCGTCCTTGTGCACTATCACCGCCTTGTCGACGATGTCGGTGACGCCGCCGCCGACGCTCATCGGCGTAAGGTCGCCCTGGAAACTGGCGTTGCCCGACGCATCGGCAACGAGCGCCGGCATGTCACCGGCGTGATGCTCGGGCGACGCCGGATTGCCGTGCGGCTTGTTGGTCGGGTTGAAGTGGCCGCCTGCGCTCGCCGCATCGGCCGCGCTGCAGTCTCCCTTTTCGTGCACGTGGAAGCCATGTGCGCCCGGCGCGAGGCCCGACAGCTTGGCGTTGACCGTTACCTTGTCGCCTTTTTGCGTGAACGTCACGGTTCCCGCCGTGGTGTTGCCGGCCGTCGGCGCGAGCGTCGCCGTCGCGGTCTGGGCCTCGGCAGACGCGGCCGCAAGGCATGCTGTCAGAAAGGCTCCAAGCAGCGGCACACCCGTCGTAAACCTCATGTTTTCTCCTTCTGGATTCGCGGGCTCCATCGTCAGCAGCGCCGCGGCGTAGCTGCGGGCATCATAAGCGAACCTGTGCGCCTTGCCAAACGTGCGCGCGGCACAGCGATCCCAATCGGCCGGCTTGCGTTAAACTGTGCATCACGCGTCGCCGAAGAAGCGCGCAGCGAGCCCCCTGCCGCACCGATGGAGCGCGATGGGGGAAAACGACGATCGCATTTCGACAACCCGTCCGGCGGGATCGGCAGCGAATTCGCGGCTTGTTTCATTTCACGAGGAGGTCTCGATGCTGGTAAGAAAATTTTCCCTGGCCGCGCTGGCCATGCTCGTTCCCGTAGCGGCGGGCGCGGCGACACGCTGCGATGCGGTCCTCGCGGCTTTCGGCAAGAGTCTCGTCGGCGCTACCTGCTTCGAAAAGGGCGATCTCACCACCAACGGCGACACGACGGACGTCAATCCGACGACGCCGCCGGACAATTCCATCCCCGGACTACCCGTGGGCGCCTACCGGCCGCGTACGGATCGGTTGGTGCTGGTCAATCCTCCGAGCGACGTCACTGCGATCACGACCGCGGTGCCCGGCTTGCAGATCTCGGGATGGTTCGCGTCCGATCCGGCGCACGAGGCCCGCTTCCTGCTGCGGCTCCCCAACAACTGGAACGGCAAGCTCGTGGTCGCCGGGACCCCGTCGCAGCGCAGCGAGTTTTCCAGCGACTATGCGTGGAGCGATTACGTCGTCCAGAAGGGCTACGCGTACGCCTCGCAGAACAAGGGCGTGTACGGTTTTTATTTCGTAGCGGCTCCCACTCCTCCGGCCATCGTTCCGTCGGATCCACTGGCGTGCCGGTACAACCCCACGACGGCCGCCAACCTGTGGCTTCATTTCTACGATGACGATCCGGGCAAGCCATTCACCCAGTGGGCACAGTACATGGTCGATACCGCGAAACTCGCGCGGACGGGCACGGAGGCGCTCTACGGCAGCGACCCGAGGTTCACGTACGCGGTCGGTACGTCGAACGGCGGCTACCAGGTGCGCCGCGCGGTCGAGATAGCGCCACAACTCTTCGACGGCGGCGTGGACTGGGAAGGCACCTACGTCGAGGCCGACGCCCCCAATCTGCTGACCGATCTGCCGCCGGCCGTACTCAATTATCCCGATTACGCGGCGTCCGGATTCAGCGCCAGCAGCACGGCGGCGAAGAACATCGAGCTCGCCGGCTATCCTCCGGACATCGTCGGGGCGGCGACAACGCTGTGGCGCCTGCACTACGAGAATTACTGGGAGCTCACCGCCTGCCAGTGGCAGAAGCGGCTCGATCCGACCTACAACACCTATGGCAGCGACCTGAGCGGGCTGGCGACGTACAACTACATCGCTCGGCTTTCGGTGCCCAACGTCGACGTCGGCGCGCAGCTCGATGCTTTCGCGACCACCGGGCTGATCCAGAAACCGCTGATCACTGTGGCGGGCACCGAGGATTCGCTGCTGCCGATCGATCATCACGCGCGCGCCTACGCGCGTGCCGTCGCGGCGAGCCTGGCGGCGCAGCCGGGTTACCCGCACCGGCCGCAGCCGGCATATCGTCTGTACGAAGTACAGAACGGCAACCACATCGAGAGCTACAAGAATTTCTTTCCAGCGCTCGAGTACATCCTGCCGCACGCGCAAACGGCCTTCGATCTTCTCGTCGGCAATGTCGAGCACGGGTCGGCGCTCCCGCCCGACCAGTGCATCCCGCGCGGCGGTGCTATCGCCGCCGGGCCGGCAGAGCCCGGGCATTGCGCGGCGCTGTTCGTACCCTGAAGAAGCGCCGGCCCGATGACGGCGCGCTGCGCCGAAGCGGGTAGAATGACGCGGCCGCCCAAAAGGGGCGGCCGTTTCTTTTGACGAGCCGTCCGGTCCCGCCATGTCGTCGATGACCCCGCAGGAAATCGTACACGAACTGAACAAGCACATCGTCGGTCAGGACGCGGCAAAGCGCGCCGTCGCGATCGCGCTGCGCAATCGCTGGCGGCGCCAGCAAGTCGCCGATCCGCTCCGGCAGGAGATCACGCCGAAGAACATCCTGATGATCGGACCCACCGGCGTCGGCAAGACCGAGATCGCACGCCGGCTGGCCAAGCTCGCCGATGCGCCGTTCATCAAGGTCGAGGCGACCAAGTTCACCGAAGTCGGCTATGTCGGCCGCGACGTCGACACGATCATCCGCGATCTCGCCGAGACGGCGATCAAGCAGACACGCGAGTCGGAAGCGCGCAAGGTTCGCCATCGCGCCGCCGACGCGGCCGAGGAGCGCGTGCTCGACGCGCTGCTGCCGCCGGCG
>Ga0134126_10011027_pt1 | contig 11393 bp, 10 predicted proteins | sample KB31752_FD_96881 | JGI IMG/M metagenome (GOLD analysis project Ga0134126, IMG submission 96881) | Terrestrial soil microbial communities with excess Nitrogen fertilizer from Kellogg Biological Station, Michigan, USA - KB3-175-2 | ecosystem: Environmental > Terrestrial > Soil > Unclassified ... | reverse complement strand
TCACCGGCTGGTTCACGCCGACCGAAGCCGGCATGATCGCGTCGGTCTATATCCTGCTGGTGATCGTGCCGCTGCTTAATCCAGCCCACATCAAGTATTTGCCGCGCGACTTCGTCTATACTGGCCTGCTCTATGCCATTCCGCTGGCGCTCGTTGCGGCGGCGTCCGCCTTCGGCTGGATGCTCGCCTACCTGCGCGGTCCCGACATCGTTGCGGGATGGATCGAGACTTACGCCGGCACTGACGGCCGCGTCATCATGCTGCTGCTGGTGCTGCTGTTCGTCGTCATCGGCGACTTCATGGACGCGGTGCCGGCCATCATCATCTTCATGCCGATCATCATCAAGCTGAACGAAATCGGCAATATCAATCCGCTGCACATGGGCGTGGTCATCATCACGACGCTCGTATTCGGACTGATCACGCCGCCTTACGGCTTGTCATTGCTCGTCGCCTCGAAATTTGTCGGCGTCAGATTTAGTCGCGCGATGTATGCCTCGCTGCCGATCTATATCGTGTTCTTCGTCGCCATCGCATTTACGGCGCTGTTCCCGGACATCGTGCTTTATCTGCCGAAGGTGTTCCTCCCGGAATCGGTCGGCTGCTTCAAGAATCCCGCGGGAGTCTATATCTGTCCGCATTGAAGCGGGACCCCGCGCGGCACCCACGACAGGAAGCGAAATCGACATGGCCAACGACAGCAAGCCGCGGCTGAAAGCGCCGGCGGGCACCACCGACACGCATATTCATTTCTACGATCACCGCTTCCCGACCGCGAAAACCGCCGTCATCAAGCCGGGCGATGCCTTGGTGCCGGAATACATGGCGTTGCGCCAACGGCTCGGCATCGATCGGACGGTGGTGGTGCAACCCTCCGCCTATGGCCTGGACAACCGCTGCACCATGGAAGCCGTGGCGGCGATCGGGCCGAGCGCACGCGCCGTCGTCGCGGTCGGGCCGGACGTCACCGACGCCGAGCTCGACCGGCTGACCAAACTCGGCGCACGCGGCATCCGCTACTTCATGCTCGCCGGCGCGCCGCTGCCGATTGAAACTTTGGAGACGATGGCGGCGCGGGTCGCGCCCTTCGGCTGGCACATCGTATTCCAGATGGACGGCCGCGATCTTGCCGACCGCGAGGCGCTGCTCAAGCGGCTGCCGTGCAAGGTGATCATCGACCACACCGGCAAATTCCTCGAGCCGGTCGGCGTCGATCATGCGGGCTTCCGCGCGCTGATGCGGCTCGTCGACACCGGCAGGTTCTGGGTCAAGCTCGCCGGCCCTTACGAAACCTCGAAAAAGGGCCCGCCGAACTACGACGATGTCGGCGTTCTCGCCAAAGCCGCGGTCAAGGCCGCACCTGAGCGTTTGGTGTGGGCGAGCAACTGGCCGTTTCCCGGCGACATAAAACCGGACCCGGCCTGGATGCTCGACATGCTGCTCGACTGGATCCCGGACGAAACGGTGCGCAAGAAGGCGCTGGTCGACAACCCTGCGGAGCTTTACGGATTCTAGCGGCATGAAGTTCGCGCACTTCAGTCATATCTGGGCCAAGCCCAATATGACGCCGCATCGGCGCTACGAGGAATTGTGGCGCGAGTTGATGCTCTGCGACGAGCTTGGCTTCGATTACAGCTTCTGCGTCGAGCATCATTTCCGCGCCGACGAAAGCTGGATGTCTTCGCCCAGTCTTTACGCGGCCGGCGCCGGCGCGCGTACCAAGCGCCTGCGCATCGGACCGATGGGTTACATCGTCCCGCTCTATCACCCGCTGCGGCTTGCCGAGGAAATCGCCATCGTCGATCAGATGCTCGATGGCCGCATGGAGTGCGGTTTGGTGCCCGGCATCAATGCCGATTATTTCCGTCCGTTCGGCCTCGATTACGATCTTCGCAAGACCCCCACGCTGGAGTTCGTCTCCTTTTTGCGCGCTGCCTATGGCGAGACGCAGCCATTCGAATTTCACGGCGACAATTTCCAGACCGTCGAGCCGACGCAGCTTGCCGTGCAGCCGATGCAGAAACCGCATCCGCCTTTATGGATGATGACGCGCGATCCGCGCACGCTCGAATTCTGCGCGCAGAACGGCGTCCATCCCGGTTATTTTCTGGTCTATCCGCGCGCCGATGCGGCGCCGCGCTACCGCAAATTCCTCGATGATTGGGCCAACTTCGGCCACGCGCGCAAGCCCAATATCGCCTATTGCACGCTCGTTCACGTCGACGACACCGATCAAAAGGCGCTCGATGTCGCGCTTGCGCGCGCCGCCCGCGCCTATGAAGGCTTTCTGCCGCCGCCCAAGCCCGGCGAAACGTTCGAGGAACGGGTACGCGAACACGCGAAGAAATTCATCGGCCGCGGCGAGCCGGGTGCGTCGGAAATCATGGCCAACGTGTTCAATCCCGACTATTTGTTGCGGAACGACCTCGTGTTCATCGGCTCGGCCGAGACGGTCGCGGCGAAAATTCGCGCTGCGGCGCAAGCAGGGCTGTTCAATGTTTTCCTCGGCGAATTCAACTTCTCCGATCTGCCCGAGGCAGACCTCATGCGCTCGATCCGCCTGTTCGGGGAAAAGGTGATCCCGGCGCTGCGCAGTTATGAGCCGATCTAGCGGCGCGTTTACTGGCCCTTGGCCAGTTCGGGATTGGCCTTGAGCCTTGCGTCGTTGAGCCGGTAAACGATGAAACAGACCACCGCGCCCACCGCGAACGGCAGCGTCGACCACATATAAAGCTGCGGCACCGGCAGACCGACGAAGAAGGCTCCGACCACCGGACCGATGATCGCCCCCAATCGCCCAATGCCGAGTTGCCATCCGGAGCCGTTGGCGCGCAGCGACGTCGGATAGATCATCGCGCCGACGACATTGATGCCGGACTGGATGCCAAGCACGATGAAGCCGGCGAAAAAGGTTGCCGTCAGCAATGCCGCCGTCGATGTCAGGCCGGCAAAGCCGATCGAACCGACGACCGGCAAAGCGATGACGAACATGATCGCGATGGCAAGAAACCGCGTCCGTTGCAGCCACCAGCACAGCAGCAGCGAGCCGACCGTGCCGCCGATCTGGAGCGCGGCGCCGGCAAGCGCGGCGACGGCCGGCGCCACCTTGGCGGCGCCCATCAGCGTCGGCGTCCAGCTAATGAGGAAGAAGTAGCCCATCAGGTTGCAGGCAAAGAGCAGCCACGTCAGCGGCGTGATCGCCGCCAGGCCGCTGCCGAACAGATAGACGGGATTCGAGCTCGGCGACTGCTTTTCGTCCTCGATCACGAAACGCGCGTTCGGCGGCACCTTGAAATCGGGACGAATGGTCGCGATGAGGGATTCCATTTTGCTCCGCTGGCCCTCATGCAGCGCCATGTATTTGATCGATTCCGGCATTCCGAACATCGCGGCAATCGCAAAGACGATCGGAGCGATGCCGCCGATCTGGAACAGGATCTGCCAGCCATGTTGCGGAACCAGCATCGCGCTCACAAACCCGGGCAGCGCGCCGCCGAGCGGCACCATGCCGGTCGCGATGATGGCAAGCGTCGCGCGCTTGTCGCGTGGCGCCGATTCGGCGTTGATCGCGACGATGTTTGGAATGACGCCGCCGATGCCGAGACCGGCAAAGAACCTCAGCCACGACAGTTCGACAAGGTTGGTCGAATAGGCGCCCCAGAAGGTGAGCACCCCGAACAGCAGGTTCGCTACGATCAGCGCCGTCTTGCGTCCGTACCGGTCGCCGATCCAGCCGAAAATCTGCGAACCGAACAGCACGCCGAAATTGCTGGCGCTGAGCAGGATGCCTAGCTCTTTCGGCGCGATGTGCCATTCGCGGATGAGATGCGGCGCTGCGAAGGCCACGGCGCCGATGTCATAACCGTCAATAAAGGCAATGAAGACCGACCAGATAATCAGCTTGATCTGGAATGAACTGAGCCCGCGCTCGTCGAGCAGGTGCGAAACTTGCACTACGGATTGATCGGCCACCGTCCCCTCCCCGGTATAACGAGGCCCTTTCCGTGGCTCTTTTCTTCGATGTTAGCGCAGGCGCCGCGAGCCGGATAGCGGCCAAGGTCCCTAGCTCCTCGGCCGATCGCGGAAGCGGTCCATCAATGGCTTGTCCTGGCCGCCGTCGATCTCGATCATGGTGCCGTTGACCATGCTCATCATCGGCGAGGCCAGCATGACGACCAGCGCCGCCACCTCCTCGACCTCGGCGATGCGGCCCATCGGGATCGACGCCGGCGCCAGTTTATCGGCCTGTTCGCGCGGGATTTTCATGTCGCGCGCCATGGCATCGACCAGGCCCGCCCAGCGTTCGGTGCGCACCGGTCCCGGGTTGACGGCGACGAAGCTGATGCCGTCCTTGCCGTATTGCCCGGCGAGCGAGAGCGTGAGGTTCTGCCCCGCCGCGTTGGCGGCGCCCGGGCAGATTTCCCAATATGACGGCTTTACCCCGTCATTGCCGATGAGGTTGACCACGCGGCCGCCGCCCTGCTTGACCATCAGCGGCAGCGCGTAGCGCAGGCAGCGCACGTAGCCCATGAATTTGAGCTGAAGCCCTTTTTCCCAGTCGTCTTCGGTCAGGTGCTCGATGACGCCGCCGGCCGCGGAACCGGCGTTGTTGACCATGATGTCGACGCGGCCGAGCGCCTTGGCGCCCTGCTCGATGAAATTCCTGGCGTCCTTGTCCTGCCGCAGATCGGCGGGGATGGCGATAATCTTGCGGCCGGTCTCCTTGGCAATCTCCTTGGCGGTGGCTTCGAGCGGCTCTTTACGTCGCGCGCAGATGCCGACATCGACGCCCTCTTTGGCCAGCGCGAGCGCGATGCCCTTGCCGATGCCTTCGGAGCCGCCGGTGACCAGTGCCGTCTTGCCCTTGAGCTTGAGGTCCATTGGTAATCCTCCCCTGCAAATTCAACGGTTTTTCCGCTCGCCGCGCGCAATGCCGAGCATGATCATCCAGGCGTTCCAGATCGACGCAAGCAGACAGTTGGCGTAGCACAGTGTCACCAGATACAGGCCCCATTCGCGGCCGGCGGTGACGGCGCCCGCCCCGGCCAAGCCAATGACGTAGCCGAGAATGAAATGCGCACCGCGCCGCACTGAAAAGCCGCCCCTGCCGCGCGCGTGCGGAATCTTCAGCACCCGGCGCATCAACGTGATGGGGAACGACAGGCCCCAAACGCTGATCGCAGCCAGCTCCGCACCAAGCAAGCGCAGCGGCTGCGGCATCAGGATTGCGGTCGCGAACAACAGCGTGCTGACGAGAATCAGCATCGTGTACTGAACGCGGAGCCGATAAACCTCCTCGGCGCCGATCTCGCCGAGATGCAGCGACGCCGCGACGAATAAAAGGCCGATGAGCGCCGCGGATGAGGTACCGAGCATCAGATAAAGGTCGCGCCACGGCTCCAGTTGATGCGCAGCTTCCATCGGTCGTCTTTCAATCGCGCGGCGGTTTGTGCGCGAGCCAGCGGCCGGCTTCCGCCGAAGCGAACAGCTCGGCGAGCGCGGCGTTGAACGTCGCCGGCTCTTCCGACGGAATGTTGTGGCTGGAGCGCGGGATCGTCAGCAGGCCCGCGGTCGGCACGGTGCGCTTCAGGAACACGCTGCCGTCGATGCAGGGCTCGTCCTCGTCTCCGACGACGACCAGCAGCGGCACGGAAAACGCCTTCAGCGCCTTTTCCATCTCCCAGAGGGTCGGTCGCTTGAGCTGGAGATTGAACATCGTCTGCGCGTGACCTTCGGCGGAATGCTCCGCCAGCATCTTGGCAAATTCGGCGTGGCCGCGCGGGTCCTTGTTCTTCTGCGCCTGGCGCATCGGCGCGTCGGCATATTTGGCGGCGGCCGCAACGATCCCCTCCGCCGCGAACATCTTGCCGGTTTCGGCGGCGAGCGCTTTCATTGCCTCGCGCTGCTTGGCGTCGGCGGTCGAGCCCCAGCCGCAGCCGGCGGCGGTGACCGAAATGCATCGCTTCGGATAATTGATGCCGACATGCAGCGCCGTATAGGCGCCCATGGAGTGGCCGACAATGTGCGCCCTGTCGATCTTGAGCGCGTGCAGCAGCGCGATCACGTCGTCGCGCGCGATGTCCTGGCCGTAACGCGCCGCATCCCTCGGCACGTCGGAGGGTGGGTAGCCGCGCTGACTGTAAGTGATGCAGCGGTGCGAACGGGAAAAGCGTCGCATCTGCAGTTCGAAGGTGCGGTAGTCGCCGGCGTATTCATGGACGAAGACGATCGCCGTGCCCGCGCCCGCTTCTTCGTAGTACAGGCGGACCCCGTCGGACGCGCTGATGTGCGGCATGATGCTCTCCGTTGCGCGATTATGTGCACGCGAAGACGACCCGGTAAAGCGCAAGACAAGGCGCGGCGGCGCTCTAAGCCACGGTCCTGAAAGGGCAATTCGACCGCCCCAGGGACGGCCGCGGCGGCCGGACTTTTAAAGATGCTATCTTTACTATTTTAAAGCGCAGCCGCATAATTTGCCCCGCTATTCCTCCCAAGGAATTCCCGAATGCGCGCGGCCCTGCGGCAACCGGAGACGATGAGCGGCGAATTGACCGCGCGCATCATGTTTGCCGGCCGGTCGTCGTCGCTATCGGCCCGCATCGTCGCCGAGGTCCGCGACGCCCTATTCGCCAGGCGCCTCAAGCCCGGCGATTTCCTCGGCACCGAGAAAGACCTCGCCACCCGCTTCGGCAGCAGCCGGATCGTTGCGCGTGACGCGCTGCGCACGCTGGAAGCGCTCGGCATCGTCGAAATCCGCATGGGCAAAGGCGGCGGCGCACGCATCGCGCACGGCAATCCGCGCCTGTTCGCCGAAGCGCTGGCGGTGCAGCTCGACCTCACCGGCGTCGGCGCCGCCGAGATCATGGATGCGCAGCGGGCGATCGAGACGCTGGGCGCCGAGCTTGCCGCCGAGAACGCCACCGCCGCCGACATTGCCCGCCTCCGCGCGCTGCTTTCCGAGGCGGAAGCCGCAATCGGCGATCTCGATGCATTCACCAAGCTGTCACGCGATTTCCACCTGGCGGTCGCCGAAGCCTCGCACAACCGCGTCATCGTCGTGCAGTTGCTCTCGCTCGAGCACGTGTCGTGGCCGCGGCGCAACGTCACCATCACCCGCAAGCTGGCGCAGCACATTCTCGACATCCACCGCCAGCTCGCCGACCTGATCGAGATGCGCGACGCCGCCGGCGCGCGCACGCTCATGGACGACCACGTCAAGATGATCCGCGCCCGGCGCGTCGCCGAGCAAGGCAAGAAGCACGCCGAGAACAATTCCTGCTGTTAGCCAGATAGGGAGAAACGCAATGGACAAATTCCTCATCGAACCGCATTTCCGCCTGCAGGAGTGGGTAGCCCACGAGAAGGACTACTTCCGCCAGGAAGGCCTCGACTACGAGTTTCGCGAGCTGATGCGCTCGACCGACGGCAAGATTCACGACAAGGGCAGCAAGGGCGCCTATCAGTCGTTCGAGGAAGGCCGCAAGGCGAACGTGAGCTGCGCCTGCCACTGGACGGTCAACGTCGCCGCCTCCAACGGCCACGGCAAAATGTACACCGATGTCTATTCGGTGGCGCCGGCGGGCATTTTCGTCGCCGCCGACTCCAAGATAAAGACGCCGGCCGATCTTGCCGCCGTGCCGATCTCGGTCGGCTTCCAGTCGGGCAGCCACTACGCCACCGTGCAGGCGCTCGAGCCGTTCCTGACGGCGGAGCAGATGAACCTGAATTACGCGACCGGCATGCTGTTCAAGCGCATGGAGCACCTGTTCGACGGAACCGCGCCCGCGGTCAACCTGTTCAACGGGCCCTATTATTTCGCCGAGCAGCTTGGCTTCCGGAAGGTCCTCGACACCACCTTCATGATCGGCACCATGATCCACGGCAATCCCGACCCCGAGGACCTGCGCAAATTCTTCCGCGCCCTGCGCAAGGCGCAGCGCGATATCGACCTGCGGCCCGAGCTTTACACGCACTACTACAAGAACGAGTTCCCCGACCGCTTCCACGCCAAAATGGACACGCGGCGCTGGGGGCCGGGCGAGCGCCTGGTGTTCGAGCCGTACACGAAGGAGGTCTACGAGGAATCCTTCGAGTGGATCGCTGCCCACGGCATCTTCCCGGACGGCAAAATGGGCAACGGCAAATACGAGCAGGCGACACTTTCACTGGCCTGACGATTCACCGCCTGCGGGCTGCCTGAAGCCCGCCGAAGCGCCGCAAACCACGTTTGCGGCGCTTTTCTTTGTCGGCGAGGTGGGGCATTCTAAGCGCAAGAATAATCCAACAATGCTCAAGGGGAGGACCTGATGAAACGCGTTCTGTTTGCCGGCGTTGCTGCGCTGGCGCTCGGTTTGCTGCCCATTTCCGGCCACGCCGCCGACCCGATCCGGATCGGCGTTATTGCCGCCTATTCGGGCCAATTCGCCGATACCGCGGCGCAGATCGACAGCGGCATCAAGCTCTATATGAAGCAGCACGGCGACACGGTTGCCGGGCGCAAGATCGAGATCATCCGCAAGGATACCGGCGGTCCCAATCCGGACGTCGCCAAGCGCCTGGCGCAGGAACTCGTCGTGCGTGACAAAGCCGACATTCTGGCCGGCTTCACGCTCACGCCGGAAGCCCTGGGCGCCGCGGGCGTCGCCACCGAAGCCAAGAAACTCTTGGTCGACATGAACGCGGCGACCGCCGTCATCACCGAGAAGTCGCCCTACATCGTGCGCGTGTCGCTTACGTTGCCGCAGATTTCCGAAACGATCGGCAAATGGGCGGCGACCAAGGGCGGCGTCAAGAAAGTCTATACGATGGTGTCCGACTACGGACCCGGCCTCGACGCCGAAAAGGGTTTCCAGAAAGCCTTCAAGGAAGCCGGCGGCGAGATCGTCGGTTCGGTGCGCATGCCGGTCGCCAATCCGGACTTCTCCGCGTTCGCCCAGCGCGTGAAGGATCTCAACCCCGAAGGCATCTTCGTCTTCGTGCCGGGCGGCGCGCAACCGGGCGCAATCGGCAAAGCCTTTGCCGAACGCGACCTTGACCCCAAGAAGATAAAGATCTTCTCGACCGGCGAAGCGGTCGACGAATCCGCGCTCAAGAGCCTCGGCGATCTGGGCATCGGCCGCATCTCGGGCTGGCACTACGACTATAATCTGCAGACCAAGACGAACAAGGATTTCGTCAAGGCCTTCAACGCCGAATTCCATCGCAACCCGGACTTCTTCGCCGTCGGCGGCTATGACGGCATGCACCTCATCTATGAGACGCTGAAGAAGACCGGCGGCAAGACCGACGGCGACGCGCTGGTCGAAGCCGCAAAGGGCATGAAGTGGACCAGCCCGCGCGGACCGATCTCGATCGATCCGGCGACCCGCGACATCGTGCAGAACGTTTACATCCGCCGTGTCGAAAAGGTCGACGGCAAGCTCGTCAACGTCGTGTTCGACACGGTCAAGGACGTAAAGGACCCGACGCATAAGTAAGCCGCGCGGGATCGGCACCGGTAACGGATGGAGCGGCCGAAAGGCCGCCCATCGGCGTGTGAGAGCGCTGTCGCGGGCGGCGCAGAACGCGCCAGGCCCGGAATCCAGAAGCCAATAATGTCTATCGTATTTTGGATTCCAGGTTCGCTCGCTTATGCTCGTGCCCGGAATGGCCCGGTGCTTTAGTCTTGCGCTTCTGATCGAGCGGCAGATCGAGCCCACACATGCTTCCACCGGTCTTCGGGGTTCTATTCGACGGCATCGCCTACGGGATGCTGCTGTTCGTGCTCTCGGTCGGGCTGTCGGTGACGCTGGGGTTGATGAATTTCGTCAATCTGGCGCATTGCGCTTTCGCCATGCTCGGCGGTTACGTGACCGTCACGCTCATCGACCAGTTGCACTGGCCGTTCCTCGCGACCCTGCCGGCGGCTTTCCTCGCCGCCGCCGCGGCGAGTGTCGTGCTCGAGCGCGTGTTTTACCGCCGCCTCTATCGCGCCAGCGACCTCGATCAGGTGCTTCTCACCATTGGCCTTGCCTTCGTGTCGGTTGCCATCGCCGCCTATTTCTTCGGCACCCTGCAGCAGGGCATCGAGACCCCTCCAATGCTGCGGGGCTCGACCGCGTTCTTTGGCCTCTCGCTCGGCAATTACCGCATCTTCCTGATCGGGGTCGCGCTTCTCGTCACCGTGCTGTTGGTCGGCGGGCTTGAATACACGCGCTTTGGCGCGCAAGTGCGCGCCGCCGTCGATAACCAGCGCATGGCCAGCGGGCTTGGCATCAATGTCGACCGCACGTTTGCATACACATTCGCGCTCGGCAGCGGGCTTGCCGGCCTCGGCGGCGCGCTCGCCATCGACATCGTCGGCCTCGATCCGAACTTCTCCTTTGCCTATCTCGTCTATGTGCTGATCATCGTGTCGGTCGGCGGGCTCGGCTCGATCACCGGCTCCTTCTTCGCGGCTTTGCTGATCGGCGTCAGCGATATCGCCGGCAAATACTATTTCCCCGAGCTTGGCGCGTTCCTCATCTATCTGGTGATGCTGATTATCTTGATGTGGCGGCCGGCCGGCCTGTTCGGGAAACGCTGACGATGGCCTCCGTCGACAGCACGGCAACACCACAAGACTATCTGCGGTCGCTCAGCCGCTGGCACCCGATCGAGATCGTCTTCTGGCTCGCGACCCTCGTGCCGTTTTTTCTGTTTCCCGATTATTTGTCGCTGGCCAGCCAGATCGCAATCGCCGCGCTGTTTGCGCTCTCGCTCGACATCATCCTCGGCTACGGCGGCATCGTGTCCCTCGGCCACGCCGCTTTTTTCGGCATCGGCGCCTATGCCGCGGCTATCTTTTCCAAATTCGTTATGGGCGAGCCGGTCATCGGCCTGTTTGCCGCCGCTCTTGTCGCAGGGATTGCCGGTTTTGCCTCGAGCTTCATCATCGCGCGCTTCCGCCATTTCACGCTCATCATGATCACGCTCGGCCTCGGCCTGCTGATGCAGGAGATCGCCAACCGCGCGCATTGGCTCACCGGCGGTTCCGACGGATTCCAGGGCATCGACATCCGGCCCGTTCTCGGCATTTTCCGCTTCGACCTCTACGGCTACACCGCCTATGGCTACGCGCTGGCGACGCTGTTCGTCCTGTTTCTGGCGACCCGGCGGCTGGTCAATTCGCCGTTCGGGCTGGCGCTACGCGGCATCCGCGAGCGCCTCGTGCGCATGCCGGCGATCGGTGCTGCGCCCCGCGCGCATATCCAGAAGGCCTACACCATCGCCGCGGTCATGGCCGGCATCGCCGGCGCGCTGCTCGCGCAAACGACGCAGACCGCCGCGCTCGAATCGATCAGCTTCCAGCGTTCCGCCGACGTCGTCGTGATGCTCGTTCTCGGCGGCGCCGGGCGGCTTTACGGCGGCCTCAT
>Ga0134126_10011025_pt1 | contig 11394 bp, 12 predicted proteins | sample KB31752_FD_96881 | JGI IMG/M metagenome (GOLD analysis project Ga0134126, IMG submission 96881) | Terrestrial soil microbial communities with excess Nitrogen fertilizer from Kellogg Biological Station, Michigan, USA - KB3-175-2 | ecosystem: Environmental > Terrestrial > Soil > Unclassified ... | reverse complement strand
TACGACCCGAAGAGCGGACGCACTTATCGCGGCTCGATGAGCTCGGACGGTGACCTGCTCGAACTGCGAGGCTATGTGGGACTGAAACTGTTCGGCCGTACGGAGACCTGGATGCGCGTTCATGCCGCACCCCGTCCGTGTGGCATCCCATGAGCCGGACCGCCGCCCCTCTCAGCTCGATCGACCTTCCGAGCCGCCGATGTATCTGAATGCGCTCGGCACGGCGATTCCCGGCCGGCGCTACACGAAGGGCGACTGCTGGGCCGCGTTCGTCGCCTCGGACTGGTATCTGCGCTTGGACGAGCGCTCGCGTGTTCTCGCCCGGCTGGTGCTGACCCGCGACAACGGAATGGACTCGCGGTGGCTCGCTCTCGATTCGCTGCAAGAGGTCTTCGCTATCGAGCCGGACACGCTCCAGAGGCGCTTTACCGAGCACGCCCCGCGGCTCGCGACCAAGGCTGCCCAGACCGCATTGCAGCGGGCTGCGCTCGAACCCGCGGCGATCGACGCGGTCATCGTGACGACTTGCACCGGCTATCTCTGTCCAGGCCTGACGAGCTACGTGAGCGAACGGCTCGGTCTGTCGCGTAACGTGCAGACATTCGATCTCGTCGGGCAGGGCTGCGCCGGAGCGCTTCCGAATTGGCAGCTCTGCGCCGCGCTGCTCGATGCGCAGCACTGCGACCACGTCTTGTCGATCGCCGTCGAGGTATGCAGCGCCGCCTTGTATCTCGATGACGACCCCGGCGTTCTCATCAGCGCATGTCTCTTTGGCGATGGCGCAGGCGCAGCCGTACTGTCCCGCCGTCCACCCGAAACGGGCCGGCGAGTCGCGTGGAACACGTCCACCTCGGTTCTCGAGAGCTCGGCGCGGAATGCCTTGCGGTTCGAGCACCGAGACGGGCTGCTGCGGAATATCCTGACCCGGGAAGTGCCGCAACTGGCCGCAACGTATGCGAAGGAGGCTCTCGAGACGACGCTCGAGCGCGCGCACCTCTCGCAGGCCGCCATCACCGCATGGATCATGCATGCCGGCGGACGCGACGTTCTCACGGCGCTCGAGGAGCGCCTGCAACTCGATGGCGATGCATTGCGATACAGCAGGCAGGTGCTGCGCGAGTACGGAAATCTGAGCAGCGCATTCGTCTATTTCGTTCTCGATGCGGCGCTCGCCGATGCGGCGCCGGGGGGATGGTGGTGGCTCTCTTCGTTCGGCGCCGGATTCTCCTGTCACGGAGCTCTCCTTGCCGTCGACTAGCGCATTCGCGAGCGCTCCGGGCCGCGTAGTTCACGCGGAGGAGCTGGACAGCTTGCCGCCCGATGATCCGCGCGCCCGGCGGTCGCGCGTCGATCTGCAGCGTGTCCATCGCGCGATGCGTTCCCTTTCGATCCTCAAGCGCGCGATCGCGCGCCTGGACATTCACGTTCCGCCTCGTCGAATTCTCGAGCTCGGCGCGGGAGACGGGACGCTGCTGCTTCGTCTGCTGCGCGCCCAGCGCGCGCGGTGGCCCGGCGGCGATTTGATTCTTCTCGATCAGCACGATCTCGTGAGCGAGGCGACTCGGGCGCATTTCGTCGCCCTCGGGTGGAGTGTTCAGGTTCTCAGGGTCGATGCCATGGAGTGGGCCCGGTCGGTACATCGCGACCATTACGATTTGTGTCTGACGATGCTCTTTCTGCATCATTTTCAGACGCCTGCCCTCACGGAACTGCTTGCAGGCGTCGCCTCGAGCACGGACGCCTTCATCGCGTGCGAGCCGCGGCGCAACGCGCTCGGGCGACTGGGCAGTCGGTTGCTCTTCCTGCTGGGCGTGAATGACCTGACGCGCGAGGATGGCATGTTGAGCGTCGCGGCGGGCTTTGCAGCTTCCGAGCTCTCCGCGCTCTGGCCGCAGAGCTCCGAGGCGTGGCGAATCGAGGAGTATTTCGCCCCTCCGTTTACCCACTGTTTCGCGGTACGGCGCTCGGTGCGGCCCACCCGCCACCCGTGATCCGATGAGCGGCCATGATGCCGACGTATTGGTGATCGGCGCCGGTCCCGCCGGCGCATCGGTCGCCATTCGCCTCGCACGCGCGGGATGGCGAGTTGCGATCCTCGAACAATCGAACTATCCGCGTCAGAAAGTCTGTGGCGAATGTCTGGGCCCCGCGAGTCTTCGCCGTCTCCACGAGCTGGGTATCGCGGACCCTCTCGGTGACGTCGCAAGCCCCGAGATACGCCACGTTGCGTGGATGACGCGTACCCGAACCGCGGTTGCGGAAATGCCGCCATGCCTCTCGGGACCCTACCGCTACGGGCGAGCCATGGGTCGAGACGTCCTCGACGCGATGCTGCTCGAGCGGGCGCGCGAGCTCGGTGTGCGCGTCATTCAGCCGGCCCAAGCGCGACGCTTGCACGGCACGCCCGGCAAATTCCTCTGCGAGTATCGGTCACGATCGGCTGCCGATGGTCAGCGGCCGCACGCGACGGACGAAAGGATCTCTGTCCCGATAATCGTCGACGCGCACGGCTCATGGGAGCGGGGACCGGCCGCCGACGATGGTCGAGCGCTGAACGGCAGCGACCCACGGCCTGCGCGCGGCGCCGATCTACTCGGATTCAAGGCAACTTTCTTGGGCGCTGCGCTGCCGTCTGGACTGTTGCCGGTGCTGTCGCTGCCTGGGGGCTACGGTGGGATGGTGGTATCGGATCGCGGCCGAACGACGGTCGCCTGTTGCATTCGTCGCGATGCCCTGCGCGAGTGGCGATTGCGCGTTCCCGGGGACTCGGCGGGCGCCGCCGTGGACACGTTCTTGCGCAGCTCCTGCCGGGGTTTAGCTGCAGCGCTCACCGGCGCCCGGCTGGAAGAAGGATGGCAATCGATCGGGCCCCTGCGCCCCGGTTTCCATGCCCCGAGCACGCCGGGCACATTTTCCGTCGGCAACGCCGCAGCCGAAGCCCACCCGCTGATCGGGGAAGGTATCTGCATGGCGCTCGAATCTGCCGCACTGCTCGCGACCCTTCTCGGCGACAGACCCGCGCACTTCGATGAGCGCTTCACGCGCCGCGTACACGATGCGTATATCCGCACCGCGCACGCGACGTTCGCGCGGCGTTTGAGATTGGCGCAAGTCTATTCGCATCTCGCCATGCGCCAGCGGATCGCGACTGCGATCGCCGTGTTGATCCAATCGTGGCCGCGAACGCTCACGCTGGCGGCGCAGTTCGCGGGCAAGGCACGCGACGGAGCGTTCACCTGACTCATAGCAGGTAGCCCGGATGGCGGTCCGGCTCGCCGTGGGCGGGCCAAGCTCTCGGCTTTCTGGAATTTGGAGATGTAGTGAGCTGTTTTTTCGATCTTTAATTTAGATCATGCCGTCGGACACGCGCCGCCTCCCCCTCCGCGCCCCAGGACCTGGCTTTCGTTCTCCCCCGTGCTCCGATACGATCAGGTCGAAATCCAGCGAAGAGCCGACCGCGCGGTGCAATGCCGTCTTCCCCGGTTGCGCCAAACGAGGGTGTCATGAGCGATGAACGCCGCGATCCGTACGGCGCATTCGAGGATCGGTCGATTGCCGAAGCGCTCGCGCGCAAGACGAAGGCGCCGATCGAGCAAGTCGCCGAGGTCTATGCGAGGGAGAGCGCCGAGCTGGAACGAACGGCGCGTGTCAAGAAGTTCATTGGCGTGATCGCCACCCGGCGTACTCAGGTCATTCTCGGCGCTCGCAGCGGCGAGCGATGATGACCCGTCGACTCGCATGACCACGGATGCAGCAGAGTCGATCGAACCTCTTCCCGAAGGCAAGGAGAGTCGTGAAGTCGAGTGGCAGATGGCCACCTCGGATCTGGGGTCGGTGCGGCGCTGGCTGAGCGGCCACGCTGCAATCGACGGCATGAGCATCGAGCCTTGCCAGCCGCAACAGATTCACGATGTCTATCTCGATACCGACGATTGGCGAATCTTCCGGGCAGGCTATGCCCTCCGCACGCGCGTCAACCAGGGCAGGAACGAAGTCACGCTCAAGTCACTGCGGTCCGCGCGCCGTGATGTGGCGGATCGACGCGAGCTGAGCGAACCCCTGCAGAGCGCCGAGCTCGATGCGCTCACCCGCTCCGCCGGGCCTGTGGCGAGGCGTGTTCACGCCGTAGCCGGCGGTCATTCGCTGCGGCCGCTGTTTGAAGTGCGTACCCGCCGTCAGCGCTTCGCGATCCGAAGCGGCCTCGAGAGCGAGGAGCTGGGTGAGATCGCGCTCGATGAGAGCGTAATTCTGCGGCACGACGGGGAGACGACCGCGAGCTGCCAGCGAGTCGAGGTCGAAGTCCTAGGCGAGCGGCGGAAGAAACCGCTGCAGAAATTCGTCGAGCTCCTGGGAGCCGATTGCGGTCTCGAGAGAGCGCCTCAGAGCAAGTACGAGCTCGGATTGACGTCCGTGGGGCTTGCCCCGGCGACAGCGCCGCAACTGGCGCCGGTCGAGGTCGACGAGTCGATGCGCGCGAGTGAGGTGGCACTTGCGAGGCTGCGCAAGCTCTTCACCGTCTGGTTCACCCACGAGCCGGGGGCAAGGCTCGGAGATGATCCCGAGCGGCTGCATGATCTGCGGACGGCTGCTCGGCGCATCGATGCCACATTGGGACTCTTTGCCGAGTACCTGCCTCGGACTCTCGTAAGGTCGCGACAGAAGATCAAATCCTTCCTCGGTGTGTTTGGTGCGGTGCGCGACTTCGACGTGCAGCTCGGGGAACTGGCACGGTTCTCCCGCCGACTCCCCGTAACGGACCGCAGCGCGCTCGCGCCGCTTCGGCGCCACCTCGAGTCCGAACGCGCCAAAGCCCGGTCGCAGATGTTGAGGAGCCTCGATTCGAAAGCAACGCGCGAGTGGCTCGACGACTTCATGAAGACGCTCGCGCAACCCTCGTCCTCGCCCCCATCGCGCGAGGACACGCTCGCCCTCGCCGTGGCTCCCGAGATGATCGACGGCTGTTTTCGGAAGCTGCAGAAGGCCTTTCGCGGGCTGAACGAGGAGTCCTCCTGGGAGGATTACCACGCCGCCCGCGGCCGGGCCAAGAAACTGCGCTATGCGATCGAATCCGTCGCGCCCATCTACGGAAAGGCTGCCGAGCGGATGTTGCGGAGAGTTCGTTGCCTGCAGGACGAGCTGGGGAGTCAACAGGACGCTCACGTAATCGAGCAGCGCCTGTTGAGTCTCGCGTCCGCGCCAGCCGGAGACCTGCCTCCGCGCACGCTCTTCCTGATGGGGCGATTCGCCCAGCAATGCGCGGGTACCGGTGCCGATGCCCGGAGGCGACTCGGCAGAAGATGGCGAAGAGTCCGCGGGCGGCGCTGGAAGGAGCTGCGATCGCAAGCGCAGGAATTGCGCGATCGCTCGATGGCCGCCGATGCAAACGCGGAAAGGCCGCCGCCCCCCGTCGCGGTTGCGAATGGAGAAGCCACGGCTCGCGAAGCGAGCTCCGACGCAAGTGCTGCCGAGCACACACCTGTCGTACACTCGGCCCGTAATTAGCGCGGCGCCGGGCGGCTTGGCGCGAGCGAAAGGCATGGCTCGGCTTCAATGGATCTGCTGATCGTACGGCACGCTATTGCGTTCGAGCGGGATGCGAAGCGCTGGCCGGACGATCGCATGCGCCCGTTGACATCCGAGGGCACCACGCGTGCGCGGCAGGCGGCCAAGGGACTCAAGCGACTCGTCGATCGCCCGCAGCGCGTCCTGACGAGCCCGCTCACGAGAGCCAAACAGACTGCCGAGATTCTCACGCAGTTCGCTGGATGGCCGAGAGCGCTCGATTGCCCGGCGCTCTCACCGGAGGAGCCCCCCGAGGCAGCGCTCGAAGCGCTGCGATCCCAGCCGCAAAAGCTCATTGCCGTCGTGGGTCACGAACCCGGATTGGGCCGGCTCATTGCGGCCGGCGTGCCGGGCGCGGTTCAGCCCCAGGCATTCGAGCTCAAGAAATTCGGCGTGGCGTTGCTGTCGTTCAATGGCGCCCCCCGCCCCGGGAGAGCCGCCCTGCAGTGGCTGCTCGCGCCCAAGCTTCTCCGGGCCCTGCGCTAGGCAATGGACGCGGGGCGAAGTGCCATGAACAGCGAAATCGAGTTGAAATTGCGCCTCACGCCGGGTGCCGCCGGCAAGGTCGCGCGCCTGCCATGGCTGCGCAAGCTGAGCGGTGGGCCGCCCAAGCGGCACAAGCTCCAGACCGTCTACTTCGATACGCGGAAACTCAAGCTTCACCAGCGCGGTGTAGCACTTCGGATCCGCCGCGCCGACAACCGGTACCTGCAGAGCATCAAAGCGAGAGGGAGTGCATACGGGCCCTTCGAGCGCGGCGAATGGGAGCATGAGATCCCACGCGATGCGCCCGATCTGAAGCTCGTCAAGGAGACTCCGCTCGCGCCGCTTGCGACAAGGAAGCTGAAGCGAAAGCTGCGACCGATTTTCGAGACGATCGTCGAGCGCACGACTTTTCCGATCCACGCCGACGGAACGGCCTTGGAGCTCGCGGTTGATCGAGGCCACATCGCCACCCGGGGAATCCGGCGGCGCGAGCCCATCAGCGAGATCGAGATCGAGGTCAAGGAGGGGGCACCCGAGGAGCTGGTCAAAATCGCGAGGCGCCTGGCGCGTTCCGTCGACGTTGCATACGGGCCACGCTCGAAAGGCGACCGCGGCTTTGCCCTGCGGTCTCGGAAACTCGATGCTCCAGTTCGTGCTGCGCCGATTCTTCTCGACGCACGCTCGACGGCGGGGGAGGCATTTCGGGTCATTGGTTTCTCGTGCCTCGACCACGCGCTCGAGAACGAGCGGGCGATACGACAGGGCGATACCGAGGGCGTCCACCAGATGCGGATTGGCCTGCGACGGCTACGCGCCGCAATGTCGATCTTCAGGGAGATGTTGTCAGGACACGAGACCGAAGCCTTCAGGCGCGAGCTCAAATGGCTCACCGAACAACTGAGCCCTGCCCGTGATCTCGATGTGCTGATCGCCGGGCAAGTTCACCCGCTGCGCGAGGCTCAGCCCGTGGGCGCAGACGCCGGCGTTCTCGAGCGGGAGCTCAAAGCTCGGCGCAAGGTCGGAATGGAGAAGGCGAGAGAGGCGGTGGACGGTGACCGCTATCGAGCGAGTGGCCTGCAAGGGGCCCTCTGGCTTGCCTATGGCGCCTGGTCGCGCAGCGGCGCGTCATCCATCAAAGCATGCCGGGAGATGCCGGTGGCGGAGTTCGCCGCAGAAATTCTCACCAAGCGTTCGAAGAAGATATTGAAGAAGATAGGCAAGATCGAACGACTGGACCCTCGCGCCCGTCACAAGCTCCGCATTGCGGTCAAGAAGCTGCGGTACGCCTGCGAGTTCTTTGGCACCGTGTTCGGCGCCGACAAGCGGGATGCCAGGCGCAGGCGCTTTTGCAAGACGCTGAAGAGCCTGCAGGAGTTTCTCGGGACGCTCAACGATATCGAGGTGCACAAGCGATTTGCGCATACGATCGCGCGCTCCGGCAATGACAACGCGAGCCGGTCGCGCGAAGCACTCGCGATGGGATTCATCACGGGCCGAGAGGACAAGCAAGTCGCCTCCTGTCTCTCGGATGTCCAGAAGGCGGCCGCCAAGCTGGCCAGATTGCCTGAGTTCTGGAGATGACCTCCTCCGGCATACGCTCGACGGCAGTCATCGCGTGCGCTCCTCGATTTTCCGCGCGAGCTCGGCGAGCTCGTTGAGGTCGAGGTCCTCGTCGATCGTGATCTCGGATGGTGAATCTGGTTGCGGACCCGAAGCAGAGGCCGCCTTCGCCGCAGTCGCAGCCCCTGGCGCAGGGTCAGGCCCGGCCGGCGCAACTGTGGCCGGCTTCGGCGCGCTGACGACCTTCACTGTCTCTGCGCTAGCCGCGGGTTGCGCCGCGGGGCGCACCCAATCCGATTTCTGCTCCATCCACCGCTGGTACCGGTCGAACGTCCACATGCTGTCCTCGCCGCCCGACAGGATGACGTTCGCGATCTGACTCATCTGGCCCGACCGGATGGTGCCCCTCGCGGCCGAGCTGCCGAAGAGAATCTCGCATCTCGGCGCGCGCAGCTGGAGTGGACCGAGGAACTCGAGTCGTTGACATACGACTCCGACCAGCGCATCGGCGAGCTGTGCACGAATGCTGCCCTGAAGCTCGGCCGGAAAGGACATGCAGATGCGGTTGAGCGCTTAGGTACACGTGGCCGAGTGCATGGTCGCGAGTACGAGGTGTCCCGTCTCGGCTGCATTCAGCGTCAGGCGAATGACTTCCGGAGTGCGCATCTCGCTCACGACGAGCACATCCGGGTTCTCCCGCAGCGCATCCACGATCGCCTGCTCGAAATTCGCGGAATGCGTCGGAATCTCGCGCTGACGAATGAACGACTTGCGATTGGCATAGATGTACTCGAGCGGCGCTTCGAGCGTGATGATGTTCCGCGCGCGCGAGATATTGATTTCCTCGATGAGCGCAGCGAGCGTCGTCGATTTGCCGCTCCCCGTCGGCCCCGAGATCACCGCGAGTCCGCTCGTCGCCTCGATGAGCTTGCGGAGGTCGGGGTGCAGGTTGCAGGAGCGGAGATCACTCACGGCTGGCGCGAGCAGCCGGACCGCCATCGCGATCCCGCGGATCGTGCGGAACAAGCTCACGCGACAGCGTAGGCCGCTCGCCACCATGGAAACGTCCGCAGAGCCACGTTCGACGAAGCGACTCCACGCCTCCGCGCCGAGCAACTCGTGGCCGATCTCCGCGAGGCGAGTTCCGCCGACCGGCTCCCCGATCGGCGTCAACTCTCCGAGGATGCGGAACACGACCGGCGTCCCCGTTTCCAGATGGAGGTCGCTCGCGCCGAGCTCCCGACCCTTCTGAATCCAGTCCTTGAGTGACATGGCCGACTCTCGTTGCGGTCCGAGGCTAAAATTGTACTCCGTCCGCAGTGCGCTCCGTCCAAGTCGGCCGCGATGGGAAAGGCAGCCGCGCAGGAGCTCGCGCATCGAGAGCGGCTGCTCGGGGCGATTGACAGCGATGATCCACTTCGTTGTAACAATCCGCCGGGAGAATCATTCGGTCGACACTCCAGCGAGGCACCCATGATCATTCGCGAATGGCGCGGACGCGCACGACCCTCTCTGGCGGGGGCCTACGTCAATCACTTTCATGCCCGAGTCATTCCCGAGCTCGCGGCCGTCCCCGGCTTCCGTGGCGCGTGTCTCATGCAGCGCCGAGCAGGAGACTTCGTCGAGTTCCTCGTGCTCACGCGCTGGGCTTCCATGGAGGCCATTCGGGGCTTTGCGGGCGCGGACGTGGAGAAGGCGGTCATCGAGCCCGCAGCCGAGCGCGCGCTTTCCTCGTTCGACGCCCACGTGCGTCACTACGAAATCGTGGAGGAGATTGCATCGGAAGCGCGCGCGGCCGAGGCCGAAGACACCGGCGCGGAGGTCAACGACGGAACGCGCGCCACGACGATCGTGAGGGCAGTGCTCGTTTCACGAAACTGACTCGCAACCCTCTGCGGCGGCACGAGCGCCTCCGGTGTCATCTGTGCCTCTGCCTGCGCCGGGGCGTGGGCCTTCCTGTCGCAATTCATTCCGAGACAGTGTCTTCCAGAGTGAGGAAGCTCGGAAAGCAAGCCCTCAAATGTCTAGTTTCGCCACCTGACAGGAGGCAAATCGATGAAGATTCAGTCAGCCCTTGAAGCCATCATGGCGGTTTGCACCGTCGCAGTGGTTACCGTCGGGTTCGTCATCACCATGATCCAGACGTTACCGCCTGCGCCGATTGCGAGCTGAGTGATGCCCGCCCGGCATTAGGGGCGGCGGATTCCCCCCCGCCGCCCTGATTTCCCTCTCACGCTGCGGCCAGGCGCGTACGCCCGTCGGGTAGGACCGACAGTATCCAACAGGAACTGAAGGAAGGCGTACGTCAGAGATTCCGACTCAGTCGCTCGATTGGTCACATGGAATGGGCACTGCAGGACCGGCCGGGCGTCGAGGATCTAGTGGAGTACGAGGCGCGGCTGAACTACATCTTGCCTCGCTACAATGATCCCATCTTATGCGTTTATGACCTTTCCAAGTTTGGCGGCGCGGTAGTCGTAGACATTCTGCGGACGCATCCGATGGTCATCATCGGCGGCATTCTCCAGGTGAACCCATTTTTCGTGCCACCAGATGAATTCTTACGGGAATGGCGCCAACGGCGAGAAACGTGCACCAATTAGTTAGAAGGCAGAAGTTTCTTGCCGGCGGAAGTAGTGGCTCCACAAACCGCCACCGAGGTCAAGCACCTCAAGGCATGCATCAACGACCTGATGGTCGTTCTGGCACTTCCGGCTATCTGGAGTGGCGGCGAGCCGTCTCAGATTGCTTGTACTTTGGTCGGCGTGCTCCTCGGTCTGTCGCCCAGTATCTGGCCAAGCGCGTGCGTATCGCGTGTCCCCTCAACGGCGCCGACGATCCGCGCACTCCCCATGGAAAAAGCCAACTCCACTTTTACGCCCCAACGCGCGCGTAGCTCGACCGCGTCACGCTTTGCTTGCATCTGCAGGTAACCCGACTCGTTAGCCGACCTGCCCACTCGCAAGCGAAGGTCATGTAATGCCGACACACGGCGCACCTCGACCTCCGCCAACGCGACCTTCGTGAGCTGACTTGAGTCGGAGCTTACGCAATTGCTTGCTCCGGGCTGTCTCATGCGGCGGGTATTATAGAAAGCCATCAGCCGGGCCAGCTCTCCCAACAATGGCAGGGCGACGGGTAGTTTCGCCGCCAGCGGCGCTCTGCCTGAAGGCGCTTCGAATAGCGAAGCCCCTGCTTGCGGATTGGCAGACCAGTGAGCGCTCATCAGCTTGATCGGTTGCACGGGCCCGGGGGCCGCTTCGGGCGCAAGGCCGCAATGGAACAAGCTTAACTCGTGCGCGCCGAGCTCGATGCGGGCCATCTTCTTGGGAAAGCCATAAACTTCGCGCCCAGCGGCCATCGCCATGTCGTCATCGACATAGAGACAGATCGGATACAGTCCCACTCTGCCGATCCGATTGAGGCCTTTTTCCCGAACGAACGCCGCAAGCAACACTTCGTTATAGTCGTAGCGCGCGCCGCTCGGATCGCATAGAGCGTGCACATCCTCGTGGCGTAAGACTGCGAAAAGCATCCTGCCGCCAAGCCCGGGGAACAGTTTCAGATCGGGGGAGATCGCTTCGGTCAGACGCTCGGGGATCGCATCCAGAAGGAAAATCGACCCCGTGGAACGCGGGAAGCGGTACGGCGGCGGCACCACGAGCGGCGCGCGGCGCGGGATTCCGACGACCTGCCGCGCTCTCGCGCTTTTCCGTGAGGCGAGGGCGCGCGCAGCGATCAACCTGGCCACCTTGATTGCGCCCTCGGCCGCCGCATCGACGCAAG
>Ga0134126_10011024_pt1 | contig 11394 bp, 10 predicted proteins | sample KB31752_FD_96881 | JGI IMG/M metagenome (GOLD analysis project Ga0134126, IMG submission 96881) | Terrestrial soil microbial communities with excess Nitrogen fertilizer from Kellogg Biological Station, Michigan, USA - KB3-175-2 | ecosystem: Environmental > Terrestrial > Soil > Unclassified ... | reverse complement strand
GATTGCCCCGGCTGCGATCCATGTCATTGACCAAACGATTGTTGCTGTCGGCTCTTATCAAAACGTGCCGGCCGACTGCGAGCTGATCGAAGTCGACGAAGCCTCGGTGGTGATGGCCGGACTGGTTGATACTCATGTTCACATCAACGAACCGGGCCGCACTGAATGGGAGGGATTCGCAACCGCGACGCGAGCCGCCGCCGCCGGCGGTGTAACTACACTCGTGGATATGCCGCTCAACTCTATTCCTCCGACAACGACGGTCGCAGGCCTGCAGGAAAAACTAACAGCCGCTCGCGGCAAGTGTTCGGTGGATGTTGGCTTTTGGGGCGGCGTGGTACCGGGAAACACAGGTGAACTGGCCGCGCTTTCCGCAGCCGGCGTGGTGGGTTTCAAATGTTTTCTAATTCACTCCGGCGTCGATGAATTTCCGAATGTCACTGAAGACAACCTGCGCGAAGCCCTGCCGGAGTTGTCGAGGCTGGGGGCACTTTTGATTGTTCACGCTGAGGTTCCTGGACCAATAAGCAGGGCAGCTATTCCTGACTTTCCCTCGGCGGAAGATGCAACGAATAACGAAGCCGGGACAGTTAAAGTGGCTCCTACTCGCTATGCAACCTTCCTCGCGTCTCGACCGCGCGCAGCGGAAGATGAAGCCGTCGCGTTAATGATCAAATTGAGCAGGGAGTTTGGCACTCGGATCCACATTGTTCACCATTCATCCGCCGACTCTCTGGCGATGCTACGCGATGCGAAAGCGTCCGGATTGAAAATTACCGCGGAAACTTGTCCGCATTATTTAAGTTTCGCAGCCGAAGAAATTCCTGACGGCGCCACGGAATTCAAGTGTTGTCCGCCGATTCGCGAGCGCGATAACCGTGAACAACTCTGGAGCGCCCTCAACGACCGAACTATCGATATGGTTGTTTCGGACCATTCGCCATGTCCGCCGGCGATGAAGTTGCGCGAGAGTGGCGATTTCATGCAGGCTTGGGGTGGCATATCTTCTCTGCAGCTGCGCTTGCCGATTGTTTGGACGGAGAGCAAACATCGCGGTTTCTCTCTTGACGACCTGGCGCGCTGGTTGTGTAGCGCGCCGGCAAAACTCGTCGGACTTGAGGGCCGAAAGGGTTTGATTGCCGAAGGCTATGATGCTGACCTGGTGATTTGGAATCCCAGCAGGCAGTTTCGAGTTGAAGCTGCCGGGCTCGAACATCGCCATAAGTTGACTCCGTATCAGGACAGAGTTTTAGCTGGCGTAGTAGAGAAAACTTTTCTTCGCGGCCGGAAGATATATGATAACGGCGAATTTATTGGTGGAAATGGCGGAACCCTTTTAACGCGAACCACAAGCAGTTCAGAGTTCAACCTTTAGGTTGTTCTTCAAAGTGCGACAAGCTGGAGCTTGAAATCTGAACTAATTGAACGCTGGACTAATGGAGCTTTTATGTCTGAAGTAGAGTGGGCGCTAACTGAAGACGCGCCCGTAAAAGAGAAATTCGGTGGCACCATCAAGGTGCGAACGCTCTGGCAAGCGCAGAATGGAGCAACCGCACAGGTTGTCGAGATCGATCCGGGCGCTTGCTGGGAAGGAATCGATCTTCATGAACCCGGGCCCGAAGAGGTCTATGTAGTTTCCGGCGTCTTCAACGACGGCGTTCGCGATTATCCCGCCGGCAGTTTCATTCATAATCCGAAAGGCTCGTCGCATGTGCCGCAGTCCAAAACGGGCTGCACCATCTTTGTCTTTTATCCCGAAGGTTAGAGCGCAATGGACTTTACTGAGCTGGTAGATCTCGCGGCTGAAAAACTTGGCGGCGCCGTTCTCTACGCCAACGATGACTTTTTTGCGCCCAAAGAAAATCTCCTTAAGGCTGCCGCGCCCATTTTCATCGAAGACAAGTACACCGATTTGGGAAAGTGGATGGACGGCTGGGAGTCGCGCCGGCGTCGAACGCCGGGCTTTGACTGGTGCATCATTCGACTCGGCCTGCCGGGAATAATTCGCGGGATAGTGGTCGATACTAGTTTCTTCCGCGGCAATTATCCGGAGCATTGTTCGCTTGAGGCCTGCGCGCTGGATGGTTTGCCAACTACCGAAGAATTGCTGAGCGAGTCTATTCAGTGGACTCAAATTCTGCCGCAGTTGCCACTCTCCGGGGACACGAAAAACCCTTTCGCGATCGAAAGCGAGCAGCGCTTCACGCACCTGCGTTTCAAAATTTACCCTGACGGCGGCGTGGCGCGCTTGAGAGTTTATGGCGAGGTCGCTCCTGAATGGGATCGGATTGAACGCCTCGGCGGGGATGTAGATCTCGCGGCAGTCGAGAACGGCGGGATGGTGCTCGCGTGCAGCGATATGTTCTTTGGCCACCGTCACAATCTGATCATGCCGGGCCGGGCCGCGAATATGAGTGACGGTTGGGAAACAAAACGACGCCGGGGTCCGGGTCACGACTGGACAATCATCAAGCTGGGCAGGCCGGGACAAATTCGCCGCCTTGAAGTTGACACCGCATGGTTCAAAGGAAATTTTCCCGAGAGTTGCGCGCTCGACGCAACGAATGCAACCGATTTGCCTGAGGACAAACTGACTGATCTGTCCCTCGTATGGCAAAGCATTTTGCCGCGTACCAAACTACAAGCCCACACCCGACATTTTTTTGAAAGCGAGCTTTTGGATGCGGGAACCGTTTCCCACCTGCGGTTCAATATTTTTCCGGATGGCGGCGTCAGCCGGTTACGGGTTTATGGACGGCTTGCCTAGCTTCAAGAGATTGTCTGGGACCGCGGGCGTCTCGCCCGCCAGGGTTTAATTTGTTCGCGCTTCGCGCTCATTGCGGGCGGGACGCCCGCGGTCCCAGACAATCACTTGACGCTTGAAAGGATCCTTGACGAATTTGAATCTTGAGTTGGCTTCGTTGAATTCAGTGTCACCGAGCCAGGCCGAGGAAGAGTTTCTAAAATGCTGCGGCTCGAAGAACTGGGCGCAGCAACTAGCATCGGCACGTCCTTTTGCGAACCACAATGAATTGATCGCCGAAGCCGAACGCGTTTGGTGGTCGCTCGATTCCGCAGACTGGCTGGAAGCATTTCGTAGTCATCCAAAAATCGGCGAGAAGCAAGCGGCGGCCCCGACTGCGCTTGAAGCCCGGCAATGGTCCGAGGACGAACAATCAGGCATCCGCGATTCTGCGCAGCAGACCCTCGACGCTCTGGCGAAGTTGAACCAAACGTATGAAGAGAAGTTTGGTTACATCTTCATTGTTTGCGCTTCGGGAAAGAACTCCGAAGAGATGCTGGGCCTGCTGCGCGATCGTCTAAAAAACAACGCGGCTGAGGAGTTACGAATTGCGGCAGGCGAGCAGGCAAAGATTACCGAGCTTAGATTAAGAAAACTTCTGGCGGAGTAAGATCAGGCTCAGTGCCTCTCTGTTTTCTCTGTGTCTCTGTGGTGAATAAACCCTAAAAGCAAATACGAACCACGGAGACACAGAGAACACGGAGATTTCACAGAGAAACTCTGAAGTCAGGCCATCCGATAAATTGTTCTTGTTGACTTTCGACCTGAGACTGTAGACTCCAGACTCTGTAATGAGCACCATCTCAACGCACATACTCGACATTTCGCGCGGCGCGCCCGCCGGCGGCGTCGCTGTCCATCTTGATATCCAGAACACGGATGAAACCTGGGTCGAGTTGAGTCACGCCTGGACCGACGAGGATGGCCGGGTGAAACCTTTCTTTCTGGTTGGAGAACCGTTGTCAGGTGGGACCTACAGGTTGGTTTTCGATACGGAACACTATTTCTCTGAACTCGAAATTGAGTATTTTTATCCGCAGGTGACAGTCGTCTTCAAAATCGACGACGCGGCCCAACACTATCATGTACCGCTCTTGATCAGTCCGTATGGCTACTCCACATACCGCGGAAGTTAACTTTGGAGCGCGGTGGCAAGCGCAGCGCGACACCCTTTTTATTTGCTGACTGGAACGAATTGAAATCCATAGCGCCGTCGCCGCTTCGCTTGCCGGCGCACTCCAAACATGACTCTCAATCCAACTCTCAGCGAATGGCTCAATTTGATCCTGCGCTGGATTCACGTGTTTGCCGGCATCATGTGGGTGGGCACTACTTATTATTTCACCTGGCTTGATGCGCGCCTCAGCGAAGAAGAGAAAGCCGTTAGGAACACCGGAGAGACGGCCCAAATCTGGATGGTGCACAGCGGCGGCTTCTACGTGGTCGAGAAACGTAAAGTGCCGGATCTCGTTTCGCGCACTCTGCACTGGTTTCGCTGGGAGGCCGGCACCACCTGGCTGAGTGGCTTTGCATTGCTGATACTCGTTTACTACATCGGCGGCGGCGCTTTGGTTGACAGGGATGTTTCCGACCTTAGCGTTCCCGCAGCAATCGGGATTGGAATCGGAGTATTGATTGTAGGTTGGATTGTCTACGATTTGATGATGCTCTCGCCGTTAAGGAAGAACGAGAAAGCCTTTGCCTTAATCGCCTACGTGATGATTATTGGAGTGACTTACGGCTTGACGCGTGTCTTCAGCGGACGCGCGGCTTACATCCACTTAGGTGCATTGTTTGGCACGATCATGGCGGCAAACGTCTGGATGCGAATCCTGCCGGCACAGAAAAAAATGATTGCCGCTCTCAATGCCGGACAGAAACCGGATGATGCGTTGGGTGCTCAGGCAAAGCTGCGCTCAAAACAAAACACCTTTATGGCGGTGCCGGTGGTGTTCATAATGATCAGCAATCATTTTCCCGGCGTCGCTTACGGCGATCAATACAACTGGGCTGTTCTCGCTTTGTTGATTCTCGTCGGGTGGGTTGCCGCTAAATTCATTCGACGCGCTTAGCCGAATAACCAGTTCAGTACTATGTGAAATGAGGTCAGTACCACCACGCGGTAGCGCGTAGGTCCGTAATGCCAGAGTCTCGGCATCGATCACCCTCGCTACCGCGTGGTGGTACTGACCTTATTGACCCTGGCTGTGTGTCACTCACTTCGCCAGCGGAAAGATCGGCTCGATATCCACCGGCACTTCAATCAAACGATCCAGCGCGCCCTTCATCTCCGGTCGAATCAACGAATACTTGTCGAGTATCGCTTTCGCCTTGTCGTACGACCCCTCAGCCTCGATCGTCAGCAGGTCGTGCGTTAGTTTCCGCACCGCATCTTTCATCCTGGCGTCGTCAGCGCTGAACTTGCCTGTCTTCGCGTCAAACTTGATCGCGCCCTCATCAGTGAAGTAGTTGAACTGCATAGCCACCCCACGCGCGTGCGATTCGGTGAGCCCGAACCTCACCGAGCGAAACATACTCGCGAGGTAAGTTGTGTAGAGCGTGCGCTGCATTTGTTTGCCGATGACGCCTTTGTCGATCAAGTATTGCAACGCCCAGAGACCGGTAACATCTGCCTTAGCCTCTTCTATCGACGAATACAATTCCTTCAGTTGCAAGCGGACCGTCGTCGCCTGGCCGTTGACTGTAATGTTGTGTGGTCCCAGTCCGTGCATCAGCTCATGCATGAGTATGTGCGTGAAAAACGAGTCGAAGGCGACGGCACGTTGTTGGGTAGTCGTAAGCACCACTCGCGTGATTGGAATCAGGACCTTATTAAACTTCGCGTCCTGAACATTCTTCAGCATGATCCGCGCTGAACCTTTTTCCTTAACTACTCTTTCATCATTGGGAAGGTTGAAAGCTGCAGTCTGAACACCATTGTTGCCTTCACCGGACGCGAAAACTTCATTTACTACGCGCATGGGCGAGGCTGCTCCCAGCTTTGGATTACGATAACGTGCCTCCATCGGCAGGTTGTTTTCCAGTTCCTGCAGGTGCTGGCTGAACTTTTGCAGCTTGGCGCTTTCGGCGGCGTCGGTCAGCGTAACGTAGGCTTCAAACGCGGCCTTGTAGCCGAAGAGTTCGTCTTCGTAGGTTTCGTAAGGACCGATGGTTACATCGATCGGCCCCTTGAGATCCATCCAGGCAACATCGCTCGCGTAGTAGTCGTTTGAGTTAAAAGCATCGGCGCGCTTGGTCAGAAAATCTTTCAACGTCTGATTCGTAGCCAGCGCCGCGGCCTCGCGCAGCAATTTGGCAGCAGGTTCGAGAAACTCACGATACTCTTCGTTGTAAGGCACGCTCATGAGCTTGCCGCCTGCATCACGCCGGATCGTATAGAAGTAACCGGTGGCTTTTTCTTTCTCTGAGTCAGGCAAGCCCGCCAACCACGAATTAAATTCGTCCTTGGTGATGTCGTCAGGGTAGAAATTTGCCTGGGGCGGTTTTTGACTTGGCACGCCTTCGATGAATGGCTTATTTTCGTCGAGCCGCGACCAGGGTCCGTCGTTGATCAGGAAATAATGCAAACGCTGGCGGCCAACCACACTTTTGTCAGCCTCGAGCTTCTGGTGTAACTCGTCGTTGCCGCTCCACGCCTGACGCAAAAACAAAGGGTCAAGCAATCTGGCCGCTTCGATGATCTTGATCAGGGCTTTGCGATCGCCGGCGGAAAGCTGGGCGGTGTTGGCTGTCAAGGTTGTGGGAGCGAAACGGCTAATCTTCTTTGCCAGTTCCGGATCACCGGCCGCCTTCTTAGTGCCGCGTGTTTGCATCGCCGAAATATTACCGATGACAAGCGTCGTCGCAAGTATTAAGACAATAAAGATTCGCATTTCAAACCTCCGCAAAAATTAAAGCTCCCAAAAATTGGGTGCAGTTGATCCAGACAACAGGTCCCCGGACTATCAAAACTACAAGCTCTGCCGGTTATTCAGTATTTTAACAAACGAGCCTGATCGCAATTCAGCCACCGTCAGCCCTGAAAGTTCAACCGCCTCAGTCTCCGTCAGTGCGCCGCAGTTGATCGCGCGCAGAAAATAGTTGAGCAGACCCTGGCCCGTGGCTGCATCGTCAAACACGTCGCCAACCAACGTTGCCTTCGCCGCTTTGTCCACGAAATTCTTCAAACGCTCCGAAGCTGCGTCGAGGCTCTCGAGGAAGAAGGCATAGACGGCGGCGTAGCGCGTGGGCAGTTGCGCTGGATGCAGGTCCCAACCTTGATAGAAGGCGTTCTCGAGAGAGTGTTGGATATGATCGTAATGCAACTTCCAGGCACGATGAACGACCTCGCGATTTTCAGCGATCTGTTCCGGCGTCAGCGGTGTTCCACCCTCGCTGAAACGGTGTGGCGCTACGGGCATGATGTTGGTAGCCCCATCAGAAAGCCAGATGCCGGTACCCGCGAATGAAACCTGCATCATGTGTTTAGCAAAGTCGCAGGCGGGATGCATCATGTGCTGGTGCGCGGCAGTGATGCTGCAACTCGCCGTGTAGTCGTAGGTGCCGAAGTGCGCGGCAACACAGCGGCCGCGCGCGGCTGCCAACAATAGCGGCAGGTTAATCTCACCCCGAGCGTTGATTACAGACTGCGTCGTCTCGATCATCATCTCAAGTTTCAAAGAACCTGTTTGCAGACCGTTTGCCTGCTCAAGCAACTCGAAAAGATCAGCCAGCGCACTAACCTGTTCCGGAATCGTAATCTTTGGTTGGGTAACGACAAAGTTTTCCGGCAAACGTCCGCCTGACTTCTCCACCAACGTCGAAACAAAAATGTCGAGCGTACGCATGCTGCGCGCGCGCAACTCTTCGGTGAATGGTTTGATACGAATGCCGATAAACGGCGGCAGGGTGCCGTTTTCCATTCCAGTGGCCACTTCAAGCGCGGCCGAGGCTGCGTGTCCATCTTCCTCATCATCAGGGCGATTGCCATAACCGTCTTCGAAGTCGATGCGAAAATCCTCGACTGGTTCACGCCGCAACTTTTCGCTAACACGATTGTAAATCGCGTGGGCAAACCAGGCGGGCCGGTTCTCCCGTCGCACTTGTTCGCTATTCGTCTCCAAACGGTTTTGCAGTCCGCTGTCTTCTTCGAGTGAATCGGGAAGCCCGTCCGCGCCCGCCAGCTTAATTGCTTTAGCAAAGCTCAGATAATCCGGCGCAAACTGATCAAGCGACCGTCGTGCCAACGCTCCCAGCCGCCCTGCCGAATCAGATTTGAAAAGGTGCGCTCCGCCATAGACCGTGTGTACCGGCTGGCGCTTCCCCGTTTCACCCGGGTAGATTTGAGCGAAATCATGGTTGCCGCGCTGAAGTTTGCCAGACAGATCGGCCAGCGACTCCTCGGTTAACGACTTTTTCATAGGTTGTCCTTCGGTTTGTGAAGCGACTTTATTTTACTGAACGCGGGAAAGTCAAAGACGAGGCGATTTAGTTACTGGTTCAGTTTGGACGAGCCAAGCAGAATCCTGAATCTAAAATTTACAAATACGGAAGCGGCAGCGACTGGCCGAGAGTTTAATTACGCAATCGAGTTGCAAATATGGCTTGTGTCTATCGCAGGGGGGCTTGCACAAAAAGTGGCCAGTGGTTAGTAGAGCGGAACGCTAAAATCAGAACTGGGAGCGATAGCGACCAGCCGAAGACTCAACTTTCCAGACGTTGGGCCGCCTGTTTGGCAGCATTTTCATTAGTTGCCTCTCCGGCTGGTCGCTATCGCTCCCAGTGCCTTCTGTTTGGTAAAAATTATTAACCGCCTCAATTAATTAGACGGTTTCCTGTCTCACGCCCGTAGCTCGGAATAAAAACGTCAACACAAATCCGGCGACGAACCCGCCGATGTGTGCCATATAAGCAACGCCACCGGTCTCTGCAGTGTTGCTGATCGATCCGATTCCACTGACGAACTGCAACACGATCCATAAACCGATTACTACCAATGCAGGCATTGGGATGACGCCCCTGCCCATCAAGACTTTCACCTGTCCGCGCGGGAAAAGCAGAATGTAAGCCCCAAGCACACCGGCGATCGCCCCCGAAGCTCCGAGGTTCGGCACGTTTGAGCCGGCACTGAAGGCGAGTTGCGCAGCGGTCGCGGCCACACCGCAAAGCAGATAAAAAACCAGAAACTTGAGATGGCCAAAACTGTCTTCGACGTTATCGCCAAAGATCCACAGGTAGAGCATGTTGCCGCCCAGATGCAACCAACCAGCATGCATGAACATTGAAGTGAAGATCGTCGGAAAGTCAGCCGCCGGATTCGCGAGCAGTCGCCGCGGAACCACTGACCATTGCTGAATAAAAGGATCACCACCACTCAACTCTACAAAGAAGAAGAGCAGGTTGAGCGCAATCAACGCGTAGGTGACTACCGGCGTCGTGCGGCGACTGGTGTCGTCATCACCAATTGGAAACATTTCTAATTTCCTCCGTTCCCGAGCTATAGGACTGGCCTGATGTTGCGCTGTATTACAACTGGCGTGCCTGAAGGGAGGAATCGCTGAATATTGGAAAGTCTTTAGGCAAAGTGGTTTTAGTAAGTGGGAATTTGGCCCACCGCCTGGCCCGGCATACCTGAAACAAGCTCTGCCGCGTTTGGTTTAGAAGTCAGGGAGAATACTAAAATGATACGGAGCAGAGATGATAATCACGCAGCAGATACGATGTGGTCGAAAACAAGCCTGGTGGTACAACTAAAAATGACGCCCAAAGTCCCGAAGAGTCATAAGGATCCCAAGGGAGTCCTTTTTCATGTCAATCAGGTCCATTAAGTCTGTTCCCGCTTGTCTCCAGATCATCGGCCACGGGGGCGGCGGCGCGAGCCACCTATTTCCTGCATCCTTCATGTGCGAACGGTCGGAAGAAAATCTTGCTATGTATTCTTCGGCTGGGATGATCCGAACGCTCAGAGCAAACTGCTTTTCAAGAGTCTCATCGCGAGAAAAGGTACGGCGCAGGTAATAACCCAGGTCGACGGGCATACCGAGTGTCGTATCCAGATCCCAAACCTGCCAACTTGTAGAGTTGCAGAGAAGGATTACATGGTAGTCCCAGAAGATAGGGTTTCCTGTTTCGCCAGCTCGTTGATCCCAAAGCGGACACGTCCGAAATTCGTTGGAAATAATGACCACCTTGAGCGCGAGCTTAGCGAATTGCGCCTCTTGGCATAAAAACCAAATGTTCTCTTCGCAGTAGTAGGGTGCGTAGTGGAAATTTACGCTGTCATCGTCCATCGCCGTAAGATTGCGAACGCTGAAAAGAACTTCTTTTTGAGGGCAAGTCCTCCTGTAGCACTCTTATGCAGCTCTCAATGCCTTTAAGTACTAGAGAGACGCTCAGTCTAAGAGAATCGGATCTCGCCGGGTGGGTCTCACCTGAAATCTGCGGGATGTGAATGAAGCCACACTTTGCAGGTATGCCCAACTGCTCCACTTTTTGGCGCGCCAGGTAGAACACATGATTGCAAACAAAGGTTCCAGCGTGGTTGGATATCTCAACAGGAATACACAAGTCCTTAAGTTGTTGAGACATTTGGTCCAGCGGCAAAGTGGATAAATAAGCTGTGGGACCGTCTGGCGCAATTAGTTTGCCAGACTCTACCCGTCCAGCATTATCGGGTAGTTTCGTGTCCATCAGATTAAGAGCGACCCGTTCTAGACTAATTAGGCCACGATCCACGGCCACGCCCAGACAGATGATAGCGTCGGGTTTGAGTTCTTCTATTAGCTCTTGAATTCGTGTCCCCGCAGCATCGAACTCGGTTCGTAACACTTCGCTGACCAGGTAGATCTCTTCTGATAACTTCATTCTCTCGGCAAGTTCATTGACGATGATTTCCGAGGAATTGAATTCCAGGGCGCCGAATTTATTAAAACCAGTAAGCAGGAGTTTCATCGTGTCGTTTGATCCCAACTGTTGTCCAGACTCTGCGGTTGACGAGAGAAAACTATGCTAAAGGTAGTTTCTTACTAAATCAATTTGGCGGCGCCTGGCAGTCACTTCCTGCTCACGCTTGTTACATCGAAGAGTGTAATCAATCAGCGAACCGAGCCGCTGTGCCCTTTGGTAACTCCTTTCGGCACGACCTAAGGCAGCACGCGCAGCATCCGGCCGCGTGCCGGATGTTGTAGGAGGCTTCAACTCCCGAATGAACTGAGTCTCCCCGTACCCAATACCTGCAAACTCGCAGCTTCTCGCCAACTGATAGTCACCCAGGATCAGATAAATGGTGTATCGATCGTGCTTGCTTTCGGAGTGGCGCATATTCAGCACGGCTTTGATGACTTGATAGGCATTATCGCACTCTCCCGCTGAAAGGTACGCATTAATGAGGGTGACAAACGCTGCAAACTTTGTCTCTTGATAATCGGTAGTTTTCGCGGTAAATACGGCGCGCCTGCCGAAATTAATCGCGTCTGATAGTCGGCCTTCATATCGTGCTAGTTCAGCTTGACATCTATTTAATCTTACCTCTCTGTTGACCGGCATATCATCGTATTCGAATTCCCATTGCATGAGATATTTTCTTGCCGACT
>Ga0134126_10011022_pt1 | contig 11394 bp, 8 predicted proteins | sample KB31752_FD_96881 | JGI IMG/M metagenome (GOLD analysis project Ga0134126, IMG submission 96881) | Terrestrial soil microbial communities with excess Nitrogen fertilizer from Kellogg Biological Station, Michigan, USA - KB3-175-2 | ecosystem: Environmental > Terrestrial > Soil > Unclassified ... | reverse complement strand
GGGGGTATCGGCGTGTCATACACTGCTGGGCATGGCGAGTGTGGGCATCACGGAGCCGAAGTTGTATGTCGGCTCGTGGAGCGAATGGTCGCGGCGGGGTTTGCCGATTGCGACGGAGGAGAAATAGACGCCGGGTCTACATCGGCGGGATGTCCTGGAGCGCGCGCACCTCGATGCCGGCGTTGCCGGTGTGGACGAAGCCGCAGGCCTGGGCGAGACACGTTGCGTGTGCGAGGTCGTCGGCCTGGATCAGGATAAACCCGCTGATCGATTCTTTGGCTTCGAGGAAGGGGCCGTCGGATACGACATAGTCTTTCGCTACATATTGCCCCTGATCGTACAAGGCGCTGGCACTCAGGAAATTTCCCGTTTCGGCCATCTTGTCGATCCAATCCCCCACGAGATTGCATTGGTATCTGAAGTCTTCCGGCGAGAGCGTCGCCCGGCGTTTAAGGTCTTCGCGGATGAGCAAGAGGAATTTTTCCATGTAATCTTTTTGTTATGACAACCGGCGGTGGGTAAACCGGACGGGAAAGTAAACTTTTTTTTCGGGCAGACAGTGCAGGATGGGTAAAACTCGCGGATGCGGTAACTTTTGCCTTCCATATGAAAAAGTTTATACTGTTAACGGGGTTGTTGCTGGCTGTTGGGTTGATGCGGGTTTCCGCGGCCGTTTTTTTTGTTGCTCCGGATGGGGACGATCATAACCCGGGTACCAAAGAGAAGCCTTTTGCCACTGTTCAGCGGGCACAATCCGCGGTGAGGGCCGGCGACACCGTTTTTCTCCGCGGCGGCACCTATCATCTCACCGAATCGCAGATCGCTCATAAAGAACGCATCTACGCTTGTGTCACCTATCTCGACAAGAGCGGGAAGCCGGGCAAATATATCACCTACTGCGCCTACCCCGGAGAACGACCGGTGTTCGACTATACGGCGGTGAAGCCCTTCGACTACCGCGTAGCGGCCTTTTATGTGACCGGATCCTGGCTGCATCTCAAAGGCTTCGAGGTCACGGGCGTACAGGTCACCATCACCACCCACACCCAGAGCGAATGCTTCGAGAATCATGGCAGCAATAACATCTACGAGCAGCTAAGCATGCACGACGGAATGGCCATTGGCTTCTACTTGCTCAGCGGCTCCGACAATCTTATCCTCAACTGCGATGCCTACCGGAATTTCGACAGTGTGTCCGAGAACCGGCGTGGCGGCAATACGGACGGGTTCGGTTGTCACCCCCGTCCTGGCAGTAAGGGCAATGTCTTCAGGGGATGCCGGTCCTGGTTCAACAGCGACGACGGCTACGATGTGATCAATAGCGCGGAGGCGACGACTTTCGATCACTGTTGGGCCTTTTATAACGGCTATAACCCGGCCTTTACCAGTGAGGGTGACGGCAATGGCTTCAAAGGCGGCGGCTATGCGCGCCGGCCGGCCGAAGAGATCCCCAACCCCGTGCCGCGGATGACGATCCGCTATTGCATCGCGGTGGGGAACAAGGCCAGCGGGTTCTATTCGAATCATCATATCAACGGCAGCTTTTGGTATAATAATACCGCCTACCACAATCATATCAACTTCAATATGCTCAACCGGCTGCTCGAGAATGTGTACGCGGATGTGCCGGGATATAAACATGTGCTTCATAATAACCTGGGCTTTAAAGCGCGGGATATCGCCGTCGCCAATTTGGATACGACGCAGTGCGAGCTGGTGAACAACGATTTTGATGTGGCGCCCGCGGACGCCGACTTTATGAGTCTCGATGAGACGCAACTGATGGCGCCGCGGCAGGCGGACGGGAGTCTGCCGGCGATAGGGTTCTTGCGGCCAAAGCCAGGGAGCCGGATCTCGGGCATGGGGGCGTTTGCGGGGGACTCGGGCACGGCTTCGGGGGGATCGTCGGGCTGGCCGCGACCCGGCGGTGCGGACGGGCTGCCGGTGGATGGGGCGGGGCGGCTTGTTTTTTCTGACGACTTCACGGTGGCGCTGGACACGAGCGTTTGGATTGCGGAGATCGAACCGAAGGGCGAGGCTGTTTCGAGGGTGTATACGCGGGATAGCGCGCTGGTGCTGGATACGCGTGGGGGCGTCACCGTTTGGTTGAATAAACTGCTGCATGGCGACCTGCGGATCGAATTCGACCGAAAGGTTCTTATAGACACCGGGCACAATGACCGGCTCTCGGACATGAATGTCTTTTGGATGGCGACCGATCCTGCCAATGCCAATCTTTTTACGCGGCATGGGCATTTCGAGTCCTACGACGGCCTACAGCTTTACTACGTGGGCATGGGCGGCAACACCGATAAAACCACGCGTTTTCGAAAATACTATTCTGGTGGCAACAAACCGGTGATCAAGGAATACCTGGACAGGGACCATCTCCTGTCCCCCAATAAAATGTATCACGTGCGCATCGTGGTGGCCGGGGATGTGACGAGCTACTGGGTCAATGATGAATGTTATTTCACTTATGCCGATCCCACTCCGTTAAAGGAAGGTTATTTCGGCTTTCGCAGCACATGGTCGCGGCAGAAGATCGAACACTTCAGGGTGTGGGATTGATCACCATTGGCATTACCGGCAATGTGTGGGATGCTGTGGTACGTGTTGGCGAAGGAAAGTCGGGTTTTGTCAAGGGAAGTACTGCTGACCCGTATTCGCAAAAGAAGATCGGGCTTTTACACCAGGGGCTGGTAACGGATATCACGGCTACGGACAGCCTGGCGGGGGCACATCTCGGGCTGACACATGGCTGTGGTATCGATGTGCCGGGCAATCCGGTGAAGGCGCTGCGGCTGCACAGCGGGGCGTCAGCATCAATTCCACTTTGAAATTCGATTTGGCTGCTTCCCTGACTACCATCGACGGTCTGATGCAAAAGTATTGTACTACGGTCATCGATGAGCCGCAGCTAAAGCGCACAAGGTTCCTGGTCGCCGATGATGCCGTGTACCAAGCTAATATCAAGACCTTGAAGATCCAGTTAGAGAAACTGTATGGCGCCTAGCGGCTCGCGACGGACAGACCCAGCTTTTTCTCGACCTGCTTGAGGATATCGGCGGCCGGCGGAAAGACCTGCAGGCTCTCTTTTTCAAACACATAGGTATAGTTGTTGTCACGTGCCACCTGTGTGATGGCGTCTACGGCTTTGCGTTGAATGGGGGCGAAGAGGGCGGAACGTTTTTGATTGAGCAGGTTGCCGGCTTCCTGATCGAAGCCCTGGATCTTATTCAAAAGATCGGCCAGGTCTTGCCGCTTTACTTCTAGCTGGCCACTTGTAAATTTTACAGTGTCGCGGGAAGAGAGCTCTGTGGCCTGTGTGGTGTAATCGGTCTTCATGTTGTTGAACTCTTGTTGCAATGCGGCCTGGTATTGGGCGAGGGCGGTATCGGCCTTTTTCGTCTCCGGCATGTCATTGACAAGTTCGTTGAGGCTGATGCAGGCGAATTTGTTTTGGGCGTAGGAGCGGACGCCGGTGCAAAGGAGAATAGCGCCGAAGAAAAGGGATAGAATAGTTCTGGCCATGTGTCGTATTTTCTTAAATGTACGAATTGCTTCGTTTTTGCGCGATGGGTATACGTGCGTTTTAACATTTTTTATGGAAAATGATGTAACTTATGGAGATGAGAAACGTACTACTACTTCTTATGCTGACGCCGCTGGCTGTACTTGCACAACCGTCACTCAGCGAGATCGTTACCGGGTTTCTTCCTTTTAAAAAATATCCTTTTCCAACGGAGCTCACGGGCGCGGCTACCGGGTCGCGTATCGCCTGGGCGATGAATGAAGAAGGCCGCCGGAATGTTTATGTGGCTGAAGGGCCGGATTTTACCCCACGGAAACTCACCGCCTATACCATGGACGACGGGCAGGAGATCACGAGCCTGCAGGTCTCGAATGACGGGCAATGGGTCGTTTTTGTTCGAGGGGGTGATCATGGGGCTAATTGGGACGATGACCTGCCGACTGATCCGGGTTTTGCTACGGAGCCGTTTAAGGTGCAAGTGGGTTTGATCCCTTTTAGTGGGGGGATGGTAAGGTATCTTTCGGAGGGTGATGAGCCGGTTATCTCACCGGATAGCAAGTGGGTTGCTTTTATTAAAGGAGGACAGGTGTGGGGTTCGGCGCTTGATTCGGCGGGCATCGATGCGAAGCCTGCCGCGAGTAATCTTTTTACGACGCGGGGCACTGTGAGTTCGCTGCAGTGGTCGCCGGACGGGAAGCGGCTGTTGTTCGTTGCCGGGAGAGGCGACCATTCCGTGATAGGCATCTATACGTTGGGTTCTTCGACGATCAAATGGATCGCGCCTTCTTTTAGCAGGAACGAATCGCCCAAATGGTCACTTGACGGAAGCCGGATCGTGTTCGTGCGGCGGCCGGGTACGGGCGGGGCGCCTGATTCCATGCTCGTACGCAGACCGATGCCCTGGAGCATCTATACGGTCGATACGGCGGGCGATCAGCCTACGTTGTTATATAAGGCGCCGGCCACGCTTCGCGGGTCTTACCCCGGCGGCGAAGGGTCGGATCTCTTTTGGGCGGCGGGGAATACCATTGTGTTCCTTTCTTATGAAGATGGCTGGCAGCATCTTTATTCTATTTCTGCCGATGGGGGAAAGCCGGTGTTGCTGACGCGGGGTAAGTTTATGTGTGAGCAGGTGCGGATCTCGGCCGATAAACGCTTCCTGGTGTTCGCTGCAAATACGGGTTCCGATCCCGAAGATATCGATCGGCGTCATATCGGTGTGGTCCGTGTCGAACAGCGGGGTGTGCGGATCGTCACGCAAGGTACCGGACTGGAATGGACGCCGGTGGTGATTGGGGATGGGCGGGCGCTGGCTTTTTTGAGTGCGACGGCGCAGCGGCCGCCGTTGCCGGCGGTGATGAGTATGGAGGCCGCGGCCGGTTGGAAACTTTTGTGTCAAGAAAAGATTGCTGACTATCCGGTTGACAAACTGGTCACGCCGAAGCAAGTGGTCTTTACCTCGCCTGATGGGGTCGTGGTGCATGGGCAGCTTTTTATGCCGGCGCGCAACGGCGCGGAGCGCAGACCGGCGATCGTCTATCTTCATGGTGGCCCGCCGCGGCAGATGTTGCTGGGCTGGCATTATTCGGACTATTACGCCAATGCTTATGCGTCGAATCAGTACATGGCGAGCTTGGGGTTTGTGGTGCTTAGTGTGAATTACCGACTGGGCATCGGGTATGGCTATGAATTTCACCAGGCGCCGAAGTCGGGGCAGGCGGGGGCCGCGGAATATACGGATGTCAAGGCGGGCGGAGAATGGCTGCGGCGGCAGTCGTTTGTCGATGGCAACAGGATCGGTATCTATGGCGGTTCTTATGGCGGGTATCTTACTGCTATGGGGCTGGCACGGGATTCGAAACTGTTTGCGGCCGGGGTAGACTTTCACGGCGTGCACGATATGGTCGCCGCACGAGGAGGTCTCGCTGCAGCCAGGGACCGGTACGAGAAGGCGCCGGACTTTGACCTGGCGATGAAAACGGCGTGGCTTTCTTCGCCCGTTGCGTATGTCTCGGGCTGGAAGTCGCCGGTGCTGATCATCCAGGGAGACGATGACCGAAACGTACGCTTTAACCAAAGTGTCGATTTGGTGAACCGGTTGGAAAAACAAGGGGTGCCGTATGAGACGTTGATGATCGTCGACGATACCCATCACTGGATGCGTTTCGCCAATGCGGTGACGGTGTACGGGTCGGCCGCGGATTTCTTTGTGCGGAAGTTCGGAGTCGCGGGCAGGCACTAATCTTTTGCGGCGAAAAGCCATAAATTTACTGTATGAATTATTTTCAGAACGTGTTGCGTGCGCTGCGGAGAAATCGCGCGCATAGCCTGTTGAATATCTTTGGGCTGGCGGTGGGTCTGGCGTGTGCGGGGCTGATCTTTCTGTGGGCAGAGGACGAACTGAGTTTTGACAATAATAATCTGAAGAAAGACCGGATCTTTCTGGTGAATGTCAACGAGAGCGCCAGCTCGGGTGTCATCACGCACTCCTCTACACCCGGGCCGCTTGCAGCGGCTTTGCCGTCGATGATAAACGGTGTTGCGGGCACCTCTCGTACGACGGATCCTATGCCGGCGTTGTTCCATCTTGGCGATAAGGCTATCGATGCCTCGGGCATTTATGCCGACGCTTCGCTTTTCGACATCTTTACCTTGCCTTTTGTCGAGGGCAATGCGAAGGGTGCTTTTGCCCAGACCTACTCTATTGTGCTTACGGAGCAGGCCGCGCGGAAATTATTTGGCGATGCGAAGGGCTGTATCGGCAAGACCATCGTGATGGACGACAAGCAAGGCTATGTCGTCACGGGTGTGTTGAAGGACCTGCCGGAGAATACGTCGTTGCAGTTCGAGTGGGTGGCACCCATGAACGCCTATATTCAGCAACGTCCCAATCTTAAGGGCTGGGGGAATTTTGCATTGAACACCTATGTGGAGATGCGACCCGGGGCCGATATCGCCGCCCTCAACAACCGCCTCACTGAGCCGAAATACGATTTCACGACGCAACACCTGGAGGCCGATGTTTCGAGCGATCATATCTTTTTGTTCCCGATGAAGGACTGGCGGCTGCGTAACCAGTTCGAGAATGGCAAGCTCACGGGTGGGGGCAGGATACAATATGTACGGCTTTTCTCGATGACCGCCTGGATCGTTTTGTTGATCGCTTGCGTGAACTTCATGAACCTGGCTACGGCGCGGAGCGAAAAACGGAGCAAGGAGGTCGGGGTGCGGAAAGTGCTGGGTGCGGGCAGGGGCAGCCTTATCCGGTATTTTCTCGGCGAATCCCTGTTCATGGCGACGCTGGCGACGGGGCTTTCGGTGTTTCTCCTATGGCTGACCCTGCCCGCTTTTAACATGCTGGTGGGGAAGGAGCTGCACTTGAACATCCTGGAGCCACTGCATCTTACCGTTCTGATCGTGCTGACGCTGGTGTGCGGATTGATTTCGGGAAGTTATCCGTCGTTGTACCTGAGTTCGTTCAACCCCATATTTGTACTAAAGGGTGTTAAGATAAAAGCGGGCGGGGCTACGGTTATCCGGCGGGGTTTGGTTGTTTTACAATTCACGGTATCCATTGTGCTGATCGTCGCTACCCTGGTGATCTATTTGCAGGTGCAGCATGTGAAGAACAGGGATCTGGGTTTCAATAGAGAGCAGTTGTTGCAAATGAATGTCCAGGGAAATATGCTGACGCAGTTCCCGGTGATCCGGCAGGAGCTGATCAACACCGGCGCCGTGAGCGATGCCGCGCTGACCGATCTTAGTGCACTCAAAGGTGGGAATAACTCCACGGCGATCGATTGGCCGGGTAAAGAGCCGGGAAGTTCCATTGTTATCTCGGAGCGGTTCGTTAGCCCTGAATATATTAAGACGCTGGGCATGCATATAGCCGAAGGGCACGATTTCGAGCAAGCGGATGTCTTTGACCCGGCCTTGCTGGCGAAGGCCAAGGATTCGGCGTTGACTGTCGATGTGGTGGTCACGAGGACGATGGCGGATCTTTTGGGTTCGGAAAGTGCTATCGGCAAGCCTATGGATTTGCATTTTAATTTTGGAACAGTGCATATGATCGTCAGGGGCGTCGTAGATGATTATGTTTATGGCGATATGTACGGGAAGCCGGCGCCGGTGATCTTTTTTTGTATGCCGAAGGCGACCAATTTACTGTATGTCCGGATGAAACCTACTGCGGATCCATCACAAGCGCTGGCGAAGATGAAGGCGGTGTTCAGGAAGATCGACCCCGGCACTCCTTTCGAATACCAGTTCGTGGACGACGAATTCAACGCGCTTTTTGTGTCTGAGGCATTGGTCTCGAAGCTTTCGCGGGTATTTGCTTTTCTCGCGATCTTTATCTCGTGTCTCGGCCTGTTTGGGCTAGCCGCCTATACTGCGGAGAGCAGGGTGAAGGAGATCGGCATCCGCAAGGTCCTGGGAGCATCGACGCGGGGTATTACGTATCTTTTATCAAAGGACTTTTTAAAGCTCACGCTGCTTTCCTGTGTGGTCGCCTTCCCCCTTAGCGCGTGGGTGATGAATGGTTGGCTAGAGGGTTATAGCTATCGCATTACGCTGAGCTGGTGGATCTTTGCGTTGGCCGGTGGGCTGGCGGTGGTGATCGCGCTGGTGACGGTGAGTTGGCAGGCGATGCGGGCGGCCATGGGGAATCCCACGACGAGTTTGAAGGCGGAGTAGGGGGCGGCCGCTCGTGATTTGTGGGGTTGGTCGGCGCTTATCTATGCATTTCGAGGAACGCTTCGAGTGCGCGGGAGGGTGGCTCGCCTTTGCGGTACGCCAGGCTATTGGTGAGGGTCCCTAATTCCTTATTGAGTGCGAAGGTCTTTAAGTTTCGGTGGGGGTAGTATTTCGTGATCACCTCCAGTGGCAGGATGCTGAGGCCAATGTCCGATTCTACAAAGTTGACGATCCCTTCGATCGAGTTCAGTACGATGCGTTTGTATTTGACGACGCCTTTGGAGCTGAGCCAGGCCTCGAGACGGTTGCGATAGACACAGCCCTGTTCGAATACGACGATCGTGGGCGGCTCGCGTTTGAGGAGATCGGCGGTCGTCTTTGCGGTGGCCGGGCCGAGCAGGACGAGCCGCGTTTGGCGGATCGGCAGCTGGTCGAGACCGGTGTCGTGGATGGGGCCGGGGATAAAGGCGGCGTCCAGCCGGTGACTTAGCAGGTCGCTGACGAGGCTGCCGCGCATGGCGGATACGAATTCGAGTTCTACATCGGGAAAGGTCGCGGAAAACTTCAGGAGGATATCCGGTCCTTTGAGGGCCATTGTGGTCTCGATACAGCCGATCTTCAACGCGCCGGCGACGGTGCCGGTATTCTTCATCTCATTTTTGGCTTCTTCCAGCAGGTGGTCGAGACGTTTGTAATATTTCATCAGCGTCCTGCCTGCTTCGGTGAGCTCCACCTTTCGGGGAGACCGGCTGAATAGCGGCGCGCCAAATTCTTCTTCCAGACTCTTGATCCGGGCGGTGACATTGCTTTGTACCGTATACACGGATTCCGCGGCCCTCGTGAAGCTGCCGTGACGGGCTACGGCTTCGAAGATCTTCAGGTCATTGGTATTCATCTATCTCTATTTATGATAATTGCGATCATGATTAATCGTTTTCAATGATCAAAGGTGGGAATTAATTTTGGGGTGGCAAAAATTCAAATTATGACACACTATCGTTATCTCAATGTCAAGGGTTTAAAGATCTTTTATCGGGAGGCCGGTCCTGCTGAGGCGCCGGTGATCCTGCTGTTGCATGGTTTTCCGACATCCAGTCATATGTTTCGAAACCTGATCCCTGCGCTTAGCGGGAGGTATCGGGTGATCGCGCCGGATCTGCCGGGTTTTGGGTTTTCGGAGATGCCGGGGGGGTCGGCGGGTGCTGGGTCAGGATCGTTGTCGGAGTCGGCGGGGGCTGGCTCCGGGTCGCAGCCGGGGGGCGGATTTGTGCCGACGTTCGATGGATTGGCGGGAGTGATGCAGGGGTTGATCGACGCGTTGGAGTTGAAGCGTTTTGCGCTTTATGTGTTCGATTATGGGGCGCCGGTGGGTTATCGGCTGGCGGTCGCCAACCCTGAAAAGATCAGCGGCATCATCTCGCAGAACGGGAATGCCTATGCCGAGGGGCTGAGTGCGGGCTGGGAGCCGCTGCGCAAGTATTGGGAAGACTCTAGTGCTGTCAACCGCGAGGCGTTGAAGGCGATGGTGGCGGCGGATTTCACGCGGTTCCAGTATGTGGAGGGAGTCGATGATCCTTCGCTTGTCGCGCCGGAGGCGTATATGCTCGATCAATATTTTCTGGACCGGCCGGGAAGTCTGGATTTGCAGCTCGACCTGATGCTGGATTACCGGAATAATGTTCGGTTATATCCCGTGTGGCAGGAATATTTCCGGAAATTCCAGCCGCGGTTGCTGGCGGTGTGGGGGGAGCGTGATCCGTTCTTTGTGCCGGCGGGGGCGGAGGCCTACAAACGAGATAATCCCAATGCGGTCGTGAAATTTTATCCCACGGGGCATTTTGCGCTGGAGACGCATGTGGCGGAGATCGCGGCGGATATACTTGGGTTTTTGAATGCGGCGGCTCCGGGATCTTTGGTGGCCGGGAATTCGGCAGGGGCTGGTTCGGCCGGCACTGCCGCGGTCGAAAAACGTTATCCTCTTCCGCCTTTTACGCGGGAGACGGCTTTGCAAAAGGTGCAGCTGGCGGAAGATGCGTGGAACTCCAAAGACCCGGAGAAGGTGTCGCTGGCTTATTCGGTGGACACGGGGTGGCGGAACCGAACGGAATTTATCAGCGGCCGGGAGGAGGTCAAGGCTTTTCTCCGGCGAAAATGGAAGAAGGAGCTGGATTATAAACTCAAAAAAGAGCTATGGGGTTTCCGCGAGAACAGGATGGCGGTGCGGTTCGAATATGAATGGCACGATGACGCGGGGCAATGGTATCGCAGCTATGGCAATGAGCTGTGGGAGTTCGATGAGAATGGGTTGATGCGGAAGCGGTATGCCAGTATTAATGATGGGCCGATCAATGAGGGAGAGCGGAGAGTGAAATAAAAAAGCCGCCTCAGGAATGAGGCGGCTTGCTCTAGTGTTATCAATGAGAAAAAACAAAACTTATTCGCTTATTTCTTGAAATCGTTGATACCATAGTAGTATACGTCCTTACTGTCGGGATATACACCCTGGATCTGGAAGTTGCTACCTTGTTTGGAAAGGGCATCTTTGAGTTCGGCCACATTGTGTACCCGGATGTCACCGATCCTGGTGATGATAAAGCCGGGACGCATGTTGGTTTGATTGCTCAGTACGCCATTCTGGATATCGTTGACGACTACTCCACCGTCGATACCCAGACGGGCAGCGTCGTCCTTGCCGACATCGGAGAACTTAGCGCCCAGGGATTCTACGGCTGCGGTTTCGGTGCTGGCGAAATTGCCGAGTTTGCCTTGGAGGACAGCATCGGCGGTCTTCGTTTCACCATTGCGGACGAAGGTGAGCTTCACATGGTCGCCGGGTTTATCACGGGCGATGAGTTCTGCCAGCCTTGCATCGGAGGCGACGGGTTGATCATCGACGTTGGTGATCACGTCACCCTTTTGGATACCGGCCTTGGCGGCAGCACCGTTGGGAGAGGTTTCGATTACGTATACGCCGTCTACATCCGTATTTTTCATACCTAATTTCTGCTTGGAAGCATCATCGAGGCCTTCCGGAGCCATGCTGATGCCGAGGTAACCACGTTGGACGGAGCCATACTTCATGATATCGCGGATGACCTTTTTCATAAGGTTGGAGTGGATGGCATAGGCATAACCTGCAAAGGAACCCGTGGGAGAAGCAATAG
>Ga0134126_10011021_pt1 | contig 11396 bp, 8 predicted proteins | sample KB31752_FD_96881 | JGI IMG/M metagenome (GOLD analysis project Ga0134126, IMG submission 96881) | Terrestrial soil microbial communities with excess Nitrogen fertilizer from Kellogg Biological Station, Michigan, USA - KB3-175-2 | ecosystem: Environmental > Terrestrial > Soil > Unclassified ... | reverse complement strand
ATGATCGCGGTATTCACATTTGCAAAAGTATGATCGCCTGGCAAACGTTTGCCAATGGCGCAACGCCCGAATCTACGGATGAAAAGGGCGATCATTTTGTAGGCGATTATTATGTAAAATTTAATGATGAGTACAAACAGGAAGTTGCGGACTTAATGGAGGAAGGAAAAACAAAAGAAGAGGCTGAAAAAGAAGCGCCCATCATGAAGAAAACGCAGCAGATGCTTTTGGATTGGGAGAATGGAAATCCTGAAGTACGGGCGCTTTGGGCAAAAATGAACGGTTGGGTTTATGATGGATTTGACGCCACCTACAATCGCATCGGAAGTGATTTTGACCATACTTTTTATGAAAGCAATACCTATCTTTTAGGAAAAGATTTTGTGCAGGAAGGTTTGGATAAGCATATTTTATTTAAAAAAGACGATGGCAGTGTTTGGATAGATCTTTCGGACAAAAACCTGGATGAAAAATTAGTGTTGCGTGGTGATGGCACATCTGTTTATATTACGCAGGATATTGGCCTGGCGATACAAAAATTTGAAGATTACCATCTAGACAAAAGTATTTATGTGATTGGTGATGAGCAATTGCATCACATGAAAGTACTGAAGGAGATCGTGCGCAAATTGGGAATGCCTTTCGCTGATAAAATTTTTCATTTGAGTTATGGAATGGTAGAATTAACGACGGGAAAAATGAAGAGTCGCGAAGGAACTGTTGTGGACGCTGATGACCTGGTAGATGAAATGGTAGCAACTGCTGCGATGCATACAAAAGAGTTGGGAAAAGTGAAAGATTTTTCCGAAGAAGAATTAAATGAACTGTATGAAACGCTTGCTCTTGGCGCGATGAAGTTTTATTTGTTAAGAGTAGATCCAAAGAAAAGAATGGTTTTCAATCCTGTTGAAAGTATCGATTTTCATGGATTCACAGGCCCTTTTGTGCAATATACTTATGCACGGATTCAATCTATTTTGAGAAAAGTAAATCTGACCACGGACCACGCACAACAGTCCACAGACATCAGACATCAGACATCAGACATCAGTGCGCTTCTGCCTTTAGAACGTCAATTAATTATTTTTTTAGAGAAATATTCAAATATTATTTCTGATGCTGCAGATGAAATGAATCCGTCTGTAATCGCCAATTATGTTTTCAATCTTGCCAAATTATACAACTCATTTTACACCGAACATTCTGTAGCCAATGCAGAAAATGAGGAGAAGAAATATTTGCGTTTACAAATCAGCGTAATGGCTGCAAATACTATTAAAAACGGTATGCAATTATTAGGAATTAAAGTGCCTGATAAAATGTGACCATTTCATTAATAATCTGCAATTGTGAAAATAAGAAACACGTCTATTTGTTTATTTGCTGAAAATTAATCTCTTGCCGGAAGCAATGTTGCGGCTATCGACCTTTTATTCAGAAAATAGTACTTTTATTTTCAAATCTTCAAAAATGGAAAGCGAGGCATCAACAGCGCCACAGTATTGGGACAAACGCTATTTAAACAACGAAACCGGGTGGGATATGAAGCAGGTCTCTCCGCCATTAAAAGGCTATATTGATACCCTTGAAAATAAAGATCTGAAAATTTTAATTCCCGGCTGCGGCAATGCTTATGAAGCGGAATATCTTTTAGAAAAAGGCTTTGACAATGTTACGTTGATCGACTTTTCTAAAGTGGTAACAGAAAAGTTGAAGGATAAATATAAAGGCGAACCGATTTCCATTATTAATGAAAATTTCTTTGACCTTCAAGGCAAGTATGATTTGATTCTGGAACAAACTTTTTTTTGTGCCTTAGATCCATCGCTGAGGGAAAAGTATGTGAAAAAATGTTATGATCTTTTAAATGATCGTGGAAAAATTGCAGGAGTTTTGTTTAATAAAAGATTTTCTCCTACAGAGCCACCGTTTATTGCTACTGAAGAAGAATACAGAAAATTGTTCGAACCGTTTTTCATCTTTTTAAAATTTGAAAATTGCTATAATTCAATAGCTGCACGAATGGGATACGAATTATTTTTTGAGTTTGAAAAGAAACCGCGCGGACTTTGATTAGATTGAGTATATGAGCCCATAATAAGAAATTATTCATTTCTCAAACTCTTCACCGGATTTGCGACCGCCGCTTTGATTGCCTGGAAACTGACCGTTAATAAAGCAATTAAAATAGCAAGAACTCCGGCCAGAATAAATACCCAAATGCCAATCTCGATTCGATATGCAAATCCCTGCAACCATTTGTGCATTCCAAACCATGCTATCGGCGAAGCGATGATCAGTGCGATTAAAACCAATTTTATAAAATCTTTTGACAACAAGGATGTGATGCCGGAAACAGAAGCTCCAAGCACTTTGCGAATGCCAATTTCTTTCGTCCGCTGAAGCGTGCTGTATGAAGCAAGTCCTAATAATCCGAGGCAGGAAATGAAAATCGCAAGAATGGCAAAGTTGAAAAATAATTTTTCAAAACGGTCTTCATTGCGGTACTGCTTATTAAATGTATCATCTAAAAATGTATAACTAAATGGCCTGGCAGGAATCATTTGTTTCCATTTGGATTCAATAGCAGCAAGAGTTTTAGGCATATCAGCAGCAGCAGCATTCACATTTACCAGGTCTTCTGCCTCCGGCTGAATTACCATGCTCAAAGGCTTGATATTTTCCTGCAAAGACCGGTAATGAAAATCTTTCACTACACCAATCACCTTTCCCTGCCGGCCCCATTGATCAAAACGTTTTCCAATAATTTGATCAGGTGAGCTATAACCAAATTGTTTTACAGCGGTTTCATTTAAAATGATAGCCTGCGTGGTATCAGTTGCGAAGTCTTTTGAAAATGCACGGCCGGCAACCATTTTCATTTTGTACTGCGGAATAAAATCAAAATCAACAGCATACCGGCCAAGTGTTCCAACCTGCATGTCGCCATTTTTATTTTCTATCTGCGAATAGGCTTCACTGTTACCCATTCCCGGAGCGCTGGAGCTAAGTGAAACACTTTTTACATTTGGAATGGAAAGAAGCGATTGTTTAAAAGCAAATCTCGCTGAATCTCCGTTTGAATCAAGAATGATCATTTGATCTTTATTAAAACCGAGATCCTGGCTGCGCATAAATTTCATTTGCGAATACACAATAATTGTCCCGATGATCAATGCGATAGAAATACAAAATTGTGCTACCACAAGGCCTTTGCGAAGCAAAATACCTTTCGTTCCTGTAGAGAAGCGTCCTTTTAAAACAACAATTGGTTTAAAAGATGACAACACCAAAGCAGGATAAAAGCCGGCAATTAATCCAATACCTATCGAAGCAAAAAAGAGAATGACCAGGTAATTAAAATTTGAAAAAATTCCATGACTGATTATTTTTCCCGACAGTTGATTGAAAGAAGGGAGTAATAAAACAGAAAGCCCTATAACGAGAATAAAAGCCATCAAGCAAAGGAGCACTGATTCGCCGATAAACTGGCGTCCCAACTGGCTTTTAGAAGCGCCAACCACTTTTCTGATGCCAACTTCTTTCGCCCTTTCAGAAGCGCGGGCCGTCGTAAGATTGATAAAATTAAAACAGGCGATGAGCAAAATAAAAACGGCGATGATTGAAAAAATATATACGTTCCTGATATTGCCTGATTTAGAACCATCGCGGTCGGAATATAAATAAACATCTCTTAATGGTTCAAGAGACAAAGTATAATGCATCTGCGCTTTATCCATGTCGGTGCCAATCCAGTTTCTAAGAAGTGTTGGAAATTTCTTTTCTAATCCGATTGAATTTGTTCCTGGCTTTAATAACAAAAAAGAAGTGGCTCCAAAGTTTCCCCACTGATCATCAATGCCTTTATTTATTTTTTGAGTAAGCGTTGACATCGAAACAAAAAAATCAGTTTTTATTTGTGAATTATCAGGAATGTCTTCCATCACACCGGTAACAGTTGCGGGAATATGATCTCCTGAAAACAATAATGTTTGTCCCACAGGGTTCTCATCTCCAAAATATTTTTTTGCATAAGTTTCAGAAAGAACGATGCTGTACGGATCTTTCAAAGCAGTTTGTGGATTGCCTTTCAGCAGTTTGAAATCAAATACATGAAACAGCGAAGAATCGGCAAACAGCATTTTATCTTCCTGGAATTTTATATTTCCTTTTGTGATCAGAAAACTACCGCCGCTGATCCGCGTAAAGGATTGGACTTCCGGTAATTCTCTTTTTATTTTTGGTGCAAACGACCAGGAAGTAACACCGATATGAAGATTGTCGGAAGGTGTTTTCAAATCGGTAACAAGTCTGTAAATTCGATCAACTTTCTTATTAAAAGCGTCGTAACTCAGTTCAAATTTTACATACAAAAAAATCAGAAAGCACGCTGTCATTCCAACTGTCAGACCCATAAGGTTAATGAATGAAAAAACTTTGTTTTTCCACAGATTACGGAAGGCAATTTTGAAATAATTTTTAAACATAAAAGATAATTGCTGATGTGTGACTTAATTAACGTCTGATTTTGTGGAACACTTCTTTTTTTATTTTCAGTAAGCAGAGAAATAATATGAACTTCTATTTCCCGGTTATTTTCATGTAGGCATGACTGTAGAGTCATGAATTTTCACCTTAGAACACTATTACCAATTTCACAATAGCTCAAGAGCCGGTTACTCGCTTCTCAAACTCTTCACCGGATTTGCCACAGCAGCCTTTATTGCCTGGAAACTCACTGTTAATAAAGTGACCAATAATGCTCCCACTCCTGCTGCTGCAAAAATCCACCAGGACAAGTTTGTTCTGTAATCGTAACCTTGTAACCAGTCATGCATGATCCACCAGGCCACAGGAAAGGCGATAAGGCAGGAAATAAAGACAAGGCTTAAAAAATCTTTTGATAACAATATTGTAATGCCATGTACACTTGCTCCCAATACTTTACGAACTCCAATTTCTTTTTTACGTTGTTCCGCCACAAAAGATGCAAGTCCAAACAATCCGAGGCATGAAATAAAAATGGCTAAACAACCAAAAATTGTTGCCAGCGAACCAATGAACTGCTGAGACCTGAATTTTTGTTCAAAATCTTTATCTACGAAATGATAATCGAACGATTGAGTTGGGTCAGCCTTTTGGACAATGGACTGGAGTTTGGAAATTGTTCCCTGCAAATCATTTTCGGGTTTTACCGTCATAAAAATATAATTGGCATTTGAAGGAGAATTAAAAAATATTAATGGCGCAGGCTGCACTTCGTTCATGTTATTATAAACAAAATTTTTGGTTATACCGATTATGGTAAGCCGTGCATCACCTCTCCAGATCTGACCTCCGACATGTCCTGCTTTGCCCATTAATTTTGCAAAAGATTCATTTATAATAATGTTCAGGCTATCTACATCAGGATCTTGTGAAAAGCTTCTGCCGGCTGCCAGCTTTATGCCAAATGATTTAAGATAATCCGCATCTGTCGCCACATTCGTAACCAGGATATCTTCGTTGGTGCTTTTCCCTTCCCAGTTCCAGCCACCCCCGTTATTGTTCATGGCTAGGGGTGAAAATGCACCAAGTGATACAGAACTTATATCATTTGTGTTTAAGATATCTTGTTTTAATGAGGCGAAACTTTGGGTTAAAGTTGGTGTAGCAGGAATATACATCACCTTGTCTTTATTAAAACCCAAATCCCTGTTTTTGGTAAACTGGATCTGGTGATAAATTACCACAACAGCAATAATGATGATGACAGAAATCGCAAACTGTAATACAACCAATCCTTTTCTTACAAAACCCGCATTACCTGCATTTTTGGTAATCTGGTTTTTTAATGCCAGCACCGGTTTGAAGGAAGATAAATACAATGCCGGATAGCTGCCAGCCACCAGACCGCATAAACCGCCGATGATAATGAGAAATAAAATATGTGAAGGATGTAATAAATTCAGGCTTAAATGAATACCAATCAGATTACTGAATGATGGCAACACAGCAGCTATCACAATTACAGCAAAAAGAACAGCTAAATAAGCCACAATTAATGATTCAGATAAAAGAGCGGCGATTAAACTGTTACGGGTAGAGCCTAAAACTTTGCGCATTCCGATTTCCTTTGCACGCTGTTGACTGCGCGCAGTAGAAAGATTCATAAAATTAATGCAGGCAATAATTAAGATAATTAATGCCACCATCGAAAACATTTTTATATACTGAATTTTCCCCCGTGATGCATCTTCTTTTCCATTCACAAATGCTCCGTACAAATTCAATCGATTTAAAGGATACAGCCACAACGATTCATTAGATACGTCGGGACTCTTTTCATGAATAAGTTTCTTCAACTTTTCATTGAAAGCGGTCACATTGGTATTCGGATTTAGCTTTACCCAGCTATTTGTCCAGTTGTTTCCCCAGGCATCAATGCCTTGTCCTTTATTTTGATTATAAAAAACCTGGAAAGGCAGCAGGAAATCCTGGCCATAGAATTGGACATTTTGCGGAATATCTTTATATACTGCTGAAACTTTGTAAGGATGATTATCCACCAATAACGTCTTGCCAATAGCATCCTCATCACCAAAATAAGTTTTTGCCAGCTTTTGTGAAACAGCGATTTTAGAAATATCATTTAATGCATCTATCTCGTTTCCTTCAATCAATGAAAGTCCAAACATTTTTAAAAAAGATGAATCAACATAAGCGCCTGATTGTGCCAAATGTTTATTGTCCAAGGCAACAGTAGCATTGGCAGCGTCATACCTTGAAACATCAACAACACCAGGAAACTCCTGCATTAGCGCACCTCTTACTAGTACTGATGTAGCAGCAAAAGTGTACATATCCTTGCCGTAAGTTTGGTTATTCTCAATTTGATAAATGTTGTTGAGATCCGGAATAGAGGAGTTAAAGTTTAGATTGTATTCTACCCACAAAAAAATCAGGCTTGCACAAGCTATACCAATACCAAGTCCTGCCACATTTATGAAAGAAAAGCTTTTGCCTTTCAGGAGATTTCGCCAGGCAGTTTTGAAATAATTCTTAAACATTTCATATTTTATTTATTCCATTCAGCGCTTACTGTTTGTAATCCATATTAAAACTCTATCTGAAAGATATTTGCAGAATTTACAGTAGTGGTTGTTCGCTTGTCAATCTGTTTAAAGGTTCCGAAAAAGTATTATGAAATTGAATAGGACCTCATCAAACCAAAATATTCTCAGTAACGGTTTGTCCATCGAGCATACGGATAATGCGGTGACTATATCTTGCATCATGTTCACTATGAGTAACCATGATAATGGTAGTTCCCTGTTCGTTTAACTCGGTAAGCATTTGCATTACTTCATTACCGTTGGATGAATCCAGGTTTCCTGTAGGCTCATCGGCCAGAATTAATTTTGGATTATTTACAACAGCTCTGGCTACCGCAACACGTTGTTGTTGTCCACCGGATAATTGCTGAGGATAGTGATTTTTTCTGTGCATGATCTGCACTTTATCAAGAACTTCTTCCACCCGTTTTTTTCTTTCGTCCGCTTTCACACCAAGATAGATCAAAGGCAATTCTACATTTTCAAAAACAGTCAATTCATCAATCAGGTTGAAGCTTTGAAACACAAAGCCAATATTGCGTTTTCGAAGATCGGCCCTTTTTCTTTCGTTAAAATGAGCCACCTCAATTCCGTTAAAAACAAAGCTTCCACTATCAGGATCATCCAACAATCCTAGTATGTTTAATAAAGTGGATTTTCCACAACCGGATGGCCCCATCACAGCTACGAATTCTCCTTCTTTTACAGAAAAAGTTAGTTTGTTTAATGCTACCGTCTCCACTTCTTCGGTGCGGTAGATCTTTTCTAAATTGGTAATTTTTATCATTGTTTGTTTTTTTAAATTATCTGCGTTTGGCTTAACATTCAGCTTTTGTCCGTTAAATTTTTATCAGAAACCCTTCATCGGATGGCAATAAAGGAAATTCGCTTGTTTGATTTAATGTGTCAGATTGCACATTCTTTTTTAGAAGGCAATTGAATTTTGAAATACAACAGGTTTCACTTTTAATTGCAATGGATACTAAAAGAAAAAGTATGATTGCAAACGTCCTGAAGAAAATGATCTGTTTCATAAAACGTGATTTATAAATTTATGAATTGAACATTGGATTTTAAACATTGAACTTTTAAATTTGAAGATTCTTTTAATCCTTTTTCAACACCAACTCCTGCATATCTCCATAATTTTCATAGCTGCTCGTTACCACTTTATCGCCTGGTTTTAATCCACTCAACACTTCATAATAATCAGGATTTTGGCGCCCAAGTTGAATATCAGTTTTATAAGCGGTTTTGCCGTCGGCGCTTACCTTGAAAATCCAGTTTCCACCGGTCTGTTGATAGAAGCCACCTTTTGGCAAAAGGAGTGCTTGAGTTTCATCGCTCAATGCAAGACGAATTTGTAAAGTTTGACCGCGACGGATTCCCTGGGGCACATCTCCTACAAATTCCATATCAACCTGGAAACGGCCGTTTGTAACCTGTGTATATACTTTTTTTATCTCGAGTTTATAAGTCTTATTGTTGAAATCAAATTCTCCTTTCAGGCCGATAAATATTCTTGAAATGTAGTGTTCATCAATATCTACGCGAACTTTATATCCGCTCAGCACGTCTATTTGTCCGAGCCTTTCTCCTTTATTTTTTGATTGCCCAATCTCTGCATCAAGAGAAGTTAATTGTCCATCTATTGGTGCACGCACAATCAGATCGCCTACTTTCTGACGCATTACATTTAATGCATTTTGAGAGCCTTCAAATGCCTGCCGCGATTGCTGTATTTGTTGTTGATTAGAGAGAGAGTCCTGGTGAAGTATTTGTTGAGTTAACTTTTCCTTTTGCAAATAATAATCATAATCGTTTTTTGCTTTTTGAAATTCCTGCGAACCAATCGCTTTTTGTTCGTACAAATGTTTGTCTAAATTATAAATCCGCTCAGCTTCTTTTAATTCACTTTCCACATCAGTCATTTGGTTTAATTTACTCACTGTATTTTGCTGCGCAGCATTTTTTGAAATCTGCATTTGAGTGAGCAAATTATACACATTCGTTTGTTGAGTTACCAACCCGAGTTGAATATCTGTGTTTGATAATCTTAATATGGGCTGCCCTTTTTTCATCATAGCACCATCGTCAACATATTTTTCTTCTACACGACCTCCTTCTACGGCATCCAGGTAAATAGTAGTAAGGGGAAGCACCACACCATTTACCGGTATAAATTCCTGGAAAGTTCCTTTTTGTATTTCACTAATTGTTACACGATCTGTATCCACATTGAGTTTGCTCTTTCCAGAAGTGAAATAATAGCTTGCTGCAATCAGCGCAACCACGGCTGCTATTCCGACTATTGTAAGAATTCTTTTTGACGACCACTTCTTTTTTTCAATTACTCTGTCCATAACTTTTTTTTAAAACCGGATAGGAATTTAAAACCGGATAGGAAAACTTTTTGTTGTTTTTTAAATATCTTTTTTATCTCCTGATAAATACGCAAAGCCATGCCATTATTTAATGTCTTGTTTATCAACCATTTAGAAAAGATAATTTTCTAAAAGTGTACGCTTTTGATACAGTTTCCGTTCATTTTTGATACAAGCGTTTTGGCGATCTTTTTGAGAAAATATCACAGATAACTTTTTTGAAAAGAAACATTCTTTCTGCGACGTTGAATATTCCACAATTGAGCAGCAGAAAAAACCTTTTTTCCATTATTTTTTATATCCATACACAATGTTTCCGTCACTTCATTTGTCAGAAATTTTATTTCTTCATTTGACAATGATTTGAGAAAGCTGCCGGTTTGATTTGATTGAAGTTTCATGATTTGCTTTTTTAGAATTAATTATTTTTTGATTTTCGATTTTTTTCTGATCAGAAGTAAAATTTTTGAGAATAAAGATTTTTCCTTCGGCGTTGAATATCCCATAGCTGGGCGGCGCTGAAAATTTTCTTTCTTTCGCTTTTAAAATGTGCACACACAGTTTCTTTTACTTCTGTGGTCAAAATTTTTAGTTCAGTTCTTGTCAGATTTTCCAACAATTTGTTTGATTGAAGTTTCATAATTTTTGTTTTTTAAATGTTTAAAGTTTTGTTTTTCTAAATACGGTTGTGATTCTTTTTTGTTACAATTATTTTTTGTTTTTAGAATTAAACCGTTTTAATTTTCTTCTGTTTTAGAATATGTCAAAGCTGTGCCAAAACATAACACGTTGATTATCATTAACTTTTTTCACGCAATTCAAATCTTACTGTTCGTTAATGATACAGTGCATATCCGGTTTTGTGACAGTAAGCGGCCCAATGTATAATAAGACCCTAAAAAAAGGGAAAAGATTTTTTAGCAAAAAAAAAAATAACATTAATTCTCATTTTTCACGCGAATCATTAATAAAATGAATCAACAAGACAAATACGGTAATGAAAGAACAGTTTGTAGTAAAAAAAAATAAAAGGATTTCACGTTTCATTGATGAAATTTAATGAATTAAAGGACGAAAAAAATCAACGTAAATGCGGGTAATCCGTAGCTAACATTTCTTTTTTTAATTGGTAAAAATTCGTGTAATTCGTGCACGCTTATTTTTCTAAATCTTCTCTAACATGAATGTAAAAAACGCAACGGTATTAATTATTGACGACGACACCGATGTTTTAACAGCTGTAAAAATGTTGTTGAAAACAGAAGTGAAAGAAGTGGTAACAGAAAAAAATCCTGAAAATATCCGGCATCTTTTATCCAAAAAATCTTTTGACCTGATTCTGCTTGATATGAATTTCAACAGTTCGATCAACACCGGAAACGAAGGCATTTTCTGGTTAAAAAAAATCCGTGAATTCGGTTCAAATGCGCCGGTAATCATGATCACAGCTTATGGCGATATTGATCTTGCGGTGCGTTCTTTAAAAGAAAGTGCTTCTGATTTTATGGTGAAACCGTGGCACAATGAGAAATTAATCGATTGCATCAAAAAGAATCTGAAAGAAAAAAGCAAATCCGATGACCGGCTTGTTTCAGACTCTTCTATAATTGGTAAAGAACTGATAGGCAACTCTGAAGTGATGAAGGATATTTTTTTCAAAATAGAAAAAATAGCCCCAACCGACGCAAACATTTTAGTACTTGGTGAAAATGGAACAGGAAAGGATTTAATTGCAAAAGCGATTCATGAGAATTCTTTACGTGCCAAAAAACCTTTTATTAAAGTGGATGTAGGCGCATTGACAGAATCACTTTTTGAAAGTGAATTATTCGGCCATAAAAAAGGTGCATTTACAGGCGCAGGAGAAGATCGGGAGGGAAGATTTGAAGCATCCAACGGAGGTACATTATTTTTAGAT
>Ga0134126_10011019_pt1 | contig 11396 bp, 4 predicted proteins | sample KB31752_FD_96881 | JGI IMG/M metagenome (GOLD analysis project Ga0134126, IMG submission 96881) | Terrestrial soil microbial communities with excess Nitrogen fertilizer from Kellogg Biological Station, Michigan, USA - KB3-175-2 | ecosystem: Environmental > Terrestrial > Soil > Unclassified ... | reverse complement strand
GATGTCGCGGCGAACCACCGCTATCGCCCAACGCAGGCGCAGGGTGCAGCGATCTCCGTCCTGCGCGGCATGGATAACGAGTGTGTCACGTTCACCTCGCGCTTCGGGGAACCTGTCGACAAGGCCTACATCGACGCCGTTCAACAGGGCTACCTGCCCGAGAGCGCTCTCGATACCGCTTTGATTCGCCTCTTCACGGCGCGCATCAAGCTCGGCATGTTCGATCCCCCCGACATGGTTCCCTACACAAAGATCGATGAGAAGGAACTCGACAGCCCTGAGCACCGCGCCCATGCTCGCAAGCTGGCCAACGAGTCGATGGTGCTGCTCAAGAACGACGGCATGCTTCCTCTCAAGCCGGAAGTCCGGCGCATCGCCGTCGTCGGTCCGCTCGCCGATCAGACACGGCCGCTCATCGGAAACTATGCTGGTCAGCCAACACATATTGTGTCGATCCTCGATGGTCTTCACGCCGAGTTTCCGAACGCCACGATCACCTTCGTTCCCGGGACGCAGTTCCTCCGCGCAGACGGAACGTCGGTTCCCGCTGCGCTCTTAACGACGCCGGACGGCAAGCCTGGCATGAAGGCCGAGTACGGCGAAGGCCGCAGAGGGCCGGACGAGAAGAGCAAGCCCTTGCTCGCCCGCACCGAGGCCAATGTGAACCTGACACAAGGCGATCTCCCGAAGGAAGTTGCAGGCAGAAAAAGCTTCGGCGTGCAGTGGTCCGGATTCCTTACACCGACAGAGTCAGGTGACTTCCTCCTGGGCGTCCGCGCGCAGGGGTTCGCCAGAATCGCCGTCGATGGCAAGCAGGTAGCCATGTCATTCGGCGGCCGCGAACCTGCGCCGGTGATGGGCCGCGTTCACCTCCTAAAGGGCCGCAAGGCTGCGATCGAAATCGTCTACGGCACACAGAATGGCAAGGCCCACGCGGAACTCATCTGGGAGAAGGTGAACAATTCGGTCTCGCCTGAAGCAATCGCGGCTGCGAAGAATGCCGATGCTGTCATCGCGGTGGTGGGAATAACCAGCCAGCTTGAGGGTGAAGAGATGCCCGTGAGCGAGCCTGGCTTCCTTGGCGGAGACCGCACCAGCATCGATCTGCCGCAGCCAGAGGAAGATCTCGTTGAGGCTGTCGCGGCCACGGGCAAACCGCTCGCCGTCGTCCTGATGAACGGAAGCGCGCTCGCGGTCAACTGGATCAATGATCATGCCAACGCCGTGCTCGAGGCATGGTATCCCGGCGAAGAAGGCGGCGCCGCTGTTGCCGGGACCCTGAGCGGAAAAAACAATCCTGCGGGCCGGCTGCCCGTCACCTTCTACAAGGGTGTAGACCAACTGCCCAATTTCGAAGACTACGGGATGGCGAACCGTACCTACCGCTATTTCACGGGCAAGCCGCTCTACCCGTTCGGATACGGACTCAGCTACACGAAGTTCTCGTATAGCGATCTCAGCGTTCCCGCCACGCCGATCGCGGCCGGGCAGCCTGTGGACGCCGATGTGACTGTCACCAACAGCGGCCAGCTCGCCGGCGACGAGGTTGTCCAGCTCTATCTGAAGTTCCCATCGGTCAAAGGAGCTCCGCGGGTTGCCCTTCGCGGATTCCAACGCATTCATCTGGACTCCGGCGCGAGCCAGAAAGTACATTTCAACCTTAGCCAGCGCGACCTCGGCATGGTCACGGAGGATGGCAATCCGATCATCGCTCAGGGCGATTACACGATCAGCATCGGGGGAGGACAGCCTGATACAGGCGCGCCATCCGCGACCGGCCACTTCCACATCGATGGGCAGTACGCTTTACCTGAATAGGTATAGCAGCCGCTCAACTTCTGAATTGATTTCCTCCGACCACGACTCGAATGTGTTTAGCCACGGTCGAGACAACCAGATGCGAAGACCGCGCGACTCTTAAGGTAGGGGTGTCACACGCTTGAAAGATTTGCGTCTTGCTTTGCTGATCCTTCTCGCCGCGCCAGCGTGCGCGGAGTCAATCTACACTCAGCGTCCACCAGATCCACTTGCCATCGTAGCGGACGCTTCCGCAGGGCTGCATGGGGACGGCGTTGCAGACGATACCGTTGCCCTGCAGTCCGCGATCGACCGCGTCGCCGAAACCACCGGACAGGGACTCATTTTCCTACCAAGCGGTCGATATCGAATCAGTAAGACCATCTACCTATGGTCAGGCATCCGTTTGATTGGCTATGGCCGCGAGCGCCCAGTGATTTCACTGGCTCCAAATACGCCCGGATACCAGAGCGGCCACGGCTTCTTAGGTACTGGACGGTACATGCTCCAGTTTGCTTCCCGCAAGCCGGCTGTGGGCCAAAAGATTGTGGATGCGAACGAATTCACGTTTTACAGCGGCATCAGCAACGTGGATTTTGAGATAGGCAACGGGAATCCAGCGGCGATCTGTATCCGCTTTCACGTCGCGCAGCATTCATTCCTCTCTCACATACACTTCGCGGTGGGGCAAGGACGCGCGGCACTGGAAGATGTTGGCAATCAGGCAGACTCACTCGAGATCGAAGGAGGAGATTACGGGATCATTTCTGTGCGAACCGCACCGGCTTGGCAATTTCTACTGATGGATTCGCGCCTGAGCGGCCAGCGCATCGCCGCCATCCATACGGAGGAGGTCGGCATGACTCTGATCCGCGACCGCATTGAGCATGCGCCGGTTGCAGTGGAGATTCCGCCTGACATGCGCGAGCAACTCTACGGGCGTGACCTCCTGTTAAGAGATGTCGCTGTTGGTGTCGTGCTGGGGGATACCACCAGCCAACATCACCAGGTAACACTCGACAACATCCGCTGCTCCCATGTCGGCCATCTTCTGCGGGCTACACATGACAATGTCGAAGGTTTCTCTCCAATCGCCAGTCCGTCCGACTAGTTCCTTGAAAGGCGGCTCACGGTCGGCCAGGACATTGATGCGAATGGCCGAGAAGGCCAAATCGCTTTGCATCATCTCGAACGGAAACTGTCGCGGGACCCCGACCCGATTGCAACGGATATACCAGCGCTTCCAGATGTTTCTCAGTGGACCAGTGTCCGAGAACTTGGAGTCACCGGCGACGGAGATACCGACGACACCGAAGCTCTGCAGCATGCAATTGACACTCACCGGGTCCTGTACTTCCCGATGGGTCTGTACAGGGTGCGCGCTACGCTGCATTTGAAACCAGATTCGATTCTGATCGGGCTATCCCCAGCCACAACAGTTCTCGTCGTCAAGGATGACGATCCTAACTTCAGCGGCTCTGGCGCCGCAGTCCCGGTGATTGAGTCTTCTGCAGGTGGCCACGAGATACTTACGGGCATCGGTGTGTATACCGGGTACTCCGCACCTCGAGCGGCCGGTGTGGTCTGGCATGCAGGAGCGAGTTCGCTCATTCAGGATGTGAATTTCCCCATTGGGATTAGGCCTTCGTCGACAGTCGGGCCGAAATATCAGAGGCCTCAATTTGGCGTCAAGAGGCCGGACACGCGTGCATCACAGTATCCAAGCCTTTGGGTTCAGGGTGGAGGCGGAATCTTCCGGGACATTTGGACAGCCGACACAACTGCCATTGTCGGTCTTCGCGTGGAAAATACGCAGATAGCATCGGTCGCGTACCAAATTTCGTGCGAGCATCACATGCACAACGAGGTCGAGCTTCGGCACGCATCGAACTGGACCATCTATGCCTTGCAGACGGAGGAAGAGAATCCGAACGGCGCAGATGCTACGCCGATAGAGCTATCCGATTCGAGCAATATAACTTTTGCCAACCTGTTTGACTATCGAGTCTCTCGCAACGTATTGCCTCACCTCGCCGCAGTGGAGGCAACGCACGCTGAGAATATCCGATTCGCCAACATGCACAACTTCAGCATGACTCGCCTGGCCTTCGACAACAGCGTTGTCGATACGAGTCGGAATGTTGCGGTACGCACGCACGACTTCACTACCTTCGTGCTCAATGACGCAACTAAATCCGGCGATCCCCTTCCCCTCCCGGCGGTCTTTGAGTCGCATGCATCACTCCAAAGGCTTACAGACGCAGACGCATTCAGTAACGTGGCAGGCCTAACGGTGGATAACCAGGGACAGATCTTCTTTACGGACGCTCTGACGCACCGAATCCTGCGATGGAACGAACGGAATAACTCTGCAGAGCTGGTATCGGGCGCGGTTGATTCTCCCGTTACTCTTGGCTACGCCGGCAACGGCCAACTTCTGGCGATCGACTCGAGCAAGTCAGTCTATGCGATATCCACGCGTGATGGTTCAACGCAGAAGCTGAGTGGCGAGGGTCCTCGCCCGGATACTACATTGTTACTGCCGACGGGATTCCACAATGATGTGGCCAATCTGCAGCGGATTTTGGAGCACAAAGGATTTGTTTACGCCCCACGTAGCAATATGGCAATCAGTGCTGCCGTGGAAAATGAACCGCGGAGCTTCTTTTATGCGCCTGGTACCAGCACGGCCATCATGGCGGGAGGAAGCTGGAAGGGGCTGTTGCAGGCTGTCCAGCTCGGTGCGTTCCGCGTTGGTACATCGGGCTACGGCGTAAGTGAAGAAGACGATAAGGTATATCGATTCACTCTTGATTCATTGAGCCAGCTGAGTGCGATCCCTGTCATAGCTCGCAGCGGGACATCGGTCGTGAAAGATACGGCCGGGAACGTATATGTAGCTGGAGCACAATTGTTCGTTTACTCGCCTAGCGGTAAGACCCTGGGCGTTGTCGAAATTCCAGAGCGCCCCGGTTCGCTGGCCTTCGGAGGTGCAGACCGTCGCACTCTGTACATTGGCGCGCGTACATCCCTATACGCCATCCGGACGACGGCTCGCGGGGCAGACTAGTGTCGCACACCGCTGCGGAGAGGGTTCGACCAGAGACTGCTCTATAGCCGATAATCTCGCTTGTATATGAATAGCACCCTTGATGAATGGGATGTCGTCCGTGCGGTGGTGCGGCTTGGAGGGTATGCCGCGGCGGCTCGACACTTGAACCGGTCTCAGTCCACGATCAGCTACACAATTGCCAAATTGCAGGAGAAGCTCGGTGTTCAGCTTTTTACGTTGACGGGCAGAAAGGCCTCGTTGACCGAATTTGGTCGAGTGCTTCTCGCACAAGCGGAGCCGCATCTCACCGGCTTCGAACAGCTTGAGCAAAGAGCTCAATCCCTGGCCGCGGGTGGCGAGTCGGAGATCAGATTATCGGTGGACTCGATCTTTCCGAACGATCGCCTTTTTGGCGCAATGGCCGAGTTTAGTCGCAAATTCCCGCACGTTCATTTCAAACTCCGGCAGGCAGCTCTCATCGCGCCCGACGTAGAGTTCTCGGCGCACAACGCTCATCTTTGCATCTCCGGAATAGTTTCACGCGAATATTTCGTCTACCCCATATCGGAGATCCGCATGATCGCTGTGGCACGGTGGGACCACCCGCTTCACCAGCTGAAGCGGCAGGTTTCCCGCGCAGATATGCTCGGACACACGCTTATAAACATTGAGGGAGCAAGCGCTGGAAGCGATAAGCGACAGCCGCTCGCGGTTACCCAACGTCATTTGGCAGTCGGAACCATCGAAGCGGCAATCGATGCAGTACGCTGCGGATTTTGCTTTGGATGGCTTCCAGCGTATCGAATCCAAGATGCGCTGGATTCCGGAGAACTTATCTCGCTGCGCATGACCATGGGAAGCGAAAGGCAAGTTCGGCTCAATGTCATGTGCACCGATCCGAGCACCAGCAGCCAGGAGCTGCTCGTGCTCGCTGAACTGCTGGGAATGAACCTCGAACTTCAGCAAATTTAGCAGACATTCTGACGACGATCTTCGCTACCCGCATATATCGAGAAAATGGATGACAATCATCTTTCGATTCGATGAATCGGATTTGCATACGAAATAAGTATGCGAAGGATTGACGTCGTCTCTCTGGTGTATTTATAGTCCCCGGCAAATAAAGTAGCCCTCACTCGCGGGGCCGGAGGCTTTCTTTCCATGAAACAAACTTCCGAGGTCAATGCGGTATCTCGCTTTCTCTGCCTTAGTTCCAGCCAGTCACGCGAAATTCTGAGCCGTCCGCGTCTCATTCGACGCTTCCTCTACACCATCGCGCTTCTGCTCGCATTCTTCCACAGCCCTACCCTACGGGCTCAAACAGCCGGATCTATTTCTGGCCATCTCATTGATCCCAGCGGAGCCAATCTCCCCGACACCGATGTCACGCTCACTCAAGTGGCCACAGGAGCGGTGCGCACGACGAAATCAACCCAATCTGGCGACTACACCTTTACGGAAGTGCCGCCGGGTAAGTATTCCCTCCAAGTCAAGCACGAAGGATTCAAGGTGGTCCGGAGTGAAACGTTCGACGTGCAGATCGACCAGAGCGTGCGGCTCAACTTCACCCTTCAGGTTGGGGCAGTCTCCGAGTCCGTCGAGGTGACTGCAACAGGTGCACTGCTTCAGTCAGAGAATGCTTCCACTGGAACAGTCATCGAGAATGCCCAAATCAATGCACTGCCCTTGAACGGCAGGAACTACTTGAGCCTCGTGGCACTTTCGTCAAACGTCAACACGCTTTCGCCACTCTCAGGCCAGGCAAATTCGCGTTTGGGTGGTGATCGCGCCGCCCAGTCGATCGCGGTTGGCGGCCAACGCATCATGTTCGACTACTACACGTTGGACGGAGTCAATAATACCGATCCTGACTTCAACACCTATGTCGGTCTACCTTCTCTCGATGGCATTCAGGAGTTCAAGGTACAAACCGGTGTGTATTCGGCGGAGTACGGCCATGAGGCATCGCAAGTCAACGTCCTGAGCAAAACTGGCACGAACACGTTCCACGGTTCTGCTTATGAGTACATTCGGAACAATTACGTGGATGCCAAGCCTTACTTCTTTCCCTACCAGACGACCCCGCCTGCGGTGTTCCCTTTCAAATGGAACGACTTCGGATTCGAGTTGGATGGCCCCATCAGAATTCCCAAAGTTTTTGATGGCAGAGACAAGTTCTTCTTCATGGTCGACGACGAGTGGAGACACATCCGGCAAATCGGTCAGGGCCAGGCCGTCGTGCCGACCGCTGCTATGGTCGCGGGGAATTTCCAGGGCTACAGCTTTCAGGACGCCACCGGCGTCCACCCAATCACAATCTATGATCCGACCAACAACAAGCCGTTTCCGAACAACACCATCCCTTCGAACCGAATCAGCGCGGTCTCCACGAGGCTCCTAAAGTATCTCGGAACAGCGCCGAACGCGCCGACATACACCTGTAGCGGATCCAGCTGCTCCGTAAACAATAACTATTCGTACAGCACTTCATCCCCCCAGGACCGGCAAAGCCTCACCGTCCGTGGAGACTACGTTCAGTCGCAAAAGATGCAGTATTCGTTCCGCTACAGCTCCGGCAACGAAGCACTTTCAGCAACTGGACTGTTGGGAGCAGGCAGCAAGACGGTCACGAACTACTACCAATACATGGGTTCAAATACCTGGACGGCAACCCCGCACATCGTCAATGAAGCGCGGTTCGGCTACACCTACTTCTACAACTCAAATGGCTTGTTGTCGGCATTCGTTCATGACGTCGTCACTGAAGTCGGGATTCCTGGTCTGAGCGGTGGTGATCCCGCGACTTGGGGTATTCCGTCGATGGGCTTCGCCTCTGGGCCCGCGGGCACCACAAAAAATATCTGGAGCAATTTTGGAGACATCGGTGGGGACGGTCCATACGTAGTGACAGATCCCACCTGGCAGATCGTCGACAACTTCTCATGGCAAAAGGGCAAGCATTCTCTGCGACTTGGTTTTGAATACAACAGGCAAACCTTCAACCAACTTGGCAATCAGTTCTCGCGCGGACTATTCACTGAGCAGCCCATTGCTACGGCGTTCCGTACTGGCACCGGCCTGTCCGGCGGTGACGCGCTTGCCGACTTGCTGCTTGGGAATCTTAATTCGTCAGCAGTCGCGGTAGCTGTAGCGAATGCGAATTACGTGCGCAACGTCGAAGTCGGATATGTCGATGATACTTACAAATTTTTGCCCAACGTAACAGTTTCCGCAGGCCTCAGATATGAGCTGACGCCTCCATGGGACAACACGTATGGCACCACCTTCAACATAAAGCTTCAGGTAATGCCTAAGTTGGGCGACACGAACACCACATACCCGCAAAGCCAATGGCCGTTTTATGTGCGCCAGGGCACCTGCACTCCTGACCATGTGTATGACGGCCTCTCGATCAGATGGACCACGCCACTTGGCCCCCCTCCTGTTTGCAGCAACGGCATCATGCCCAATGGCCCGCTACTAAATACTCCGTACAACAATTTTGCTCCTCGGTTCGGCATCTCCTACTCGCCCAATCCCAAGATGGTGGTGCGGGCGGGCTACGGCATCTTCTATACGCAGGACATCGGAAACGCGTATTTCGACATGTCCCGTAACGCTGCCGGACGCGTGACCTACACCAACACTAACGCCACAGCGCCGTACGGAAGTTCCAGCCTGACCTGGGACAATGCAACGCCCGGCGCGGGTGGTGGCTCGATCTCCAACCTTGGCCCTAGCACAGCTTTTGCAAACGCAGTGAGTCACAGAACCAGCTACGCCCAGCAGTATTTGTTGAATATCCAGCAACAGGTTGGCGCGGATTGGTCCTTCGAACTCGGTTATCAGGGCGCTTTAAGTCGGCACCTTTATGGGTTCCTGAATGCAAACCAAGCAACTCCGTATGGATATATCGGCAACGGGACCTCGAGTTCGGTCGCTTCCCGGACGCCGTTCGCAAACATGGGAGGCATTCAGTTCGTTCATGACGAAGGCACAGGCAACTACCACGCCGCTTCAGTGAAGGTGACCCGACGCTTTAGCCACGGACTCAACGTCATCGCCTCCTACACCTATTCCAAATCTCTCGACGATACAAGCGGAATTCGAAACCAGGGAAATGACAACCTTTATCCGCAGAACGCCTACTGCGTCCCGTGCGAGTACGGTCTGTCTGCCTTCGACACGAGGAATCGCGTCGTCGGCTCGGCACTGTACGAGCTGCCTATCGGACCGGGCAAGCTGGTCCCGATCAATAACAAACTGCTCGACGCGGTCATCGGAGGCTGGCAGGTGGGCGGTACATTCACCCACCAGACCGGTAATGTCTACACTCCAATCGACGGGTTCGATAACGCGAGTATCGCTTCACCTTTCGGTAACTTCGATCGGCCGAATCCAACCGGGGTCAGCCCTTATCTCCAGGGAAGCGCCAGAACGCTCAGCACCTGGATCAATAAAGCTGCTTACCAAAACGCCCCTGCTGGTTTCTTCGGAACATTGCAACGCGGCAGCCTTATCGGCCCTGGCTATACAAACCTCGATGCGGCGCTGCATAAGCAGTTCGCGATGCCGTACAACGAGAAGCATCAGCTCTCGATCCGGTTCGAAGCTTTCAACGCTCTGAATCACCCGAACTGGGGCTTTGCTGGGGCGAGTTACACCCTGAACTCGTCGACGTTCGGACGCATCACCAGTGCGGGTACTCTGCGGCAGTTGCAACTCGCAGCAAAGTATCAGTTCTAGATCGGAACCGGCCGGAGGCATCACATCCTCTGGCCGGATCAGCAACCTTGTGTCTTAGAACTTATCGGAAAGTTTGACAGCGGAGCGCCAGTGAACACCACGCTGCAATTCAATGACCTCGAACCGCCTCAAGCTCTCGAATTCTTCCGGCAAATCTTGCAGCTACGAATCAAGATTGAATTCCCTATTGCGCTAAATTCGTCAAGTCGACATTGACTCTTATGAAATCAGCAACAAACCGGCCCCTCTCCGACGTAGATTCATCAAGCGATCACGTTCAGCCAGAAAGAGTCAACCGTCGCCGCTTCCTGCAGTATGCAGCAGGCGTAGGCGCAGTCATCGGTCTGGGTAGCAGTGGGCTTCGAGGTTCTGTCTCCTCAGGGAAAGCGAGTTCGGAAGCGATCCCCACAAACTCGCGCCTGCCGGACGGTACCGAATATGCCTCCTGGGAACAACCGCTGACGTTTTCTAAAACCTATTACGTCGATAACAATTCTGCTGAAGGCGACGACAGCGGTCCCGGCACTCGCGAGCGACCGTTCCGCACTATAAACAAGGCCACCCAGGTGCTTCAGCCCGGCGAACGCGTCGTCATCGCCTCCGGTGTCTACCGCGAGTGTGTGCGACCGCTGCGCGGTGGGACCGGGCCGACCCGGATGATCAGCTACGAGGCTGCGCCAGGGGCGAACGTCATCATCAAAGGCTCCGAAGTTCTGAAGCAAGGCTGGCAGCAGAAGTCGGTTTCGATGTTCCGCCGCATGCCGACGGCCGAGGCTCCTGCCGGGCCATCGGTGATTACGTGGCAACACGAATTGACCGCGGCGATGTTCCCCGATGCTTACAATCCGTTCGCGCTCGCGAGCGCGCCGGCCGATCGCTCTTGGCTCGACACCAAAGCCGTGGACATGGGACCGTATTTCCGGCGCCGCGGATTGGTCTTTGTGGATGGCAAGCCGCTGGAGCCGGTGGAACAACTCCGCGAACTTGCGAGTCCCCAACTGCCGGGGCCGCCACCTCCAGACCAGCCAGAGCCACTCACTGGTCTCCCCGCTCGAAAGCGCGGCGGCCCGATCATGCAGGAGATCGGTGGCACTCCTGAGGGCAGATTCTGGGTCGACAACTCGGGACAAGCTATACAGGTGCGCTTGCCCACCGGCACTCCTGCCGAGCACACGATCGAGGTCACCATTCGCGAGCAAGTGTTTGCCCCGCTCGAGAAGGGCCTCGCCTACATTCGCATAAAAGGAATCACGTTTCAGCACGCCGGGAACGGCTACCCTGTCCCGCAGCGCGGGCTCGTTTCTACCTCGGGCGGCAATCACTGGATCATCGAGGGCAATACCATCGAATGGGCAAACGGTGTTGGCCTGGACATCGGCAACAGCGATTGGAGCGGTGGTTTTACTCCACAGGCAGGGCAATCTCATATCGTTCGCGGGAACACCGTCCGCTACTGCGGCGTGGAAGGCATGGCGGGCATGCAAACACGGGACACCGTAGTCGAGGATAATTTGATTGAGTGGTGCGGGTGGGCGGACGCCGAACGCGAATGGGAGGCCGCCGGAGCCAAATTCCATGGCGCTCGCAATATGCTCTTCCGCCAGAATGTGGTCCGCCACATACGGCACGCGAATGCTGTCTGGTTTGACAGCCGCAACACCAACTGCCGCATCACGCGAAATGTATTTGCGGACGTCCTGACGGTGAGCGCGGCCGTGCACATGGAGATGAACCGTCAGCCGAACCTGATCGATGACAACATCATCTGGGATGTTCGCAACGCAGAGCCGGGAACCCCCGG
>Ga0134126_10011018_pt1 | contig 11396 bp, 5 predicted proteins | sample KB31752_FD_96881 | JGI IMG/M metagenome (GOLD analysis project Ga0134126, IMG submission 96881) | Terrestrial soil microbial communities with excess Nitrogen fertilizer from Kellogg Biological Station, Michigan, USA - KB3-175-2 | ecosystem: Environmental > Terrestrial > Soil > Unclassified ... | reverse complement strand
CCGCCTATTCGATGGGGCTAATCCACCGCTGGTCGCGCTACGCGGCTTACGCGCCGTGGTTTGCCAATCTCGCCGCGGCTTCATCGCTCGGCAAATGGGTCGGCGGCATTTCCCCCCACCGCACGGTCCCGCGCTACGCCCGCGAAAGCTTCCGTCACTGGTTTCGCAAGCGCGGCAAAAAGCAGGGGGATAAGAGAACCGGCGGCAAGCGCGTGATGCTTTGGCCGGACACCTTCAACAACTATTTCCGCCCGCAGACCGCGATCGCCGCAACCCAGGCCCTGGAAGCGCTTGGCTTCGAGGTGGCGATCCCGTCACGCGCCCTCTGCTGCGGCCGGCCGCTTTATGATTGGGGCTTCCTCGACGACGCGAAAGATTTGTGGCGCGAAACGCTCGACACGCTGCGGCCCGATATCGAAGCGGGCACGCCTTTGATCGGGCTTGAACCGGCATGCACCAGCGCCTTCCGCGACGAACTCATCGGCCTGTTCCCCGGCAACGAGCTGGCGCAGCAGCTATCGAAACAAACGTTGTTCTTCACCGAATTTCTCGATACTGGCGGCTGCGAGATGCAGCCGGTGAAGGGAAACGCCCTGGTGCAACTCCATTGCCATCATCATGCCGTGCTCAAGCCCGCGTCCGAGCGCAAGGTCCTCGATGGTCTTGGCCTCGACTACAACATCATGGCATCGGGTTGTTGCGGCATGGCTGGCGCCTTCGGATTCGAAACCGACAAATACGACGTATCGATGAAAGCGGCCGAACGCGTCATGCTGCCGAAAATGCGCGCCGCCGGAAGCGACACGCTGATCCTCGCCAACGGGTTTAGCTGCCGCGAGCAAATCGAACAGGGTAGCGGCAGGCAAACGCAGCATATCGCCGAGCTCGTTGCCGCGGGGCTTGCCGCCAAAAGCGGCGCCTGATTGCGTGCCGCTAGTGCCGCGTAAAGTCGAGGCGGCGAAGGCCCTCGCCCACAGGCGGAAAACTCATGAACAGATCCCAGAGCAGGCCCGTCCGGTAATTCTCGATCATGACGACGATCGGCCCCTGATCGATCGCGAGATTGCTGCCGGCGTACCACCGGCGTGACAGATCGAAGGCGTCGACGAAGCCAAATTGGCTGCGCACGCCGTCGAGTTCGCAAAGCCAACGCAGCACCTCCATCGATTCCCGCGGCGTATAGGGCATCGACGATAGCGCCGCGGTCGGTGCAATCACGCCGCAATCGTTTGTCGGCGAAAAAGCGTCGTAACCGCCGACACCGTCGCAGGCCGTAAGGCCCCAACAGCTCGCGCCGTAGCCGGAGAACTTCTTCCCGTTCGACATGCAATGCGCGCGGTTGATCGATGTGTGCGCACAATTCTGCATCCAGTAGTCGGCGTAGCGGTCGCGCAATCCGCGCGGATCAAGTCCAAGAAAGGAATACTGGGAAAAGAACAGCGGGCCGCCATGCGGCGGGCCCAGCGGCAGTGTAATTCCAAAGTAGCTTTCCCCATTGCGGAACGTGGGGCTGTCGGTCCAGCCGCGATGATAAACCGATGGCGCTATGGCATGTGTCGGAGACGCCGCCGCAAGAACAAAAGTAATGAGGCACTCGTTCCAGCCGGTGATGGCATGGTCCATGTCCCAGCCGAAGCGCGGGCTCCAGTGCCAGTAGAGGGCGTCGTCGCCCTGCGTGTGCCAGGCCCATTCGACCGCGTTCCATAGCCGGTCGATGGCGTTGCGCAGATCGACCTCGTCAGCCGTCCCGCCGGCAAAAAATTGCCGCGCGCACAGGAGGCCCGCCATCAGGAAAGCCGTTTCCACGAGATCGCCGCCGTCGTCCCATTCGGAAAACGGGATCGCGGCCCCGCTGGCGCCGTGCAGGAAATGCGGGAACACGCCATGATGACGTTCGGCGCGGCCGAGAAAGGCCACGATTTGCCAGATGCGGCCGCGCACCGCCGCCAGCGGTAAAAACCCGCGTGAGGCGCCGGCGATCAGCGCCATGATGCCGAAACCGGTGCCGCCGCTGGTCACCGTTTCAAGATAATCGTAGCCGGGAACCGGATTGCTGCGCTCGCGCGCCATGCCGCTCGCCGGATGGGCGAAGCTCCAGAAATAGTCGAGCGTTTGCCGCTGCACCCAATCGAGCAAGGCGTCGTCGGAATGCAGCGCGATAACGGGCGACGCCGCGCCCTTCATGCGGCCTGCCACTCGAAGCTAGCCGCCACAAGTTCCTCGGAATTCGGTCCGACCTGCACGATGAACTGTCCTGCCTCGCAACATTGATTCGGCTTGGAAAAACGTTCGGCCTGAATATATGCGAGGTCAACTTTTGTGATGCGGAATCTGACGCGGCGCCGTTCGCCGGGTTGCAATGCTATTTTTCGATAGGCTTTCAATTCGCGCACCGGCCGCGAACGGCTGGCGACCGGATCGCTGACGTAAAGCTGAACGATCTCCTCCCCCGGGAACTCACCGATATTTTTGATATCGATGGCCGCCTCGAGCGAGTCGGCCTCGCCTCGCAACATGGATTTGCTGAGCGCAAGGTCGCCATATTCGAAGCGGCTGTAGGTCAGCCCATATCCGAACGGGTAAAGCGGCGTTGACGGGCCTTCGATACGGCAAGCCGTGGTAAATTTGCGAAAAACGCGTCCATTACGCCCCATCTCGCGATCGCCGGCGACATCGATGCCGATCTTGTCCGGCGGGCGCCCGGTCGCCGGCTCGGAATAATAAATCGGGCATTGTCCGACATCGCACGGGAAACTCATCGTCAACTTGGCGCACGGATTGGCGATACCGAACAGCAGATCGGCAATACCATTGCCCGCTTCCGTACCGGCGAACCACGTATGCAGGATTGCGTTGGCGTGTTCGCTCTCCCAGCCGAGCGCGAGAGGGCGTCCGCTCATGGTCACCAGGACCAACGGCTTGCCGGTCGCATGGAGTGCACGCAACAGGCTTTGCTGGCTGCCCGGCAGTCCGATGTCGTCGCGGGTCGAAGACTCGCCCGAATGCTCCTTCGCCTCGCCGACACAGGCAACGATAACATCGGCTTGTTTTGCCACCGCGACGGCTTCGGCGATCATCGCGTCCGGCGTGCGAGCGTCGATGGCGAACGTTTCGCCGAACACATTCAGACGGGCCGCGATGTTCGGATCGTCGACGATATTGGCGCCCTTGGCGTAAAGAATCCTTATTTTGTCGGCCGCTGCCGCGCGCAATCCGTCCAGCACCGTGACACTGTCGGCCGCTTGCGCCGACACCGCCCAGGTACCCTGCATGTTCGCGCGGCTGTCCGCCAAAGGCCCGACGAGAGCGATAACGCCGTCGCGGGCGAGCGGCAGCACGCCGTCGTTCTTCAGCAGCACGCAGGATTTTGTCGTCGCTTCGCGCGCCAGACGGCGATGATCCGCAGTCAACGTCACCCTTTGCCGGCGGCCCTCGTCGAGGCGGCCGTAGGGGTCGTCGAATAAACCTAACTGTTCCTTGGCGCGCAGCACACGTCGGCAAGCGGCATCGATGGCCGCCATTGGCACCTTCCCCCCCGCGACCAACGAAGGCAAATGTTTGAAATAACTCTCGCCGACGATGTCGATGTCGACACCGGCATTCATCGCCAAAGCCGCTGCATCCATTTCGTTGGCGGCAACGCCGTGATGGACGAGTTCGAGGATTGCGGTGTAATCGGAAACGATCAACCCGTCGAAACCCCAGCTGTCGCGCAGCAGGTCGCGCAGCAACTCACGATGCGCGGTGCATGGGATGCCGGAAAGGTCGTGAAAGCCGACCATGACGGCGCCGACGCCCGCTTCGACCGCGGCCTTGAACGGCGGCAGCACGGCGTTGTGCATCCGGTAAGGGCTCGCATCGACGCTGTTGTAATCGCGCCCCGCTTCGGCAAGGCCGTATCCGGCAAAGTGCTTGGCGGTCGCCATCACGCTGTCGAGCCGCGCCAGGTTATCTTGCTGATAGCCTTCGATCATGGCGCGGCCGAATGCTGCGCCGATGACGGGGTCTTCTCCCGGGCTTTCCGCGCAACGGCCCCAACGCGCGTCACGCGAGACGTCGATCATCGGCGCCCAGGCGAGCGTGACGCCAGCAGCCGCAGCCTCGGTCGCGGCGACGCGGGCGGCGCGGCGGATCAAATCCGCATCCCAGCTGCAGGCAAGCCCGAGCGGTAGGGGAAATACGGTGCGGTGGCCGTGAATCACGTCGAGCGAAAATATCAACGGGATATGTTGAGGCGATTCTTGGACGGCGATGCGCTGCAATTCGCGCAAGCGGCTAACGGCAGCGCCGGCGGCCAGACAGCCGACCTCGCCACGACGAATGCGGCTCTCGATGTCGCTTGCGCCGCCGCCAGCGCCAGTACTATCCGCAGCCGTCGCCAATAAATTGAGCTGCCCGACCTTCTCGGTAAGGCTCATGCCGGCGATCATCCTGTCGAGGAAGTCGGACATGGCTCGTCCAGCAGGTTATTGGCGACAGCGGCGTTACGCTGCCTGCGTCGCTCGAGCGTCTGGAACCGTACCACCTTCGTTAGCCGGCAATCGGGCGGCGACGAGGCTTTCGTAACGATCGAGGATCGAAACGCCGACCGTCTCGCTGGGGATCGCGAACAGACCGTGGCGCCGGGCGGACGCTCCCCAAGACGTGCTGCTGGTTGCCCAGCACAGCAGAATGGCGAGCGCCGCACCAACCAAAAGCGGCGTGTACCACCAGAAATCTCCGGGCGTCCAATACCAGGCCGCCAGGCCGACAGCGCAGGCGATGACCGTGTGCGGGGCAAAGGCGCGCGTCGATTGCCACAGTCCGATGCCGTTACCGCCGCGCAACTGCGCGCCCCAGCGCGTGGTGCGCCCAAGCAGAATGTTGAACACGAACCAACTATGCGACAGCATGAAAATCGGCGCTAAGAGGGTCGACAGGATGCTTTCCGTCACCACCCCGAGGATAGCGCGCGACGCGCCGCCATATTCGCGTAGCGCCTTCCGGTCGCGCAACAGTAATATCAGCGCCAGGATTTTCGGCCCGAACAGCATTGCCATGGCGGCCGCGGCAAGGCTGACAAACGCAAGGGTGTGCGAGATCGGCCAGGCCAGCATCGGATAACGGCCGAGATAGGTGACTGCCGTGACCTTCTCCAGCGCGACGGCGTTAAGCGCGAACAGCACGACCAGAACGAGCCAAAGCGGTGACGATAGATAGCTCATCGCACCGAGCGCGAAATGCAGGCGGCTCGGCAGCCGTAGCCCTTGCGCGAACATCAGGGTGATGTGTTGCAGGTTGCCCTGACACCAGCGGCGGTCGCGCTTTAAAAATTCGATCAATGTCGGCGGCGATGCCTCGTAGCTGCCGCCGATGTCGGTGGTCAGCCAGAGGTCCCAGCCGGCGCGCCGCAGAAGCGCGGCCTCGACGAAGTCGTGGCTCAAGATCTCGCCACCGAGCGGTGGCGGCCCCGGCAGGATGGGGAGCCCGCAGTTATCCATGAACGGCCTTATGCGGATGATGGCGTTGTGTCCCCAATAATTGCCGTCCGGCCCCTGGAGCCGGGCGAGTCCGGCCGCGTAAACCCGGCCGTAGACCCAGGATGCGAACTGCTGCGCCCGTGCAAACAGGGAATCGCCCCCGATCAGCAGCGGAACCACCTGGATGAGCGCGGTGCGCGGATTGGCGTCCATCAGCCGCGTCAATCTGATCAGCGTCTCGCCGGTCATCAGACTGTCGGCGTCCAAAACGACCATGTACGCGTACATCGCCCCCCAATTGGTGCAAAAATCGGCGATGTTACCGCTCTTATGACCGGTGTTACGTTGCCTGCGGCGGTAGAAAATACGCGCATCCGGGTTGTTTTCGTGGAAACGCCGCCACTCCCGCTGCTCCCCTGCGCATGCAGCCATCTCATTGGAATCGCTCAGGATAAAGAGATCGAAGCACTCACTGCCCCCCGCCGCGCGGACCGATTCCCAGATGGCCTGCAGCCGCGCAAACACCTGCACGCAATCCTCATTGTGCACCGGCATCACCAAAACCGTGCGTGCGCTATTTTTTGTTGCAGGCATTGGACTTACGGGCTCGAGTAGCGGCAGCTTGGTCTGACCGCGCCACAATGCGTGCGCTCCGAGACAGCCGACCCAGAAGGAAATTGTGATCCACGCAAACAAGAGCGTGAACACGCTCAACAGCAAAATTTCCAGCAAAGTCACGTCTTCGCTGCGAAAGATCGCCAGAAGCCGCGTCGAGGCAACGGCGGTGGTCGAAATCACAAGCCCAAACAATAGCCAGCGTTGAGCGGAAAGATCGTCTTTACTCGTCATTATTCGTCACGGGAACCGCAGCACGGCGCAGGACGCGTTGTGGCCCCATGCCTCTGGCTATTCCGCGAAGCGCGGCAGCGACCGCAATGCGCGGCGTCCAATAGTTGACCCGTTGCATGGGCATCTGCGCGTGATGTCGCGGCGGCGTTGCGGCGAATACCGGCAAAATCGCGGCATGCGCCTGCGTGTTCTCGACGTTCGTTTTCATGCTTTTAGACGCCGCTTTCCGATGGAACTCTTGACCCCCGCCGGGCGTTCGGACCCGGCAGACTGCATGCAGTGAAACGCACCGAAGGGCGCTTTGTTTCCGCCGGGGCGTTACAAATTGGTAGTGAAGCACAAGATGTCAGGAATAAGCCGCCGTCGCTTTGTTCTCACCGGCGTTCCTTTCACGCTTGCGCTGTCGAACATCGTGAGCGGGTCCGCAGCGGCCCAAGCGCGCCTCGGCGCCCCAGAGCTCTTCGATTTCAATTCGTTGCTGGAAATGGCCAAGGGGCTCGCAGCCAAGCCCTATGTCGCGCCCAAGGCGCCAGCGCCGGACGTCGTCAGCAAGATCGATTTTGACGTCGCGCAGAAAATAAAATTTCGTGCTGATAAAGCCTTGTGGGCCGATGACCCGGCACCTTTCCCAATTCGACTTTTTCACGTCGACAAATTCAATCCGCTGCCGGTCCGCATCAATCTACTCACGGGCGGCAAGGCCCAGCGGGTTCTCTATTCGGCCGAGGATTTCGATTATGGCGGCACCGGACTGGAGGCAAAATTGCCCCCCGACCTCGGCTTCTCCGGCTTCCGCGTGATGGACAGCGCCAAAGCGGATACCGACTGGCTCGCCTTCCAGGGCGCGAGCTATTTCCGCAGTTCCGGCGAGCAGAACCAGTACGGCGGCTCGGCACGCGGCATTGCCGTCAACACGGTGGCCGCCTCCAAGGAGGAGTTCCCTCGCTTTGTCGAGTTCTGGATCGCCGAGCCGGAGCCCGACACACCCACAATCACGATCTATGCATTGCTCGACGGCCCCAGCCTGACCGGCGCCTACCAATTCATAGCAACAAAAAAAACGGGCACCATTATGGATAGCCGGGCCGAGCTGTTTGTCCGCTCCGACATCGCCCTGCTTGGGATCGCGCCGCTGACCAGCATGTACTGGTTTGGCGAGAACGACCGTCAATATGCGTCCGATTGGCGGCCCGAAATCCACGACAGCGATGGGTTGGCTTTGTGGACCGGAAAAGGCGAGCGCATCTGGCGGCCGTTGATCGACCCACCTTAGGTTCTCGCCAATTCGTTCCTCGACGAAGGTCCGAAGGGCTTCGGCCTGATGCAGCGCGACCGCGATTTCGCCGACTTCCAGGACGATGGCGCTTTCTATAACCGGCGGCCGAGCATGTGGGTGGAGACAAAGGGCGACTGGGGCGCCGGCGCGGTGCAGCTTGTCGAAATTCCAACGCAGGACGAGATCCACGACAATATCGTGGCCTACTGGGTTCCGAAAAAGCCGGTGAAGGCCGGCGACAATCTTGCTTTCGCCTATCGTCTCTATTGGCAGGACGACAATCCCGATGCGCCGAAAGATGTCGGCCGCGTGACAGCGACACGCATCGGCCGCGGCGGCGTGCCGGGTCATCCCGCGTCCGAAGACAAAGACAGCTGGAAGTTCGTCATCGATTTCGTCGGCGGACCGCTGTCGCAAATGGCCCGGCGTTTCGACGTCACACCCGTGGTGACGACCTCGCGCGGCAAAATCGGAAAGGCCTATGTCATCAAAGTCGTCGGCACGGATCGCTGGCGGGCACTATTCGACATCAACGCACCGGGAAAAGAGCAGATCAACCTGCGCTGTTTCCTGCGCCTCGGCGACAAGACGCTGACCGAAACCTGGCTCTACCAGTATTTTCCGCCCGCCTGAATGGCGTTCATTCGCGCACTTTGCGCGGGCAGCCCAGCGTCAAGGGCCACATGGCCGTGATGGAGCCGTGCGCCCAGTGAGGTGCGCACGAGATGCAGCACGCGCGTATGGAATTGTTCGAGGCCTGGACGATGGCCGATGCTGACAACTGTTGCATCTCGCAGTTCGCGGTCGAAAATCGACATGACACGGCGCTGGCTGAGTTCGTCCAGCGCGGAGGTTGCCTCATCGAGGAAAATCCATGCCGGACGATGCAGCAAGAGTCTGGCAAAGGCGATAAGCTGCTGCTGGCCGAGCGACAGGTTCTTATCGAGCCGTTCAGCGCTGTCGAGAGCGGGCAACAGGTCGGCTAGTCCCACGCGCTTGATGACCGCACCGATTTCCGCCGTGCTGAACGCGTCGGGTGGATCCGGATACGTAAGCGCGGCGCGCATGGTGCCGAGCGGCAGGTAAGGCCGCTGCGGCATGAAGATCATGCGCGCAGGATCCGGTAGCCTGATCGTGCCGCTGCCCCAAGGCCACAGGCCGGCAAGCGCGCGGAACAATGTGCTCTTGCCAGCGCCGGACTCGCCCACGATAAGCGCGCGTTCACCGGGCCTAATCTCGACAGTTGCCTCGGAAATCACGACGCGCCCATCGGACAACAGGATGCTTACTCCATCGAACTCCAGAAGCCCCTGCGCGTGGCGCTCAAGCTTAATGGTTTCGACCGCCGCATCGATGCGGTCGACCTTGTCGATTGCCGCCTTGAATGCGCTGACGCGACGCAAGGTCGCACGCCAGTCGGCAATCGATGGAAACTGATCGACGAACCAGCGCAACGACGCCTGCACCTGGTTGAAGGCGCCCACCACCATCATCAAACCGCCGATAGTCAAACCGCCGTGAAAATAGCCCGGCGCGGCGACGAGGATGGGCACGACGATTGCAATCCAGCCGTAACCAGACGTGATCCAAGTCAGGCGCGACAATGCACCGGTGAGGCCACGCATCGTCGAAATAACGCGATCGAGATTGTCGTTGAGCTGCCGGCGCTCGTCGCGCTCGCCACCGCAGAGTGCGATACTTTCGGCACTTTCATTGACGCGCACCAGCGCGAAGCGGAGAGCCGCCTCTCGCGCGTAAAGTTCCGCGTTCATGCCAATCAGCGGACGGCCGACCCGCCAGGTCAAAATCGATCCGATCAGGGCGTAGCCGATGGCGCACCACACCATGTAACCAGGTATAGTAAAGCTTATCCCGCGGACGACGAAGACGAGGTGACTGGAAAGCGCCCAGAGGATGCCGATGAAGGAAACCAGCAACAGGCTCGCCTGAAACAGCCCCACGCCGAGTCCTGCGGACAATTCGGTCAGCTTTCGCGTGTCCTCTTCGATACGTTGGTCGGGATTGACGCCGAGTTGGCCGGCAAGCCCCAGCCGATAGGCGCGACCCGGCACCAGCCAGTTATCGAGCAGATGGTGCGTCAGCCATTCGCGCAACCGCACCTTCAGCATCGATTGCATCCAGGTCTGCGCGACCACCAACACCAGAAGCGTGCCGACGACGGCGCCGAAGACCATGAGCTCATGTCCCAGCGCTCCAAGGTCGCGACGTTGCAGGGCATCGAAGAAAGAGCCGTTCCATTCGTTGAGGCGCACCTGCCCAACCATGTTAGCGGTCAGCGTCGCGGCGATGGCGACGACCAGCATGACGATGCGCAACCGATGACTCGAATGCCAGAGGCAGCGCAGCAACGTGACGCTCTCGGCGGTCGCGCTCTTTTCTTTATATTCTGCCGCCGGTGGCTCGAACTCGATCGTCTGTTCGCGCGCCAATACGGCGTCGCCGTCTACGGCGCCGTGGTCGTCGGTCGCGCGTTGTCCTGCGGCGGATCCCGGTCCGCTAAAACGATCGGTCACGATGTAATCGCATAAGGCTGGCCCCGACCAGCGGCGTCGCAAATAAAGAGCAGCAACGCGATGATTGACGATTCATGTCAACACTCCATCCCCGGCGAATTCAAGACGGAAATTGGTTAATGTCTGCTTGAACATTTACTCGATGAGATCCTCACGGATGGAACCTGGAACCGGCGCGCTTAAAGCTGCTGCTCTCGAGTCTTGGATCGCTACGCAAAGAGAGCGCAGCATTGCCGCGATGGAACTCGCAATCTCGGCGACGCATCTCGTGCGGCGGCGCGACGAATTCGATCAGACCATAGTTCCATCGCCAGGCTCCGTCCTGGCTTCAATTGCGATCGGGAACTGGCAGCCGGAGCCGGACTATTTTTACCACTGGATCCGTGATTCGGCGATTGTCATGCGCACCGTGGCCGAACTCATGCGCGATGCCGGATCGGCCAGCGAGCGCCGACGATGGCAAACGCATTTCGAAAACTTCATCAGTTTCAGTCTGGCGCTGACAGGATTGACGGGCACCAATTTCGACCGCAGCTCTCGGCAGCATACGCGGCCCAGCTTTCGTAAGTTCCTGCGCCCGGGACAGGAGCTGCGCGAGATGAGCGGCGACAAACTGCTCGGCGAACCGCGTTTCAATCCGGACGGCACGCTCGATGTTATGCGCTGGTCGCGGCCGCAATACGACGGTCCTGCGCTGCGAGCTTTGGCGTGCCTGTCCTTTTTCACCGCCGGCGGCACACAAAGCGAAGCGCTCGGCCAATTGCTTAAGATCGATCTCGACTTTACCAGCCGTCACGCCGGGCGGCGCTGTGTTGGACCGTGGGAAGAAAAAGCCGCGCATCACTACGGGGTCGCTTTAATTCAGCTCGGCGCGCTTATCCACGGTCAATGCTGGATCGGCGACGCGGTCCAATCGGCAAAAGCTGAAAAGAAATTGCGCACCGTCCTCGAACGCCACTGGTCCGAAAAGCACCAAATATTCGTATCCGCTCTGCCGGCAGCAAGCGGGACGCGCGATGATCTGCTCGATGCGTCGTTCCTGTTGGGGGTTATGGACGCCGATTTGCCGCACGGTCCGCACAGCGCTGATGATTGGCGCGTGCAAAAAACTCAAGCCGCAATCGAGGGCCTGTTCTCCCGTGTCTTTCCTATCAATCGGACGTTGTTTGCACGCCGCGCCCCTGTCCTAGGCCGATATCGTGGCGACAAATATTTCGGCGGCGGCGCCTGGTATCCAACAACTTTGGCCGGAGCGTCGATTTACTACCGCCGCGCTTG
>Ga0134126_10011016_pt1 | contig 11398 bp, 11 predicted proteins | sample KB31752_FD_96881 | JGI IMG/M metagenome (GOLD analysis project Ga0134126, IMG submission 96881) | Terrestrial soil microbial communities with excess Nitrogen fertilizer from Kellogg Biological Station, Michigan, USA - KB3-175-2 | ecosystem: Environmental > Terrestrial > Soil > Unclassified ... | reverse complement strand
GCCGGCCCCCAATATGCAAACTTCGGGTTGGGCACGTCCGCGGCTGCCAATGCACTCAGGGGCATTCAGTTCGTGGGGCCGAACGCCCAGGCTGTGCCGTTCAATTTCGGTATTGGCAATATCACCCCCGGCACCAATGTGCTGGGCACCAACTGCTATGCCTGCTCGGGCAATCCCGACAGCAACATCACCAACCAATCGCCGAACGCGGTGCCGTTCCACGCCTACAATCTGTTCAGCTATACCAGCTACAAGCTTACGCCCGACATCACTGCCTCGGTGATGCTGAACTATGGCTGGAAGGCGGAAAACAACATCGCCAATAACGGGCGGAGTTCTTCGCGTTCTATTGCGGTGGACAACGCCTTCATTCCTGACGTGGTCCGCCAGCAGATGATCGCGCAGAACATTCCGAGCCTCACGCTGGGCACCGGAGCCATCGAGAATCTCACGAACCGCAGAGACGTCTCGATGTTCAACCTGTCCAAGTCCATCGCGCAGAACTATGTCCAGAACTATCGTCAGCTGTATCGGGGCGTCTTCACCCTCAGCGGCGCCCTCAATATTTTCGGCGAGGACTGGACCTGGAGCGGCTATGCGCAGAACAGCTCGGTGCGCGAGCGTCAGCGCAATCCCTACAATACGTTTGACGTCAACTTCAACAATGCGATCGATGCGGTCGTGGTCCAGCCGACCGGCCCCAATTCCTTGGGCGGCGGCAATCCCGCCACGGCGGCGACGATCACCTCTCTGTTGAGCGCGGCCCATGTGCAGGTCCCGCAGGTGGGCAGCATTGCCTGCCGCTCGACCCTGACGCAGACGGCTTATGGCGTCACCCACGATCCCGTGACCGGTTTCGCAAAGCTCCTGCCGGGCGGCCTGATGCCTGGCTGCGTGCCGCTGAATCTGTTCGGTGACGGCACCGCCAGCCAGGCAGCGCTCAATTACATTGCCCCCGGACGAACCGGCAACCTTCAGGTCATGGACCAGGGGCTCTTCCTGATGAGCCAGTCGGTCTTCTCGATTTCGGCTTCGGGCACACTGCCCTGGGGCCTGCCAGCCGGCAAGATCGCTATAGCGCTGGGCGCCGAAGACCGGCTGGAACAGCAGCGCAACCAGCGCGATCCGCTGGGATTGGGCGCATCGGGCACGTTCGAGTCCGGCAACTTCTCCGAATTCTCCGGTCAATATAACGTGCAGGAAGGCTTCCTGGAGGTGACGGTCCCGGTTCTCAAGGACCAGTTCGTCGACTCCCTGGAGCTGAACGGCGCAGGCCGCATGACCTCCTATTCCACCAGCGGCCTGGTGGAGACCTGGAAGCTGGGCGCCACCAGCCAGATCAATCAGGACATCAAACTGCGCACTCTCCTGTCGTCGGACATCCGCGCGCCGGGCATCGGCGAACTGTTCCTGAACCCGCTGCTGGTCAGCACCCAGACCCAGGCCTATCCGCCGGGCGGCCCCAACTTCAGTACCAAACAACTCCAGGCGGGTAACCCGCTGCTGGTGCCGGAGCAGGCGACCACCGTGTCGGGCGGCATCGTGCTGACACCGCACTGGATCGAGGGCCTGTCCATGTCGTTCGACTGGTATTCGATCACCCTGCATGGCGGCATTTTCTCGCCCTCCTCCGGCCAGATCTTCAGCCAGTGCGCGATCAAGAAGGATCCGAACTTCTGCAAGTTCGTCTTCTTCGGCCAGGGTCCTTTGTCATCTGCGGGGATTGCCGCATCGGAAATCGACGCCAACGGCAATTCGCCGACGGGTCTGATAGGGGGCGCGACCTTCTTCGCCGACTTCCCGGGTGCGTTCAACGCCTATTATCAGGGGCCGATCAACGCCAACCGAGAAACCGCGTCGGGCCTGGACTTCCAGCTCGACTATACGCACGACTTCCTGGCCGGCTCGATGGGTTGGCACATCGTGGGCAACTATACCGACGAAAAGACCCGGACCTCGGTGGACGGGACTGTGGACGGCGCGGGCGCGGTCAGCGGCGATGGCGCGCTCAACCCATTGAATGGCTTCACCACGCCCAAGTTCCACGTCACGATCTCCGATACCTATAACGAGGGTCCGTGGTCCTTGACCGCCCAGGCCCGCATCACCGGTTCGGCGCGGCTCACCAACGACATCCTCCACAGCCAGACCACCTACACCAGCATCGACGACAATAGCGTGCCGGCGGTCATCTATGGCGACATCCGGGCCTCCTACGATTGGAGCGACCGGATCCAGCTCTATGGCGCGGTCGACAATATGTTCGACACGCCGCCGCCAAACCTTCCCACCATCGGCGGTGGCGGCTTCAACTGCACCCTCTATGACTGCATCGGCCGCGCCTATCGTATCGGTGTGCGGTTCAACGGCTGAGCGCGGGATCCGCGGGGCAAAAGGAAAGGCCGGGTGGCAACACCCGGCCTTCTTCTTTTTTGATCCGATTACCGGATCCGCCGCAGCACGGCCAGCAGGCCTGATACCGGATGGCCCGCCTGGTCGTGCTCATGGATGGTCTTTTCCAGATCCAGCACGGCAAAGCCGTTGTTCGCCGCCAGGCGCTCCAGGTAGGGAATGCTGTGCCGGAAACAGCCGCTCTGGGCCAGACCGGTGCTGGCGGCAACGGCATATGCGGCACCATCCGCATCGTCGTGCGGAAAGACTGTGAAAATGAACAGGCCCGCGTCGCGCAGGCATCGCGACGCAGCTTGAAACAGGGGCCCGAGATCGCCGAAATGAATCAAGGTGGCCGCACCCAGGACGGCGTCATAGGTCCCGTCGCGACCGGCCATGAAAGCCGCAAGATCGGTCTCGAACAGGCCGTCATACAGGTTTTTGGCCCTGGCTTTTTCCAGCATGGCCGGCGAGATGTCAGCGCCCTCGAGCCGGCCTGCCAAATCGCGTACGGCTGCGCCCACCAGCCCGGTGCCGCAGCCGATATCCAGAATGCGCCCGTCCGCAGAAGGGGCATGGCGGCGATAGGCTTGCGCAACCAGCCCGGCGCCGAGATAGCCGCTCTCCTGGTCCCAGAAGCGTGACCTTGTCTCATAGAGGTTCAGCAGATGGGCCTGGGAGGTCCGCTCGGGCGCTGCGCCGGCGCCCAGATGCGCCAGCAGGATCCGCGCACCCCACCGGTCGTCCGGATCCCAATCCAGGCAGCGGCGGAAATGCTGCGCGGCCTCGCCCCGCGCGCCATGTTCGCAGGCCAGAACGCCCAGGTTGTAATGGGTGTCGGCATTGGCGGGATTGAGCGCAAGTGCCTGCGCGAAGCTGGCGCGGGCCTTGTCGGGCTGGCCCAGCGCCTTCCACACATTGCCCAGATTGTTGTGCGCGTTGACATGATCGGGCTTGAGCGCGATCGCCCGTTCATAACTGGCGGCAGCCTCCGGGAGGCGCCTCATCGCCTTGAGGACAATCGCCAGGTTGTAGTGAAATTCCGGCACCGCGCCGCTGGCTGCGATCGCCTGACCGATCAGATCGGCGGCTGCCGTGAGCCTGCCGGCGCGATAGGCCGCGATGCCGGCTTCATGCAGGGCGACAGGATCGGGAGGCACGCCGGGTCCGGCCTTGCCTTGTTCCTGACCCTGGGCGCGGCGCTGCCTGCGGTTCATGAAATTCGCTTCCAGGCCCGCCGGTCCGTCATGGTTGGGAGGGCGCCCCTCCCAATGAATTCAGCTTGTAGGCCAATGTGTACCGCTCCTCGAAGCAGATCCGTGTGGGAACAGTGCCGCGATGAAGCACGGCACCGCGCGCGATGACCAGCCGGCCGGGACGGGGCATGACGACGATTTCGGCCTCTTCCTCATCATTATAGTAGATGGTCTCGCCGCCCCAGTCGGGCCGCCATGCCAGGTTTGCGTAATAGAGTGCTGTGACGTGCAGTTCGTGCGCCTGGCAGTCGCGATGCATGTAGTAGCCATCGCCATGGATGCTGCAATTGACATAGGCGCGCTGGTCTGAAAATTGCTCGTGCGGAAAGGCTTTTTCTACAAGACGCCGCACGCTGCGCAGGAATGGATCGGCGGTGACATTCTCCGGCGGAATGTCTGAGACAGCCGCCAGGCCAGGTACGTCGGGACGGCTTTTTTCCTTGCGCAAATAGGGGAGGGACCGCACGCCGGCGCCGATCTGTTGCACCATCATGGGGTCGATCATGTCGTCGCAAATGAAGATTTCCCGGCCGGAAATGACTGCCTTGCGGATTTTGGGTTCTGGCATATCCCCTCTCGAACGGCATGGCCGGCGACGGTCATAGTGTTTCACGGGCCGCCGGATGGCAACGGGCGCAAACGGCCCGCCCAGTTCATGCCGGTCGTGCGGCTGACGAGGCGGCCGTGTTAGCTCATCGGCTCACCAGTTGGCGAAATCCCGGACAATGAGGAACAGTCCGCCCGCGATGGAGGCAATGCCCACCGCGCGGGACAATAGCGGGCCGTGGGTCCACAGTTTTTCCGCCAGCACAAGGACCGCCAGCCCGGCAATCCAGGCGACATTCATGATGCCGCCCACGAACAGAAGCAGCATCAGGGCCCAGCAGCAGCCGATGCAATAAAGGCCGTGGCGGATCCCCAGCAACAAAGAGGCGCCGGCTTGCGGCCGAAATCCGCCATGCCGCTGGATGAAGAGCAGCGGTGCGCGGCAATGCTCCAGGCACGCATTCTTCCAGGGCGACCATTGGTTGAGCCCCGCAGCCACCAGCATGATGCCGCTGAGCGGATCGCTGGCGCTTTTCAGCATCGCGGTCATCAACATGGCATCGCGCAGCCCGATCTGGACTGCCGTCGCACCCAAGGAAAATCCCGCCCAGGCGAGAAAATAGCCGCCGGCAAACCAGCCTGCCGATGCAAAGGGCTTCTGCTGAGCCGCCGCCATGCGACCCACACGGGCATAGAGCAGGATGGTCGGCGTCGCGGCGGGGGTCATCATGCCGACCATCATGACGAACCACATGACGAAGGTGAGCAGGGTGTCGGTGACATCGAGACGCTTCACGGCCGGCCCCATCACGCCCGCCATATTCATGGCCGGCATGGGCATATCCTGCATGTCGGGAGGCCTGGCCATCCCTGTGGCCAGCCGGAACAGATAGGCCCAGGCCAAGGCGATCAGCAGCAGCAGGGCGGCCAGGATGATGAAACGGTCGCGCCGCAAGCCGGCTTCAGCCAAAGACATGCTTCAGTTGATCACGCCGCTTTGGGAGAGATTGAGCTGGCAGAAATGCCCGTAGCTGTCGCTCAGCGTGATCGCGAGGGGCTGGCTGGTATTCGACCAGCCGCGCCCAACCTCCGCCAGGCGGAATTCAAAACCGTTGGGACTGTCTATCCGCACGCGATGTTCGGCTCCCGTCACCGGGTTGAGGATGGGCTCGCCGCGCGATTCCACATAGCCCGGCACGCTGAGGCGAGCGCGGCGACGGTCTATGTCGATCTCGAAATCGATGTCGGCAAAGATCGGCTCATGCACCGTTTCGAGGGTGGAGGCGAAGACATTGAAGATGGTGGCGCCGGGCTCGGTATCCTGGCCGCTCAGGATTCGCAGCAAAGCCGTGCGCTGCGCCGGATCGGCGCGCTTGTCGACAATGATCGCAGCCTGGCCATGGCCGAGATGGATCGGCCCGGGCCAGGAGAAAATGCCCGCAACCTTCAGCCCATCGAGTTTCGTGTCACCGTGATGACCGCTGCGGATCTCAAATCCCACCACCGCCTGGCAAAAGCCGTACGTGGGCAGGCCGTTGAACTGACAGGGACAGCCATAGGAACAATTGCAGTTGGAAAATTCAATCGCGCGGATCGTCCAAGCGGTTCCGTCCATATCCGTTCCTCCGGATAGCCCGTCCGAAGGATAGCAGAGTGGATTGCGGCGGAAAATGCGGTCGCGTGGATCGACTGGGGCCGCCTGGCCGCGCCCTGGCATTCATTCAGGCCCGGATCGGGCGCCAATGAAGGGTGCCGGTGCCCTTGCCTCGGGGGCGATCGCTGGCGGATGGTATCGGCGGCTTCTGGGGATGTCCCGCTATGTTGGTAAAGCTCGACACGGACTTGTCCGTGATGTTCGGCACGCAGCTGTTTCTGCGAAAGCAGTTTCTCGACCCCGTCACCAATGCGGGCCTGGAGAAAGCGGTGCGGGCTCGCGCAGCGCTGCAACCGGGGGTTCGGGTCAGCAACACGGGGGGCTGGCAGTCCGAGCCGGACCTCTTCGACTGGCAGGAACCCGAAGTGCGCAAGCTGGCCGCTGAACTGGATGGCGCGATTCAGCAGTTCGTGTCTTTCGGGCAGGCTGCCCCTGTCCCGCTAAGGCTCTACAGGGCCGGCTGGGCGAACATCAACCGCGCTGGCGACTACAACAGCCTGCACAACCATCCGCAGCAGCATCTGGCGGCGGTCTATTATGTGAAGGCGTCCCCCCTGGGTAGCCAGGGCGCGCCTGACGGTCTCCTGGAATTGCGCGATCCGCGGCCGGCGGCCAGTGTTTGCGGCCAGGCGACGCTGTTCAGCGCCCATCCCGTGCGGATCGCGCCCGAGCCGGGAATGCTGGTGATGTTTCCGGGCTGGATCGACCATATGGTGCATCCCCATCACGGGCCGGAAGAGCGGATTTCGCTCGCGATCAACATCAAGTTGGCGGACGACTGATCGGGCTGGGCCGATGCCGCGCGGCCCCTCAAGGCGCTGTCGCGCGGGGCCGCCTGCCATTCATAGGGCCCGCGTTCCGGCCATATGAATGGTGCCGTAGGTGAGAATCGAACTCACGACCTATCCCTTACCAAGGGATTGCGCTACCACTACGCTACTACGGCAACCGTGGTATTCCGCACTTATATATAAGTGGCGGGCCTTAACGGATTTTGCGGCCGGGCCGCGTCCCAAGGGTGCGCTGCTATAACGTAAGGATTCCACGAAGGAAAGCGCCGTTTCCGCTTTTCCCCCAAAGGGTTTTCCATGGCCAGATCCTCGCCTGAAAAGCTGGCTGCGGCCCTTCGGGCCAACCTCAAGCGACGCAAAGAGGTCAAATCTCCGGCGCCCTCGAAAACGGGGCTGGAACAGACCGCCGCGGCCGCCCCGAAACCCCTCGAAAAGCCCTTCAAAAAGTCAGGCTAACCCCGCCTTCCGCCGCCTTTCCTTGGGGCGGGGCCCCGGCTAAAACCCCTTCTCCGACATTTGGATAAGTCATGGACCGCATCCGGATCCGCGGCGGCCGGCCGCTGTTGGGGGAAATCCCCATCAGCGGCGCCAAGAATGCCGCCCTGAAGCTGATGGCGGCGTCATTGCTGACGCCCGAACCCCTGACCCTGACCAATGTGCCCCGGCTGGCAGACGTCCGGGCCATGGCCGAACTGCTGGCCGCTTTCGGGATCAACATCCAGGTGACGCTGTCCGGCCAGTTCGGCGAGGGCGACACCATGCGCCTTCAGGCCAAGGACATCACCAGCGTCTTCGCCTCCTACGACATGGTCCGCAAGATGCGGGCGAGCTTTCAGGTGCTGGGGCCCCTGGTGGCCCGGATGGGCAACGCCAAGGTGTCGCTGCCGGGCGGCTGCGCCATCGGGGCGCGGCCTGTGGAACTGCACCTGGGCGCGCTGGAGCAGATGGGCGCGCATGTCGCGCTGGAAGACGGCTATGTCGTGGCCACCGCGCCGGATGGCCTGAAGGGGGCGGAGATCGTCTTTCCTTTCGTTTCGGTAGGCGCCACCGAAACCGCCATGATGGCCGCCACCCTGGCCAAGGGGCGCACCCGCATCGTCAATGCCGCGCGCGAGCCGGAGATCACCGATCTGGGCAATTGCCTGATCGCCATGGGCGCGGAAATCTGGGGCCTGGGCTCCAGCGAGATGACGATCGAGGGCGTCGGGAAACTGCATGGCGCGGCCCACCGCGTGATGCCGGACCGGATCGAGACCGGCACCTATGCCATCGCCGCAGCCATCGCCGGCGGGGAGGTGGAGCTGGTAGGCGCGCTGCCGGAGACCATCGCTTCGCTGACCGCGCTTCTGACCAAGAGCGGCGCTGAGGTCAGCACGGGTGCGCGGGGCATGAAGATCCACATGAATGGCGGCCGGCCGCGGCCTGCCGATGTCACCACCGCGCCTTATCCGGGTTTTCCGACCGATCTGCAGGCCCAGATCATGGCATTGCTAACGGTGGCGGACGGCACCTCGGTGATCCGCGAAAAGATTTTCGAGAACCGCTTCATGCATGTGCCGGAACTGGCGCGGATGGGCGCGCAGGTGCGCATCGATGGCGACACGGCTACGGTGCGCGGCGTTGAGAAATTGAAGGGCGCGCCGGTGATGGCGACCGATTTGCGGGCTTCCGTGTCGCTGGTGCTGGCCGGGCTGGCGGCGGAAGGGGAGACACTCGTCTCCCGTGTCTATCACCTGGACCGCGGCTTCGATCGGCTGGAAGAAAAGCTGTCGCGGGTCGGCGCCGACATAGCACGGGTGTCGGAATGACGCGCCTGAGGCTGGCCGCGGCTGACGCCGAGGATCTGCAGATTCTGTCGGCGCGGCTGCAGGACGCCGTGCTGAAGCTCAAGGATGTGAGCTGGCAGCCGAAGAAGCACCGCTTCGCCGCAGTGGTAAACCGCCTCACATGGGAAGAAGGCGGCAGGACGCGGGTGCGCGCCGGCCTTCATTTCGACAGCGTGCTCAAGGTCCAATCCCACAAGGTCAAGCTGGGCGCGGACGAGGCGGTGATCGATCTGCTCGCGGTTACCTTCACTTCCAATGGCGGCGAGGACCCGGGCGGGGTTGTGGAATTGGTGCTGGCCGGCGGCGGTGCCATCCGCCTGACGGTGGAATGTATCGAGGCCGAGTTGGCTGATCTGACGCAACCTTGGGCGGCTCGCGGCACGCCAGACCATGAGAATGCTTCTCCGGGGGATAGCGATGGCGCGTAGGCTGAATGCGGCCGACGCGTCTTTTGCGGCGGATTTCGAAAAGCTGCTCTTTGCCAAGCGGGAGGAAGAGGACGATGTCGCGCAGGCGGTGCGCGGCATCATCGCCGATGTGCGGGCGCGTGGCGACGAAGCTCTCGTCGAATTGACCAACAGGTTCGACAGAGCGGGCGTCGCCATTGCAACGCTGAAACTGTCGGCTGCGGAGATCGAGCAGGCGCTGGGCAAGGTCAGCAAGGATCAGCAGGCGGCGATCGAGACCGCGGCACGGCGCATCGAGGCTTATCACAAACGGCAATTGCCCGCCGACGAACGCTTCATCGACGATGTCGGCGCGCTGCTGGGCTGGCGCTGGACCAGTGTGGACAGTGCCGGGCTTTATGTTCCAGGCGGCACGGCAGCCTATCCATCTTCCGTGTTGATGAACGCCATCCCCGCCAGGGTGGCGGGCGTTGTGCGCATCGTGATGGTGACGCCAGCCAGCGGCGGCAAGATCAATCCCCTGGTGCTGGCGGCGGCCAAACGCGCCGGGGTCAGCGATATCTACCGCATTGGCGGTGCCCAGGCAGTGGCGGCGCTGGCTTATGGCACTCCTACCATCCGCGCCGTGGACAAGATTGTGGGACCCGGCAACGCCTATGTTGCGGCCGCCAAGCGTGAAGTGTTTGGCCAGGTGGGTATCGACAGCGTGGCGGGGCCGTCCGAGATTCTGGTGATCGCCGACGGCGCCAACGATCCGGAATGGATCGCCGCCGATCTGCTCAGCCAGGCCGAACATGATGCCTCCTCGCAAAGCATCCTGATCACGGATGATGCCGGGTTTGCCGACAAGGTTGCGGCGGCGGCTGAGCGCCAGATCGCCATTCTTCCCCGCAAGGAGATCGCCGCGAAAAGCTGGAATGACTACGGCGCCATCATCGTGGTGAAAAAGCTGGACGATGCGGCATCGCTGGCCGACGCCTTCGCGCCGGAGCATCTGGAAATCGCCACCGCCGAACCAGAAGCGCTCATGAAGAAAGTGCGTCATGCCGGCGCGATCTTCCTGGGGCGCCATACGCCGGAAGCCATGGGCGACTATATTGCCGGCCCGAACCATGTGTTGCCAACCTCGCGCACGGCGCGGTTTTCGTCGGGCCTTTCGGTGCTGGATTTCATGAAGCGCACGACCATCCTGGGGCTGGACGCCAAAAGCATCGCCGCCATCGGGCCGGATGCGCTCACCCTCGCAGAATCGGAGGGCCTGGATGCGCATGCCCGCTCGATCGCGGCGCGGCTCAACCGGTAGGCGGCGCACGTGGACTTCCGCCTCGCCGCCATCACCCTGGACGAAAAAAGTGTGGTGCAGCGCAGTCGCGCGGTGGAGCAGGAACGCGAGATCGCGATCTATGACATCCTCGAGGCCAATGTCTTCAGGCCGGAAGGCTCCAGCGGCGGCCCCTATCATCTGACCTTGGGGTTGGAAGAGAACCGCCTGGTCCTGGATATCGCGCCGGAAGGCGGTACTGCGCCCAGCCGGATGACCCTGTCGCTCACGCCTCTGCGCAAGACCATGAAGGACTATTTCCTGGTCTGCGAAAGCTATTACAAGGCGATCCGCACCGCACCTCCGCACCAGATCGAGGCGCTGGACATGGCGCGCCGCACCCTGCACGACGAGGGAGCGGTGGAGCTGCAGAAGCGGTTCAAGGACAAGGTCGAAACCGACTTCGATACCGCGCGGCGGCTGTTCACCCTGGTCTGCGTGCTGCAGATGCGGGGCTGAGATGCCCTCGGATAATAAGGAATCCGCCGTCTTGATCGCCTGCACCTGGAATGCGGTGCGCTCGCCCATGGGCGCTGCGATTCTGCGCCATCTGACGCGTGGCCGGCTGCATGTGGAATCGGCGGGGGTACGGGCTGGCGCCCTTGATCCCCTGGCGGTGGAAGCGATGGAGGAAATCGGGCTGGAGATCGGCAAGCATATGCCCCGCCGGTTCGAAGATCTGGAAGATGGCAGCTTCGATCTGGTGATCACCTTGTCGCCGGAGGCCCAGCACAAAGCGGTGGAACTGACGCGTACCGCCGCCACCAAGGTGGAATATTGGCCCACGCAGGACCCCACGGCGGTCGAGGGCTCGCGTGAGCAGCGGCTGGGCGCGTACCGGGCCGTACGGGACCAGCTTGTGGAACGGCTGAAGACCCGCTTCCTGACCAGGCCCGCGGCCGATACCTGAAAGAGGCAAGCCAGAGGGGCGAAATACGGACCACCGGCGAGGGAGGCTCAGCGACCAAAATCAGGCGCGTTGGCGAGCGCCAGAGCGCCCAAAAATAACGTGGAAAAGGCTGAAAAGCCTTGATTTTCTCCCCTTTCCCCCCCATACCTCCGCCCCGTTAACGGCTTTCACGAGGACGAGATTGGCCAAGGAAGAATTGCTGGAGTTCGAGGGCATCGTCGAGGAGCTTTTGCCCAATGCGACCTTCCGCGTGAAGCTGATCGCCAATGGTCACGTGATCATCGCCCATACCGCCG
>Ga0134126_10011015_pt1 | contig 11398 bp, 11 predicted proteins | sample KB31752_FD_96881 | JGI IMG/M metagenome (GOLD analysis project Ga0134126, IMG submission 96881) | Terrestrial soil microbial communities with excess Nitrogen fertilizer from Kellogg Biological Station, Michigan, USA - KB3-175-2 | ecosystem: Environmental > Terrestrial > Soil > Unclassified ... | reverse complement strand
GGACCGGGGCGCCGTCCGGTCCGAACCGCGTGGCGGTCCGAGCGTCAATCGGCCGGGCGCGCGGGCAGGGGAGAGATGCCGCCGCGCGTGATCCGGGGATTAATACAGTGGACTAGACCAATTCAGAGGTCAAGAGTTCGGCGCGGGCTTTTCCCGTCAATCTGCGCGCCGATTTCGCGATCTACCTGCGCATCATGCCCGCTGTTCGCCGCGTACAGGTCTAGAGCGCCGCGCCGATAACGCCTCGTTGAGCTTCACTTAGGGCACGCGCGTACCGCTCAGGACGCGATCGCGCCGCCGTGCACGGGAATTATGGAGGCGCGGGTGATCAGCGCCGTCCGGCCACAGCAGTTCGAGGGCCATCGGCATGCTCGAATTCCGCTGTGGCCGGCCAAGGCGTGGTGTAAGGACGCGGAAACCCGTCCGGATCGCGCCACCCGAATTCGCGCAAGGCCGTCGCGGTCAGGAGCCGCGCTTGACCGCTTCGGACAGCCGCGCCGCCGCCTCGACCACGGCCTCACCGTGCAACTTGCCGGGCTGACGAGTCAGCCGCTCGATCGGTCCGGAGACGGAAACCGCCGCGATGACCCGGTTGTTCGGTCCGCGCACCGGCGCTGAAACCGAGGCGACACCCATCTCGCGCTCGGCCACCGACTGCGCCCAGCCGCGCCTGCGCACGCCCGCCAGCGTCGTCGCTGTGTAGCGCGCGCCCTGGAGGCCGCGGTGCATGCGGTCGGGTTCCTCCCAAGCGAGCAACACCTGTGCGCCAGATCCCGCGGCCATGGGCAGCGCCGTGCCGACCGGGACCGTGTCGCGTAGCCCGGAAAGCCGCTCGGCCGCCGCCACGCACACACGCATGTCGCCCTGGCGCCGGTACAGCTGCGCCGACTCACCGGTGATGTCGCGCAGATGCGTCAGCACCGGCCCGGCCGCCGCGAGCAGCCGGTCCTCGCCCGCCGCGACCGCCAGCTCGGAAAGTCGCGGGCCGAGGATGAAGCGGCCCTGCATGTCCCGCGAGACCAGTCGGTGGTGCTCAAGCGCCACGGCGAGCCGGTGCGCGGTCGGCCGGGCCAAGCCGGTCGCGGAAACCAGTGCGGCGAGGGTGGCCGGGCCTGCCTCCAGCGCGGAGAGCACGGCGGCCGCCTTGTCCAGCACTCCGACCCCGCTGGAACCGGAGTCGAGCGAACGGGCAGCCTCCGTCGAGCGCAGGCTGTCCGCCGGTCGGCCGTATGGGTCCGCGGTGCGGCCGGGATCCCCGGTGCGGCCCGATTCTGCTGCTCTGGCAAGCGGATCCAGGGCGCGGGCCGGATCCACGGTGCGGAGGCTGTCCACGGAGCGGGCTGTGTCCATGGAACGATATTGCCATCTCAAATCACGAGACACAAATGCGATGGCCATTGAGACGGTGCCAGGCTCGTACCACCGACCGAGTTCGACGAGCGCAGCGCCGGAGATTTGGGCGTCGATCCGCCGAGCAACCGGTGCGACTGTGCCTATCGCCCATCGCCGGGACAACCCCAACGGCGGGGCCGGCGAAGCCGAAGGAGAGAAAACCGATGGCAGCCAATGCCGCAGGGTCCGCGGCCGCCAGGGGCCGCACCCTGGCCGAGAAGGTCTGGGAGGCGCATCTGGTGCGCCGCGCCGAGGGCGAACCCGACCTGCTCTACATCGACATGCACTTCGTGCATGAGGTCACCAGCGCGCAGGCCTTCGACGGGCTCCGGCTCGCCGGGCGCCCGGTGCGCCGGCCGGATCTGACGATCGCCACCGAAGACCACAACACCCCGACCCTGGAGATCGACAAGCCGATCGCCGACCCGGTCTCCCGCACCCAGATCGAGACGCTGCGGCGCAACTGCGCCGAGTTCGGCGTCCGGCTGCACTCCCTCGGCGACGCGAACCAGGGCGTCGTGCACGTGATCGGCCCGCAGCTCGGTCTCACCCAGCCGGGTATGACCATCGTCTGCGGCGACTCGCACACTTCCACCCACGGCGCGTTCGGCGCGCTCGCCTTCGGCATCGGCACCAGCGAGGTCGAGCACGTGCTCGCCACCCAGACGCTGCCGCTCAAGCCGTTCAAGACCATGGCGATCAACGTCACCGGACGGCTGCGGCCCGGGGTGACCGCGAAGGACGTCATCCTGGCCGTGATCGCGAAGATCGGCACCGGCGGCGGACAGGGCTACGTGCTCGAATACCGCGGCGAGGCGATCCGCGAGCTGTCCATGGAAGGCCGGATGACGGTCTGCAACATGTCGATCGAGGCCGGCGCCCGCGCGGGAATGATCGCGCCCGACGACACCACCTTCGGCTACCTCAAGGACCGGCCGCACGCCCCGCAGGGCGCGGACTGGGAGGCGGCCGTCAACTACTGGTCCACGCTGAAGACCGACGAGGACGCCGTTTTCGACGCCGAGGTCGAGATCGACGCCGACGCGCTGACCCCGTTCGTCACCTGGGGCACCAACCCCGGCCAGGGCGCGCCGCTCGGCGATCGCGTCCCGGACCCGGCCTCGTACGCCGACCCGAACGAGCGCGCAGCCGCCGAGCGGGCGCTGGAGTACATGGGCCTGAACGCGGGCACGCCGCTGCGCGAGATCACCGTCGACACGGTGTTCGTGGGCTCATGCACCAACGGCCGGATCGAGGACCTGCGCGCCGCCGCCGAGGTGATCAAGGGCCGAAAGGTCGCCGAGGGTGTGCGGATGCTGGTCGTGCCCGGCTCGGCGCGGGTGCGTCTTGAGGCCGAGGCCGAGGGCCTGGACAAGGTCTTCGAGGCGGCGGGCGCGGAATGGCGTTTCGCGGGCTGCTCGATGTGCCTCGGCATGAACCCGGACCAGTTGGCGCCGGGCGAGCGTTCCGCCTCCACCTCGAACCGCAACTTCGAGGGCCGGCAGGGCAAGGGCGGGCGTACGCACCTGGTCTCGCCGCTGGTCGCCGCGGCCACCGCCGTGACGGGCCACCTGTCCGCCCCGTCCGATCTGCTGGAGGTCTGAGCCGTGGAAAAGTTCATCAGCCACACCGGCACCGCGGTCCCGCTGCGCCGCTCGAACGTGGACACCGATCAGATCATCCCGGCCGTTTACCTGAAGCGGGTTACCCGCACCGGTTTCGAGGACGGGCTGTTCGCCGCGTGGCGCAACGACCCCGAGTTCGTGCTCAACAAGCCGGAGCGGGCCGGCGCGTCGGTGCTGGTCGCAGGGCCCGACTTCGGCACCGGCTCGTCGCGTGAGCACGCGGTCTGGGCGTTGCAGAACTACGGCTTCAGGACGGTCATCTCCTCCCGCTTCGCCGATATCTTCCGCGGCAACTCGCTCAAGGGCGGCCTGCTGACCGTCGTGCTGCCGCAGCCGACCGTCGAGCAGATCTGGGAGCTGATCGAGGCCGATCCGAAGGTCGAGGTGACCGTCGACCTGGCGGCGCGCGAGGTGCGCGCCGGCGAACTGGTCGCGGCTTTCGAGATCGACGACTACACGCGCTGGCGGCTGATGGAAGGGCTCGACGACATCGGCCTGACCCTGCGGCACGTGGACGCGATCGGCACCTTCGAGACGGAGCGGCCGTCGTTCAAGCCGGTCACGCAGCCTATCCCGGCCTAAGCGATCAAGCAGCGTTAGCTGCGTCCGAGCGGCGCGTTGTACCGGCCACCACCGGTGCGACGCGCCGCTTCCGCATGGATCCGGCGGCGTTGCATCCGGCCGCGTTGGCGTCTTAGCACGGTGAGCAGCGCGTGACCGGAGCATGCGCCAACTCGGGGCACAATGGACGAGTGCAGGTGGAGCAGCGTGGCGCGGATCAGGACGGTGACGCTACCGGCCATGGCGCCGTGTCGTCCGCCGAGCTGTTCGATTCCGAGGAACTGCGCGAGCTTTCCGGCTATGCGCGACTGGCCGAGCTGTTGAAGGAAGCGCACGGCGTGTTGCGCGGAATGGATCTGGAACTGCCGGATCGCGCTGATTTCGTGAGGCGGCTGCTCGTCATCACCGCCGCATCCCGGCACGATCAGGATGACGCGATGCGCCGCCTCGAGCGTTTTTTGCGCGCAGTAGACGAGAAGCGCGGCGCCGCGACCGACCTATAGCGCATGTGCGCAGAACCCGGATAACGCCGCGCTAGAGGGCGATAGTCCGACTTCTCATGTTCCACCCTCGGTGGAAACCATTGCGACACAAGGGTGATTAGGGCCGTTGGTGATTGATTCGCCCGATTCATCGCTCTACGGTGCGGAAAAGGTCGTTACGACCGGAGGGAAATCCGGGAGCGGCGGCCCAGGTTTCCACCCGTGCGGCGCGTACCGCGCACCGCACCCATCCCCAAAGGGAAGCAACGTGAACAAGGCGCAGCTCATCGACGCGGTTGCTGAGAAGCTCGAGGTGTCGCGGCGGGCGGCCGGCGAAGCGGTCGACGCGGTACTCGACGGGATCACTGGGGCGGTCGTATCCGGTGAGAAGGTTTCGCTGACCGGGTTCGGCACCTTCGAGTCGGCCAGGCGGCCGGCCCGGATCGCGCGCAACCCGCGCACCGGCGATCAGGTCAAGGTGGCGGCGGCGACCGTGCCGAAGTTCCGCGCCGGGCAGGCTTTCAAGGACGAGGTCAACGGCGCCAAGAAGAGCGCCGCGGCGAAGAAGGCGGCCGCGGCCAAGCGCAGCACGACGGCTTCCGCGGCGAAGAAGACCGCAGCCCCCGCGCGCGCCACCGCCGCCAAGAAGGCCGCCCCGGCAAAGAAGGCCGCCGTGCGCAAGACCACCGCGACCAAGGCCGCCAGCACCCGCACCACCACCGCCAAGAAGGCCGCGGTCACCAAGGCCGCGGCTAAGAGCACCGCGAAGAAGTCCGTTACCAAGAAGGCCGCCGCGCGGCCGGTCAGCCGCAAGACCGCGGCGGTCGCCCCGGCGACCAAGACGGCGGCGAAGAAGACCGCGGCCAAGAAGGCGACCGCGAAGAAGACCGCCGCCAAGAAGCGCTAAGTACTGCTGACAAGCGGCCCGGGTATCGCGCGATACCCGGGCCGCTGTCTGCGGTATACCGTCATTTTTGACTTTGTGTTAGGGCGTGTTTTGGAGCTAGCGCCGGTTAAGGCCGCGGTGTCTGGCGGGTGCGATCGCAAGGCGGAGGGTCGTTCTCGTACCGGGCGTCCGTGGACGATCCGACAACGCAGCGAGCGTGCGTGGCAGGCGCCGCGGCCCAGGCGAAAGTTCCAAAACACGCCCTAGTTCGACGCTGGGTCAGATCCCGGTCCCGGTATCAGAAATCGCCGCCCCGCTCAGTGCGAAAGCCCCGGCGCGATTCGGTACCCGCAGCGAACCTAATTCGGCAGCGGCAGAGTGGCCAGAGTCAGCGCCGTGATCCGGCCTTCGTCATCAACGCGTAGCGCTACGCGTTGTCCGGGCCGCGCAATGCGTAGGCCGCCTGCGTCAAAGGCGGCCGCTTCATAAGCCAGCTCGGTTCCGTCGTCGAGAAGTACGGAGCCGCCCCTGGTCTCGGGGTCGAAAACGCGAACGGTCCCTTGCATGGGATGAGCGTAGTGCCCGGCTCGGGGTCGGCGCTGTAGTCGTCCGCTAGTCCGGATCAGCGCAGGGCGCAGTCCCCCACCCGGGCCGCACAGTCGAAAAGCTTGAGCGCGGCCGCGGTGTGCCGGCCCACTCCGAGGGCGACCGCGTCGTCCAGGTCCTCCATGGTGTCCACATCACGGCGCAGGGACCGGCCCGCGCCGGCCAGTAGCAGCGCGCCGCTCGCCTCGTGGGCATACCGCGAGTTCACCCCGAAACGCGCGCCGAGCGTGCCGTGCACGTCCGAGAGCAACAATGTCGTTCCGCTGCCGGGGGCGTCGGCGACGAACGCCCGGCCGTCCGCGGCGGCGGCCAGCGCGTCGGTCAGATCCTCGGTGAGCAGGCCCGGCAGATCGGCGGTGAGGGCGGCGACGCGGCGGCGCGGATCGTCGGCCAGCGCGTGTATCCGGCCCGATTCGACCGCGCCGTTCAGGCCGCCTGGCGCATCGTCGGGCACGATCCGCGCGCCGAGCGCACCTAGCCGTCGCGCGACCCGCTGATCACCGGTAACCACGAAGACCGCCGCCACCAATGGCGACGCGGCGGCCGCGGCGACCGTGTCACTGGCGAAGGCCAAGGCGAGCGCGGCGCGGTGTTCGACGGAAAGCGGGGACAGCCGGGACTTGGCGTCCGGCAGCCGCTTGACGGGAATCACCACTGACCACACCGGAAGATCTTCCCACGCCGCGGCGGCCGGGGGTGCGAGAGGGCGGCTGAGCTTGGCACCCGGGCTCCCGGCGCGGGAGACTGGAGCGCCTGTGCTCGGGCCGGTCCGTTCGGTCAACCGTCGAGCACGCGAAGCACCTAGCACCAATCCAGCAGCCGGCACTAACGGAAGAAGGATCGACGGTGGCCCGCGCATCGCGCCGCAATCCCCGGCCCGGGGCAGCGTTCACGTTCATCGAGGCGCTATGCCGGCCGCTGCTGGTGGTCCTGGTCAAACGGGACTGGCGCGGCATGCAGAACGTGCCGCGCGAGGGTGGGGTCATCGTGGTGGCCAACCACTATTCGTTCTTCGACCCGATCTCGGTCGGCCACTTCCTGGTCGCGGCCGGCCGCACGCCGCGGTTCCTGGCCAAGGCAGGGGTGTTCAAGCAGCCCACGCTCGGCAAGCTGTTCCGCGCGGCCGGCCAGATCCCGGTGTACCGCGAATCGCGCGACGCCGCGCTGGCGTTCAAGGACGCGCTCGCGGCGGTCGAACGCGGCGAGACGATCATCGTGTATCCGGAAGGCACGATGACCAAGGACCCGGGCCTGTGGCCCATGGTGGGCAAGACCGGCGCGGCCCGCATCGCCCTGCGCACCGGCGCGCCGGTGCTGCCGATCGCGCAGTGGGGCGCCCAGGAGGTTTTCGCGCACTACTCGAAGAAACCGGACTTCTTCCCGCGCAAGACCTTGAAGGTCACCGCGGGCGCGCCGATCGACCTGCGCGCCGAATTCGGCCCCGAGGTCACCAGCGAGGCGCTGCGTAAGGCGACTGTGCACATCATGGACGTGATCACCGGGATGCTGGCCGAGATTCGCGGCGAAGAGCCGCCGGCCGAACGGTTCGACCCGGACGCCGTGCAGAAGCCGGCGCCGGCTGCCGCGGCCGAACCCGCCGACGCAGGCGAAGCTACCGCCGAGCCCGCGGCCGAAACCGAGTCCGCCGCCGCGACCGCCACGGATCCGGGGGCGCAGGCGTGACCCGAGCCGCCGTCTTCGGAACCGGCAACTGGGGGACGGCTTTCTCCCTCGTGCTCGCCGACGCAGGCACCGACACCGTCCTGTGCGGGCGGCGCGCCGAGGTGGTCGAGCGGATCGAACGCGACCATCAGAACCCTGAATACCTCCCCGGAATCGCGCTGCCCGAGGCGGTGCACGCCACCACCGATCCGGCCGCCGCGCTCGACGGCGCCGACTTCCTCGTCCTGACCATCCCGGCGCAGAGCCTGCGCGAGAGCCTGACCCGGTGGGCGCCGCTGATCCCGCCGCAGACCGTGCTGGTCTCGCTGATCAAGGGGATCGAGCTTGGCACCTGCATGCGGATGAGCCAAGTCATCGCGGAAGTCACCGGGGCCGCGCCCGACCGGATCGCGGTGGTGAGCGGCCCCAACCTGGCCCCGGAGATCGCCGAGCGGCACCCGGCCGCGTCCGTGGTGGCCTGCGCGGACCAGGCCGTCGCCGAACGGCTCCAGAAGGCCTGCCACAGCCCGTATTTCCGGCCCTACACCAACACCGACGTGATCGGCTGCGAACTCGGCGGCGCGGTCAAGAACGTGATCGGCCTGGCCGCCGGGATCGCCGACGGCATGGGCCTTGGCGACAACACCAAGGCCTCGTTGATCACCCGTGGCCTGGCCGAGACCACGCGTCTCGGCATCGCGGCCGGCGCGGATCCGTTCACCTTCTCCGGACTGGCCGGGCTCGGTGACCTCGTGGCGACCTGTGCGTCCCCGCTCTCCCGCAACCATCGCTTCGGCAGCCTGCTCGGCGGCGGCCGCACGGTCGCCGAGGCGCAGCAGGAGGTGCGCCAGACCACCGAGGGTGTCAAGTCCTGCGAATCAGTCCTCGAACTTGCCCGGCGGCACGGGGTGGAGATGCCGCTGGTGGAGACCGTGGTCGCGGTGGTGCACGAAGGCCGCTCGCCACGCGAGATGCTGGCCGCGCTGATGGCGCGCTCGGCCAAGTCCGAGTCGCTCTACTGAGGAGTAGAAACGGCGAAGACGGTAAGGTCTCGTTGCTATGAGCGAGTCCCTGCCTTCCGTACCGCCTTCGTCGCAGCGCAGGATCCGGATCGCCGTGGTGTTCGGCGGCCGTTCCTCCGAGCACGCGATCTCCTGCGTCACCGCGGGCAGCGTGCTGCGTGCCTTGGATCCGGAGCGCTACGAGGTGCTGCCGATCGGGATCTCCACCGACGGCCGCTGGGTACTGATGGCGGGGGAGGAAACCGCGCAGCTGGTGATCACCGGCGGGAACCTGCCGTCCCGGATCGACGAGACCAGCGGCGCGCTGGTCACCATGGCCGCGGACCCGACCGCCCGCGAGCTGACCGTGCACGAGCCCGGCTCGGTGCCCAAGGCGCTCGGCGAGGTGGACGTGGTCTTCCCGTTGCTGCACGGCCCGTATGGCGAGGACGGCACGCTGCAGGGCCTGCTGGACCTCGCGGGCGTGGCCTACGTCGGCTCGGGCGTGCTTTCCTCCGCGGTCAGCATGGACAAGGAGTTCATGAAGCGGCTGCTGGCGTCCGCGGGGCTGCCAGTCGGGCCGTATGTGGCGGTGCGACGCGGCGAGTGGCTCAGGAACCCGGAGGGCGTCGCGCAGTCGGTTGCAGGGCTGGGCTTCCCGGTGTTCGTCAAGCCCGCGCGCGCGGGTTCCTCTATGGGCATCTCGAAGGTGCACGGTCCTGAGGAGCTTGCCGCCGCGATCGAGGCGGCGCAGCGGCACGACCCGAAGGTCATCGTCGAGGCGATGGTGCGGGGCCGGGAGATCGAGATCGGCGTGCTGACCGGGCCCGGCGAGGGTCCGCGCACCTCGGTTCCAGCTGAGATCAAGGTGCGCGGCGGGCACGAGTTCTACGACTTCCAGGCCAAATATCTGGACGGCTCGACCGACATCGATCTGCCCGCGCAGTTGACCGAAGAGCAGTCGGCCGAGTTGCACCGGCTGGCGCTGGCCGCCTTTGAAGCGCTGGAGTGCGAGGGCCTGGCCCGCGTTGACTTCTTCCTGGCCGATGAGGGTCCCGACGCGCCGCCGCGCTGGCTGATCAACGAGGTCAACACGATGCCTGGATTCACGCCGACCTCGATGTTCCCGCAGATGTGGGCCGCGTCAGGGGTTTCCTACGCGCAGTTGGTGGACCGGCTCATCACCGAGGCGCTTTCCCGCCCGACCGGCCTGCGTTAGCGAGAAGCTGACGGGCCGGCAGACGCGGGCGCGCTCGCGCCCGCAGAGGCGGACGGCGACGCCGACGGGGATGCGGGCGCAGCGGAACTAGCTCCGGCCGCCGGTGAGGTGTCCGGGCCGGAAGCGCCGTCGTTGCGCGGAATCGCCTTGATGACGGCGGGGGACAGGTCGATGACCGCGCTCGTCTGCGGGCTGTAGGCGTTCGGCACGTCCACTTCGACGTAGACCGCGCGCTGCGCCGCGGTGAATCGGTAGCCGTCGCCGGTCTTCTCGATCAGCCAGGCCACGCCGTTGAAATAGCCCTCCTCGGCGGTCGGGTCATAGGTCTTCGATCCCGGACGCAGAATCTGCGGCTCCGGCACGCCGCAGCGCAGCGTGATCGCCGGGTCGCCCCAGGCCGCGGTGAGCGGTGATGAAGGGCTGGTCCCGCGGCGGTTCTCGTTGTCCACACTCTGCGGCAGGGCCTTCGTCAGGGCAGCGCATTCCGATTGCGCCCTGGACGAGGTCGGCGTGGGCGCGGCGACCGCGACCGCGTTGCCGGAATTGAAAAGCAGCCAGACGGCGCCGCCGGTCAGGGCGGTCACCCCGAGCGCGGCGGCCGCCTGGATTGGTACCGGAAGCCTTGCGTACTGCACGTCAGAGCCGCACCACCGGACAGGTCAGGGTGCGGGTGATGCCGTCGATCGTCTGAATGCGGGCGACCACGAGCTTGCCCAGGTCGTCCATCGTTTCCGCCTCTGCGCGCACGATGACATCGTACGGTCCGGTCACGTCCTCAGAGTTGGTGACCCCCGTGAGACCGGCGATCTTCTGAGCGACCGCGGCCGCCCGGCCGACCTCAGTCTGAATGAGGATGTACGCCTGCACCATGCGGTCCTCCCTGCCCTCTATCCGGTTGGACTAGTGAGAGTAGTCAATTAGAACTATGCGACGGCGAAACGTTACCCGCCTGATACCTCTCCGGCGCAAGGGGGCGGCGGCGCGTTACCACCTGCGGGTGGCTATTAGAACGACCGCCTCGGTCGCTCTAAGCTTTGAAAGTGAGCGAACGGGCGGCTGAGCGAAGCGGCGAAACCGGTAAAGCGGACGCGCGAGGCCGCGGCGAGGCCGAGGGCGAAAACACGGCCACGTCCGCGCTCGATGCGCGTCATGCGCCCGAAACTCTGCGCGACGTCGGCGAATTCGGACTGATCGATCGGGTGGCTCGGCAAGCCCTGCAGAGCCCGACCGTGCTCCTCGGGCCTGGCGACGACGCCGCGCTGGTTGCCGCGCCGGACGGCCGCGTGGTCGCGTCCACGGACCTCCTGCTGCAGGGCCGCCACTTCCGCACCGACTGGTCGACCGCGTACCAGGTCGGCCGAAAAGCCGCCGCGCAGAACCTTGCCGACATCGCCGCGATGGGCGCGGTCCCGACCGCGCTGCTGATCGGCCTCGCCGCGCCGGCGGATCTGCCCGTGACCTGGGCCCAGGAACTCGCCGCAGGCCTGGCCGACGAGTGCGCGCTGGTCGGGGTGTCGGTAGCCGGCGGGGACACGACGCGCGCCGACTCGATCATGATCGCGGTGACCGCGCTCGGCGATCTGCGTGGCCACGCCCCGGTAACTCGCTCAGGGGCCCATCCGGGGGACAGGGTTGCGATAGTCGGAGAACTCGGCTGGTCCGCTTGCGGCTACCAGTTGCTGGCAAGTGGCGCGGCTGGTCCGCAGAAAGCGCTGGCGAGGCACCGGGTGCCCGAGCCTCCCTACGCGCAGGGTCCGCTCGCAGCCGAGGCCGGCGCAACAGCGATGATCGACATCAGTGACGGCCTGCTTGCGGACCTTGGCCATATCGCCCGCGAGAGCGATGTGGGGATCGACGTCGAACCGGGCGCGTTCGCGATTCCCGAACAACTTCGCACGACCGCAGACCGGTTCGGGATCGACCCGCTCGTGTGGATCCTTACCGGCGGCGAGGACCACGCACTC
>Ga0134126_10011014_pt1 | contig 11398 bp, 11 predicted proteins | sample KB31752_FD_96881 | JGI IMG/M metagenome (GOLD analysis project Ga0134126, IMG submission 96881) | Terrestrial soil microbial communities with excess Nitrogen fertilizer from Kellogg Biological Station, Michigan, USA - KB3-175-2 | ecosystem: Environmental > Terrestrial > Soil > Unclassified ... | reverse complement strand
CGTAGCTGCCGATTTCGGCGTCAACACTCCCGATTCGGTCTCTCTTACCGGCTATAACGAGACGATTGCCGGAGCGGGTGTTCATCGCAAGGTGGACCGCAACGCGGAGACGTTCACCGGCCTTGATGCCATGGAACAGTCCGGTTTTCTACAACTAAAAGGCAAGCGCGTCGGCCTCATCACGAATCAGACCGGAGTGGACCGGCAAGGGCATCGAAACGTCGATCAGATGCTGGCGGCGGGAATAAACGTTGTCAGGCTTTTTTCTCCGGAGCACGGGATCGCGGGTACGCAAGACAGCGCCGTCGGCAGCGGCATTGATTCGGCAACTCACATCCCCATCGTTAGCCTTTATCAACCGAACCAGCGGCGCATGACAACCGCGGAAACGAAGGACCTGGACGTGATTGTTTACGACATACAGGATGTCGGCGCGCGATTTTATACCTATTCCTGTACTCTCCTCTACGCGCTGGAACAAGCCGCCAAAGCCAGGAAGCCTTTCTTTGTTTTAGACCGGCCGAACCCAATCACCGGAACTCACGTGGAGGGACCGCTAATGGAAAAAGACCTCGAATCCTTTGTAGGATGCTACGATATTCCGCTTCGGCACGGGATGACGTTCGGGGAGCTTGCCACGATGGCGAACACCGAACAACATTGGGGAGCCGATCTGCATGTCGTCAAGCTGCAAAATTGGGAGCGCGGCGATTGGTTCGATTCCACCGGCCTGAGCTGGATAGATCCTTCACCCAATATGCGCAGTCTGAACGCAGCGCTGCTCTACCCCGGACTCGCCATGCTGGAAGCGTCTAAAGACTACTCGGTAGGGCGCGGCACCGATGCTCCATTTGAGCAGATCGGCGCCGACTGGATTCAGGGAGAGATTCTCGCGCGTTACCTCAATTCCCGATTTATCCCAGGCGTGCGGGTCTATCCCACGACTTTCTGTCCGAATTCATCACACTTTGCAGGCCGCACTATACAAGGCGTGCGATTCGTTATTACAGATCGCACAGCCTTCGATAGTACGCGCTTAGGAATTGAGCTCGCGGCAGCCCTGCAAAAGCTGTATCCGGGCAAGATCGATTTCGAAGCTTGCCGCTTCCTCATCGGGAATCGAGACACAATCCGCAAGTTGCAATCCGGAGAGGACCCGAGTGCCATCTGGTCCGAGGCCCAGGAACAAGCCGCGCAGTTCGACAACAGAAGAAAACAGTATCTGCTGTATTGATGGGCGCGCAGCGCCACGCGCTGAAAATGCGGAGCTACGCTTCCGCAGCCGGGACGGCTTGCTTGGTCTTGCTTCCCGGAGGACGGCCACGCCGCTTGTGCTCGGAAGGCGCCTCAGCGCCCTCTTCGCCGGAGCCTGCCTCACCCAGCGAAGCCGCGGCATCCTTCAGCCAGGAGGGAGGTCGCCCCCGCCTACGGCCGCGCCCGCGCGCTAAACGCTCCAATGTAAGTATTGCCTCTTCGATTTGCTCCCGCTCGAGTCTTAGCTCGGCGAGCATTTTGTCGACGTCCAAAATGGCGAACCTCCTACACAACCCGCAGAATTCTTACGCGATCAGAGCGCTTCCATGAAGCGGCCGCGTCTTTGCGATCGCACAAAGATTTAGACGAAGTTTAGACGGTATTTGTAGGGAAATTCAATGTTACTAAGGCATTGCAAACCACAAATAGTTCTAGTAGTACCACTGCATTTACTGGCGGATAACCGGAAACCCTTGGTCATTCCACTAAAACCGGCTAACCGTTCCGGCGTTTCCAGTAAAAATAGAACGGCACACTCAATGCCATAAGCCCTAGTCCCATAAGCGATTCTCGCGGACGGGTTTGGAGCGTACTCACAAGTAGAAAGGCCGCCACGCACACAAAAAGTACTGGCACAAATGGATAACCAATCACCCGGTACGGCCTGGATAAATCCGGACGTTTCTTACGCAACACGAACAGGGAAACCGCTGTCATTAAGTACAGAATCCAACTGCCGAAAATCACAAAATTATAGAGATCATCGAACCATCCGCTGAGAACCACCACCGAGGACCAGAGGCAAAGCAGGAGCATCGAATGGCCAGGCGTCTTGAATTTCGGATGCACAACAGCCGCCGTGCTGAAGAAGAGTCCATCCCGAGCCATGGCGTAAGGGACGCGCGATCCGGCCAGGATAGAGCCATTCAGCGCGGCAAAAATTGAAATCAGCACCGCGACCGTGACGGCAGCAGCAGCCGCACGTCCGTGGATGTGGGACATCATGTCCGCCGCAACGCGATGACTTGCGCCAACCTGCGCCGGGCTCAGAACGTAAAAATAGGCGACGTTTATAAGAAGATAGGTCACAATCACCACCGCCGTGCCGACGATTAATGAGCGTGGCAGATTGCGTTGCGGATTGCGAATTTCGGACGACACCATGCTTACGTTGTTCCAGCCGTCGTAGGCCCACAAAGCGCTGACCATAGCCGCAAAGAAACCCGCCACGCCTCCCACTCCTGCGATAGCGCTCCCGAAATGGCCGAAATCCCCCTTGCCGAACAGGATGCCCACCACGATGATGCCGGCAATTAGCGTCATTTTTACGATGGTCACGAATATCTGAACATTGCCGCCGGATCGAACCCCCACGTAGTTCACCGCCGCCAGAATAAGGATCAGCGCGATAGCTACAAGCTGCCCATAATGAATTTCGAGCAGACTGCCTTTCGGGCCGATATGCAACGGAAGCACAAAAATAGAAATTCCGAGCACCGGGAAGAAAGCGGTCAGATAGGTGTAGAACCCGGCCGCAAGCGTCGCGATGGAGCCGCTCTTGGCCACCCAGAATTGCGTCCAGCCGTAGAGGTATCCCCAGAATGGGCCGTATGCGGCGCTCAGATACACGTACTCGCCGCCGGCTTCGGGCATTGCGGCCGCGAGTTCCGCATAGGTCAGAGCGCCGAAAAGACTCAGCAAGCCGGCGACAATCCAAACAATGAAGAGGACCCGTACCGATCCGACGAAATGGATCATGGCAGACGGCACCAGGAAGACGCCGCTTCCAATTACGGTTCCAATGACGATGGAGACGGCGCTCCAGAGACCCAGCACGCGCTGCAGGCTGGGCCCGGTCGGGATAACTGAGGTTTCGGCAGGCGCCGGGGCGAGTTCGGACGGGCGCTGAGGGCGCGTCATAATTTCAGACTGTGATTTGCGAAGCCAAATGGCGCTCGGTGCGCTGAGGCAAGAATACCCCAGCAACTAAGCCAACCAAGAAAGTAGTACACGAACCGATCAGAACGTACCAAGTGTATGCGACGTGACCGCGAAGAAAAATGGTCGCAAGAAAACCGGCGCTCATGCCGATAATGGCGGCCCCTTCTCCGGGGCGCTTCGTCAATACTCCGAGCAGAAAGACACCCAGAAGCGCGCCATACAGAACCGAAGCGATAGAGAGTCCCGCTTCGAGCACGCTGCCCCAGTGGCGTGCCGCCAGACCGATGGAAAACAAGATGCCGCCCCAGAGGACGGTCGCCCAGCGCGCGAACCGTAGATAACGCGATTCGGCATAGTGAGGGCGCAGGGGTTTCAAGAAATCCATGATCGTGGTAGACGCAAGCGCGTTCAGAGCAGCGCTCAGATTCGACATAGCAGCCGCCAAGATTGCGGCGATCACCAGGCCGGCGACACCAACCGGCAGGTGGTTCCAGATGAATTCGGGGTAGGTCCGCTCCGGAACGGCCGGCGCCGGCTTGCCGGTGGTGTTGTAATACACATACAGCAAAAGCCCGATCATAAGGAACAACGCAAATTGGAAGAAGACGACGCCCCAACTGGCGAACAGCGCCCGTCTGCTCTCGCGCTCGTTTCGCGCGGCGAGGAGACGCTGGACCAGAAGCTGCTCTGTCCCATGGCTGGCTGTCGTCAGGAAACATCCGCCTATCAGCCCGGCCCAGAAGCTGTAGTTCCGCTGGAAGAAAGCTGCTGAGAGCGAGATACGGAAATCGAACATCTGAAATTTGTGGGCGGCCTCGCCAAGAGCTACCGCGTGGGTCCATCCTCCCGGGGTCAAGTGAAGGATGAGGAAAAAGCTCGCGACGGCGCCGCCGATATACAGAATCATCTGCACGACGTCCGTCCAGATCACGGCGGTCATTCCGCCTTCGAACGTGTAGAAGAGTGTAAGGCAGACGATCAGGATGATGGAGGGAAGTTCTCCCCATCCGAGGACAACCGAGACGACGATCGATACCGCGAAAACTCGAACGCCTTCCGCCAGCGCCCGCAGCACCAGAAAAGTACCGGCGGTGAATTTACGGACATGCGGTCCGAAGCGGCGCTGCATCAGTTCGTAAGCGGTGAACATTTCACCGCGAAAATAGTGAGGAAGAAACAAGACCGCGACCACGATGCGGCCTAGCAGATATCCCAGAATCAGTTGTAGGAAGGTAAAATTTCCGGCAAATGACAAGGCGGGTGTGCCGATCACCGTCAAGGTGCTGGTTTCGGCGGAGACAATGGAGAATGCGATAGCCCACCAGGGCGCGCCCCGGCCGCCCAGGAAATAATCTTTGAGGGTAGCTTGACTCTCTTTGAATTGGGCGCCGAACCAGGTGATAAACAGCAGATACGCAATGATTACGGCGAGGTCCGCAACATGCATGGACAGGTGGATGATAGCATGTTGCTACGCTATTAACGTTTATTCTCTGAGAGTTGACCGGGGAACAAGTTTCTCAGGCGCCGCATCTAAGATAGTAGGAAGGTTGCGGGTACGGACTCATTTCGTTATACTCCGGCTTTGCGGCATTCAGGTTGCATTGAATGCCAGTTTGTTCTATTTGTGGTAACCTTCCGCCGATGCTGAGAGGCGGGAGGATCTGCTTCCAGATTAAAGACGTGGAATTCCTCTGAAGGAGGGTTGTTGTGGAGTTTTGTTTTCAGAGCGCGCAGGCCGCCGCGGCGGCCATCAGGAGACCAGTAAACGCGACCATCGGGGTCCGCGGTGCGCGTTTGCTCAAGAGAGCAGGCAAATGGATGATAGCTGCGAGCACGCTTGTTCTGCTAAGCGGTGTTGTACCATCGCCGGTGGCGGCACAGGAACCCGCGCAACAGCCTGCGTCAGGACAGCAGCAACCCGCCGCGGGCCAGCAGACCCAAAAGAATTATAAGGACCGCGGAGAATACGACCTGTATTCCAAAATCACCCAGACGACGGACCCGAAAGCCAGTCTCGACCTCCTGAAGCAATGGCAGGAAAAGTATCCGCAGACTGACTTTTCACACGAACGGTTGGAATACTTCGTGGCAACCCTCGGCCAACTGGCACAAACGGATCCGAGCGTCCGCCAGCAGTTGCTGGACCAATGCAATGCGCTGCTCAAAGTGGACCCGAAAAATTTCAGGGCGATGTACCTGATTTCACTCTGGGGTCCGGCCGTTGGCGGGACCAGCCCCTCGCCCGATCTGCTCAGCCAGGTCGATACGGCGGCACACGGCGTAATCAGCAACATCGACACTGCATTCGATCCATCGAAAAAGCCGGCGCCAATAAGCGCAGACGAGTTCAACAAAGCGAAAGGTCAAACCGCGGCGGTCGCGTATAACGCGCTCGCCTGGGTCGCCACTTCAAAGAAGGACACGGCCGGCGCGGAAGAACAGTATAAGCAGAGCTTGCAGGCCAATCCCGACCAGGGCAACATTTCTGCGGTCTACGCGAAGCTGCTCTACGACAATAAAAAGTTCCCGGAGGCGCTATTCGAGTATGCCCGTGCCGCCGAATACACGGGCCCGGGACCAGCTCTGCCGGAAGCAACACGGAAACAACTGACGGATTTCTTCACTAAAGCCTATAAGGACTATCACGGAAGCGCCGACGGCGCCGACCAGATGCTCGCCCAGGCTAAAACCAGCGCGCTGCCGCCCGAGAATCTCACCCTTACAAGTCAGGCGGATATCGCGAAGAAGGAAGCCGCTACGCTTCAGCAACGCATTGACACCGATCCGGCTTTTAAGCTCTGGTATTCCGTTAAGCAGGGTCTAACGGGCGACAACGGCGACGCATTCTTCAGCAACAGTGTCAAGGATTACGAGATTCCCGGGGGCGCGGAGGGAGTGAAGGACTTTACCGGAACGGTAATCTCGGTGGATCCGCCCGACCACCCGACCAAGGTGGTCCTAGGCGTGGAAGATCCAACGAAACCCGATGCGACGCTTACGTTCTCGCAGCCTCTTCCGGCGGCGGCGCTCGACAAGGTCAAGGTCGGCCAGAAGCTGGATTTTTCCGGAGTCGCCGATAGCTACACGAAAGATCCGTACATGCTGACATTCAAGGACCCCGCTATTCCAGGCGTCCAAACCAGCGCGCCTGCAAGGCACCCTACGCGCAAACGGCGCTAAACAGTTCTGGGCGAGGCGTGCCTCGCCCCTACGTAGGGGTCGGGCATGCCCGGCCCTCATCCCTCACATCTTGTAGCGGCCAAGGTCTTCGTCATTCAGATTTTCGAGCCACTTGCGCAGCTCCTCATTACTGACCTTCTCAGAAACGGTATTCGAGTTCTTCGAAGATTGCAGCACGCGGTCATCGACGTAAATAGGACAATCATGCCGCAGGGCCAACGCCAGCGCATCGCTTGGACGCGAATCGACGCTGATAAGCCTGCCTTCGCGCTCCAGCCAGATCAGGGCGTAGAAAGTATCGTCCCTGAGTTCGCTCACAACCACCTTCTTGATCGAGGTATCCAGGCCCATCAGGAGAACCTTGATCAAGTCATGCGTCATCGGTCGAGGCGTTGTCACCTTCTCGATCTCCAGTGCGATCGCATTTGCCTCGTAGATGCCAACCCAAATCGGCAATACTGAGTCACCGGACAAGTCCTTCAGCACCACGATGGGCATATTGGTCATCGGGTCCATCATCAGACCGCGGATCTTCATTTCTACTTCCACGTTTGCCTCCTCTCCCAAAAACATCCGTTTCGCCGCGGCGCGGGACCACACCCGCCTATTACCACGCTACTGCACTCGGGCTGGCTGAGAAACCGGGCGCTCGCCCGCCAGGCTATTGGGGCCCGCGCGGGTCACCAGGACATCCAGGTATTGGCCCACCAGCGTTCGCCCTTCTTTCGGACTCGGCAAAGCCGGATCATGAAAGTTCAGCGTCTTGTTCTGCGCTGTACGCCCAATCCATTGCCCGGTGGCTACGTTAAAGCCCTCTACGTGTACTTCCTCGCGGGTTCCGACATGACGCGCATTGCGGCGGATCTGAATAGCACGCTGCCGCTCTTGCAACATCATCAAACGAGCGGTTTTCTCTTCTTCGGGAATGTGATCTTCGTATTGCAGAGCAGACGTATTCGGCCGCCTGGAGTACTTGAAAATGAACATCGAATCGTATTCCACTTCCTCAATGAGGCGGACGGTCTCATTAAGATCCGCTTCTGTCTCGCCGGGGAAACCGACGATGATGTCCGTGGTAATGGCGATGTTGCGCCGGGCGCCCTTCATCCACTCGATACGGCGCATGTATTCGTCCCTCGAATAGAGCCGCTGCATACGCGACAAAACCGAAGATGAGCCGGACTGCACCGGCAGATGCACGTGATTGCACAACGACGGATTTTCGTCGATCGCATCGACAATGCCTTTTACGAAATCGCGCGGATGAGAGGTTGTGAATCGCACGCGGCGAATGCCGGAAATCTTGCCCGTACTTGCCAGCAGGCGGGAAAAATCCCAACCCGCCGGCGAGGGATCGCGATAGCTGTTCACGTTCTGGCCAAGCAGTTGGATTTCCGTATAGCCTAGCTCAGCCAGAGACCGCGCTTCCCGCATGACGCTTTCGCTGGTGCGGCTGCGCTCCGGGCCGCGTGTAAATGGAACAACGCAATACGCGCAGGCCTTATCGCAGCCCTCAATGATCGTTATGTAGGCGCGATGAGGGTTGTCGCGGCGAGTAAAAGGGGTATCGAATGTCTCATTCGTATCGAGACTCAGGCCGGTGACCCTGCGGTTGCCCGCCTCAAGCTGGATGAGCAACTCAGGAAGCTTGGTATAGCTTGCGGAGCCAGCCACCAGATTGACGTGAGGAGCACGCTCGAAAATGCGTTCACCTTCCTGCTGCGCGACACACCCGATTACGCCAAACAGCTTGCCTTTCCCCGCCTCGCGCTTGAACTGCTGCAAACGGTGGAAAACTTTCTGTTCCGCCTTATCGCGAATACTGCAGGTGTTGTACAAAACAAGCTCAGCCTGCTCCGGGCGATCGACCTGCGTATAACCCTTTTGAAGAAGCGTGCCCACGACCTTTTCCGAATCGTGAGCGTTCATCTGGCAGCCGAACGTCTTAATATAAAACGTCTTCATGCGAAACAGATTTCCAGGCTTAACCGTGCAGCAGACGCATGAACCAGCCGATTCCGAACAGCGCCAGCAGGAAGCAGCCGAAACAGTACAGGCCATAGCGCACCCGCGCACGGTCGGTCCGCTTGGTTACCAGACCGAGCATTACGCTCGCAAAGAGAGCAAACAGGAGAGAAAGTTGAAGATGGTTGAGGCTGAGATTCATTTCTGTCGTTAATCCTTCTGTCCGGTCGCGATCTCGTAGGCATCAACTACAGCTAAAATGTTCAACAGCCCGGCGGCGACCAGCAGCTTCGATCCGTAGTCGCACGTGTGCGTAGGAACGTCTGGTGGAGCGTAGCCGAACCAGACGGCAAGGAAGTAAGGCAAGCCATTGGCGAGATCGGCAATCAGGCCACCCCATTGAATGGCTCTCGAAAGTACATCGCCCGTGCTTGTCGGCTGGAACATGGGCCCGCGCATCAACAGGCCAAGGATGAACGGGATCAGAACCGTGGCAAATATGATCGCGGCGCGGCCCCGGCGGCCCATCAGGAAATGCCCCGATCCAGGTACAAACCAGGCGAAGGCGACAGTAAACCAAGGCGAGCGCGCTGGCGCAGTGGTACCTGCTGTAGTGGAAGTTGCCGGCATTGATTTAATTTTAGCCGGTAAGCGGTTGCAATCGTTTTTGAACCAGCCTAGAAGGCGATGCGCTGCGCGCCGGCGGTGGCCGGAATCGCAGCAGGCGGTTCGGTGACAAGATCGGCGATCAACTGGCGCACGCGGCTCACCTGATCTTGCCTGATGACCAGGTAGCGGGCGTTTCCTCGCGGATCGGGCGTGAAGACGGTTGTATTTTTCGGACCCAGGGTCACTCGTCCGGGCCCAGAAAGGGCGAAATAACCGCGATCCGGCTCGATCGCCTCCAGCACCGCCGTCGAGTCCCAGTTCGGGTGATCTTCAGGCTTCTTCACATAGAGACGGTAGGCTTCCGGAATGGGATGGTGAGGCGCGTATGAGAAGTCCTTCTGAATGGCTTCGAATGGAAAAGGAATCTGCAGGCCGATTTCGAATCCGCTGAAGATCATGGGCGTGGGCCAACTCTCGAAGAGAGCTTTTGCCGAGGGCGGATCGGTGTAGACGTTGTATTCCGGTTGCGGCTTCACAAAATTGCCCGCCATCAGGCACAACACTTTCACTTTGCGCTTCACCAAGTCGCGGCCGCCAGGCGATTCGAGCAATCTGGCGAGGTTTGTGCTGAACCCGATCTGGGCGATGGTGACGGATTGGTTCGGCTGGCTGGAAAGAATTTTCGTCAATAGCTGAACGGCATTCGGAGCCTGAGTTCCATTCTGCAAGCTATGCGGGTACAGCGCCTTCCCATTTGCACCACGTTCTTCTGCCGGCGCCTTCAGCATGGCCGAATCTTCCGGAGTTTTACCGTTGTGGACCACTCCAATTGGAATATCGGGACGGCCGTAGAATGTATTCACTAAATCAACGAACGGCGCAGCATAGCGGTTGTCCTTGGTAATCGTGACCGCCAACAATCGCACATCCCCGCGGGTTTCAAGCGCGTGAATCATCGCGAGCGCCAGGGCATCATCGACGTCGTTCCCTATGTCTGTATCCAGAATCAAACGAACCGGCTCCGCAGCGCGCGCCAGCGCCCCGGAAAAGCACATACCGATGAACACCAAGGAAGCAAGAATCTTTCGGAGCATGATCTGGGCGTGATCGTAGCATGCCTGGATTACAATAGGGAGCATCCCACCCATCTTGCGGATGTGGCGGAATTGGCAGACGCGCTAGATTCAGGTTCTAGTGAGGTAACACTCGTGGAGGTTCAAGTCCTCTCATCCGCACCAATGAAATCAAGAAGTTGCATTCAACAGATTTGTCGTCTAGAGTCACTCCCTGCCATGAGGGTAGCGCAAATCAAGGGATGTCAGGAGTATTATGGTCAGACGGTAGCGTTCAGTGCGCCACGGGAGCGATCTTCCGCTATAGCGCGATGAACCGTTGAAACCCGGCATCCGATAGGGATTGCACCCGGGCTCGATGCCCTGCCCGTCGCCACCTGCGAACATCTCGTGCTCGGTGTCTAGTTCTATTCCACCAGAGCTTCTCGCAGAGGCAAATTATGCTCTAAGCTCGGAAGCCGAGAATGCCTTTCCCACTCCTGTACTTGGGAAGGCCATGCCTCTCACGCTGCCGGAAACGTGTCAGTCGATAGATCCAGCAATGCGATGAGCTTCTTGATCGAACTCCGTGTCGGACGGCCACGGAAGTGAACGCGAACGTCAGTGTTCTCGGCAATTTGAAACTGAAGAACGCGGTCAGACGGATCGTTGGGGGAAGTTACGCTCGGCTTGGATTCTCCAGACGGAGCCTGAGCCCGCACGTGCCCTGCAAGGTCGTCCGTTCGATTAGCCTCTTCGTCTGTCTGCCCATCTACTCCCTGGGCGCGCAGAAAATCGAAGTTGCTGCGATACAGCCGGATTATTTCGTCCGCCGCTTTTGGCGAAAACTCCCGTGTCACGAGATTGTGACGCACACTCAAAGGCAATTCGTCCCGATAGCTCCGTCTGAGCTCTGCGAAAACTGAGGGTGCAAAAAGAATTCGGAGGAGTGCCTGAATCCGCTCCGGATCTTCTTTTGGTAGCTCCAATACCCGTATGGCATCAGCAGAAACCCTGAAGCCCTCGCCAGCCGGTTCGAGTAGGCGGTAGTACTTCAGGGAAGCGATAACAGCCTTCGCCGTACCAGTGTTGAAGTTTTCGTAGCCATCACATCCCTAGAAGCCGCATGCTTGCGTTGCTTTCCGTATATGATCCGTACCTTTTCGAGAGCACCATCGAAGGCCAGCCGCGGATAGTTCGGACTGCGATATTTCGTTTGGGCACCCAACAATCTCATTTCGCTGCCGAATCGTGCCGGCCGTTGTGTGTGCACCCTGTTTATATAGGGCGGTAACTGCAGATCTGCGGTTCGGTAGATGCGAGTTCCTACTGAGCCCGCGGATACATTCCAGCCTGCTGCAGTAAAAGACGCTTCTGAACTCGCAGGATATCAT
>Ga0134126_10011013_pt1 | contig 11399 bp, 9 predicted proteins | sample KB31752_FD_96881 | JGI IMG/M metagenome (GOLD analysis project Ga0134126, IMG submission 96881) | Terrestrial soil microbial communities with excess Nitrogen fertilizer from Kellogg Biological Station, Michigan, USA - KB3-175-2 | ecosystem: Environmental > Terrestrial > Soil > Unclassified ... | reverse complement strand
TCTCGACCACCTTATTCTACCTTGCTCACTCGCCCAACACGTAGGCGAAGACGAGCGGCGCGACGATCGAGGCGTCGGAGTTGATCATGAACTTCGGCGCGTGCTTGTCGAGCTTGTACCAAGTGATCTTCTCGTTGGGCACGGCGCCAGAATACGAGCCGAATGAAGTCGTCGAGTCGGAGATCTGGCAGAAGTAGCTCCAGAGCGGGACTTTCTTTTCCAGATCCTGGATGATCAGCGGCACGGCGCAGATCGCGAAGTCGCCGGCGATGCCGCCGCCGATCTGAAAGAAGCCGGGCCGGTGCTTTTCGACGTTCTCCAGGTACCACTTGACCAGATGCTCCATCTGCTCGGTGCCGCTCTTGATGACCGAGTGGCTCTTGACTTCGCCCTCCATCACGCGCGCGGCGAAGATATTGCCCAGCGTCGAGTCTTCGTAACCGGGCGCATAAACCGGGATGCCCATCTCGTAAGCCGCCCAGACCCAAGAGTGTTCCTTGGGTATCTGCTTGTGCTCGTCGATCACGCCGTCGGCGAACAGGCGATAGAAATACTCGCACGAGAAGTGCGATTCGCCCTTTTCGCCCGCCTCGATCCAATACTCCAGCAGCTTGCCTTCGATGTGGCGGATCACCGTTTCGGGGATGCAGGTGTCGGTGACGCGGTTGAAGCCGTCGTCGCGCAATTGCTGTTCGTCGTCGGGCGACAGGTCGCGATAGTGGGGCACCATCCGATATTCGTCGTGGGCCACCAGGTTGAAGACGTCTTCCTCGAAGTTGGCGGCGGTGCAAGAAATAGCGTGGATTTTTCCGGCGCGAATCATCTTGGCCAGCGAAATGCCCAGTTCGGCCGTGCTCATGGCGCCGGCCATGGCCAGCAGCATTTTGCCGCCCTGCTCGAGGTGTTGCTTCCAGGCTTTCGCGGCATCGACGGTTTCGCGAGCGTTGAAGTGCCGAAAGTGATGATCCATGAATTGCGAAATCGACATGGCGAAACCGGGGCTAGAGGGGAGCGAAGATGCGGGACTTGACCACGGATGACACGGATTTCACGGATGGCAGAGCGCCAGGTCCGAGGGGCGCATTCTAAGAAATCGGAGCGTGGATGTCAGGCGCCTATCACCGACAAGCTAAAGAAGCGCTCCGCTCAGGAATCGGTCCGAATCGCAGCGAGTTTTTGAACACTCGGCCTTGGCTTGCTACAATACGTCCATGCCTCGCCCTCAATTCAGTATCCGATCTCTGCTTTGGCTGACGCTAGTCGTGGCGGCGTTTTTGGGCGGGATCGGCTTCGAGAAAGAATGCGTCAGGAGGGCGCAGCTCAAGAAATTGGTTCCCGCGTATGGGACTATGGGACTTATGAGTCTTCAGTCATACCAAACGGGGCAAACGTGGAGGGCTAGCGAACGGCGCCGCTCCTTCAGCCCGCTTCCACGGCCCGCGCAAAAAGAAGGCCCTTGAGGTTGGTTTTCGGTTTTCGCCCGCTTCTCGTAAGGGCAGCATTTCTTTGAAGGCAGCGCCTCTTGGCAAGGCGCAATGGCTGCGTCTAGCGCAGCTTCATGTCGCAGCTCAACCCGCCGGCGGCCGGCAGATAGGCGCTGCGCACGTAATCGATCACCATCCGGTGAGCGCTGAACCGCCAGGCCAGCGAACTGATGGAATTCATCATCCGTTTGATCCACAGCCGCGGCAAGCCGTCGATGTCGCGGTCGTAATACAGCGGGATGACTTCTTGCTCCAGCACGCGATAGAGATCGGCCGCGTCGCGGCGATCGTTGACTTCGTCGGAAACGTGGCTCGTGCCGTGCCCGATGGCGAAGCCGTTGCTGCCGTCGTAGGCCTCGGCCCACCAACCGTCGAGCACCGACAGGTTCAAGCCGCCGTTGAGCACGACCTTTTGCCCGCTGGTGCCCGAGGCCTCCAACGGCCGGCGCGGGTTGTTCAGCCAAACGTCGACGCCCTGGATCATGTGGCGGCAGACGTTGATGTCGTAGTCCTCGATGAAGGCCACGCGGCCGGCGACGCGAGAGTCGTGCCGCAAATTGGCGATCCGCTTGATCAATTGCTTGCCCGGTTCGTCGGCGGGGTGGGCCTTGCCCGCAAAGATGATTTGGACCGGCCGCTGCGAATCGGAAATCATTTCATAAAAGCGGTCGACGTCGGCCAGCAGCAGATCGGCGCGCTTGTAGGTGGCGAAGCGGCGGGCGAAGCCGATCGTCAGCACGTTTGGGTCCAGCATGTTTCGCGCGGTTTCAACGATATCGTCGCTCTCGCCGCGGCGGCGGCATTGCCGGCTGACCCGCCGGCGAACGAACGACAGCAGCAGGTTCTTGAGCGCGTGGTGCGTTTCCCACAATTCGCCGGGATCGACGTGGTGGATGCCTTGCCAGGCCTCCGGCTCGAACATCTGCTTGAACCAGTTGACCGGGAAATTGCGGTCGTAAAGTTGCTGCATCTGCCAAGCCAGCCAACTCGGCACGTGAACGCCGTTGGTGATATGGCCGATGGGGATTTCTTCCTCGACGCGCCAGGGCCACAAATGGGCCCACATGCGGCGGCTGACGTAGCCGTGCAGCGAACTGACGGCGTTGGCCCGCCGCGAGAGTTTCAAAGCCAGCACGGTCATGCAGAAGGTTTCGCCGCCGTTGTGCGGTTCGACGCGGCCCAGGCCCATCAATTGATCGTGAGAGATGCCCAACTGATCGCGCAACGGACCCAAGTGCTCTTCGATCAGTCCGCTGTCGAAGCGGTCGTGGCCGGCCGGCACAGGCGTGTGCGTGGTGAATACCGTATGTTGGGCGATGTCGCGCAGCGCCTCGTCGAAGCTCACGCCGTCGGACTGCATCATGTCGCGAATGGCATCGAGCGTCGCGAATGCGCTGTGCCCCTCATTCAGGTGATAAACGCCCGGCGTGATGCCCAGCGCCTTGAGCGCCCGCACTCCGCCGACGCCCAGCACAAGCTCCTGGCGAATGCGGGTGCGATGGTCGCCGCCATACAGCCGGCTCGTCAGCTCGCGATCTTCGGGGCTGTTGCCGTCGACGTCGCTGTCGAGCAGATAGAGATGCACGCGGCCGACGCGCATCAACCAGACCTTGGCCACCAGCGGGCCGGTGCGCGTGTCGATCGTCACATGGATCGGCTTGCCGTCGACGCCCACGGCCGGCACCATCGGCACATTCTCGACTTTCGTGTCGAGATATTCCTGCACCTGGTAGCCCTCTTGGTCCAGGTGTTGCTTGAAATAGCCCTGGTCGTAAAACAGCCCGATGGCCACGAACGGCACGCCCAGATCGCTGACCGTTTTCACGTGGTCGCCCGACAGCACTCCCAAGCCGCCCGAGTAGATCGGCACCGACTCGTGCATGCCGAACTCGGCGGAGAAATAAGCCACCGGCTTCGAGCCTAGCACTCCGGCGTGGGTCGTGGCCCAGGTTTGATTGCTGCTCAGGTACTCTTTCAACAGCCGGTAGGCATGGTTGATGCGGCTGTAGAGCACCAATTCGGCCGCCCGCATCTCCAATCGCTCGGGCGTGAACTCGCTCAGCAGCGCGATCGGGTTATGGTCGAGCTGCCGCCAGCGGATCGGATCGAGGTCGCGAAACAGGTTGATGACCTCGGGCTGCCAACTCCACCACAGATTGTTGGCCAGCGCCAGGCACTTGTCGTAAGGGGTCGCGGAACTGGCACCCAACGTCTTCCATTTGGGGGGGGCAGTGACGGGCGCGGTTTCAATTTGACTCATCCATGCATCCTTCCGCAGAACCAGGCGCGGACGCTCGCGCAAGCTTAACAGGACTAGCCATTATATCGAATTGGTAAAACGGGGCGACCCCAGTGTTCGCGGGCTGTGGGGCTATTCTTCCTGGCGAAAAAACGGGCCGGTCGCCGTCGCGCGATCCAGTTGCCTGGTCGCAGTCTCCCTCTTACAGTAAAACGAGAGCCAAGGTTCCAAAGGCGTTCGGTTTCGAGTCTTTCGCATGGTATCGCAGTCCTCGATTCTCTCGCCCGACGAACCGGCCTTCGAAACACTCTGTCTTCGGCTTTCCGAAAGGGCCGATGCTTTGGATGCCGAGGGCGCCTGGCCAGCCGAGCAGCTCGAGCTTTGCCGCCGGCAGGGGGTTTTTGGCTGGTTCGTGCCGCCCGAGTGGGGAGGACAAGGCTGGGAAGAGGAACGATTGTTGCGCGCCTTCATGCGGCTGGGCGGCGCGTGCCTGGCGACCGCCTTCGTGTTGACGCAGCCTTTGGGCGCCTGCCGGAGGATTGCGGCCAGTGAAAATGATGATTTAAAGGCGCGACTGCTGCCATCGCTGGCTCGCGGCGATAAGTTCGCCAGCGTCGGCATCTCGCATCTCACCACCAGCCGCCGGCATTTGGCCCGGCCGATGATGACCGCGCGCGAGGAGAGCGGCGGCTTTGTGCTCGACGGCACGATTCCCTGGGTCACCGGCGGCCCGCACGCCGACTACATCGTGACCGGCGCCGCCTGCGAGGACGGCCGCCAAATTCTGGCCGTGCTGCCGACCGATCTGCCGGGCGTAACGTCGCAAGAACCGGCCCGGCTCGTCGGGCTGACTTCTACGCATACGGGCGAAGTCCGTTGCGAAAGCGTCGAGCTTGGCGCCGAGTGGCTGCTGGCCGGGCCGGTCGAAAACGTACTCGCTCTAGGCAAAGGCGCCGGGACGGCCGGACTGCTCACATCGGCCTTGGCCCTGGGGCTTGCAGGCGCGGCGATTGCATTTCTCGGACAAGAGTCGGCCAAGCGGCCGGAGTTGGCGCCCGCCGCCGAGAGCTTGCGAGCGGAACATGCTGAGATCGAAGCCGAGTTGCTGGCCATCGCGACGGGCCAAACGGACTGTTCCGCCGAATCACTGCGATCGCGGGCCAACAGTCTCGCGCTGCGTTCCTCGCAAGCAGCGCTAACCGCCGCCAAAGGAAGCGGTTATGTCGTGGGCCATCCGGCGGGCCGCTGGTGCCGCGAAGCGCTGTTCTTCCTGGTTTGGAGCTGCCCGCAGCCGGTGATGGCCGCCGCGCTGTGCGAATTGGCCGGGCTGAGCGATTAGCTGCAATAATAAAAGGCCCTTTGCAATCAGAGGCCCTTTTCGCCCGGCTTTCGGCCCATTATCATCGCGGGTTTCCGCCCCGCGGCAAGATTTCCACGAGGAGCAAAGAGCGCCCCATGGCCAACGATACCAACGTCCATTGGCACGAGCACAGCGTCAGCCGAGCCGAACGAGAACGCCTGAATGGTCACAAGGGGTGCGTGATTTGGTTCACCGGGCTGAGCGCCTGCGGCAAGAGCACGATTTCGAATCTGGTCGATCACAAGCTGCACTCGCGCGGCTTGCACAGCTTCGTGCTGGACGGGGACAACGTTCGCCACGGCTTGAATGCCGGCCCCGGCATGCTCAAAGAGCGGCATGGCGAGGAATTCGCCAAACGATTCGGCTTGGGCTTTTCGGCCCAGGACCGCGAGGAAAACATTCGCCGGATCGGCGCCGTCGCCAAGCTGTTCAGCGACGCCGGGATTGTCACCCTGACGGCGTTCATCAGCCCTTATCGCCGCGACCGCGACGCGGTGCGGGCCAGCATGCCGGCGGGCGATTTTCTCGAGATTTTCGTCGATGCGCCGATCGAGGTTTGCGAAGCCCGCGATCCCAAGGGTCTTTATAAAAAGGCCCGGGCCGGCGAGTTGAAGGGCTTCACCGGCATCGACGATCCCTACGAGGCGCCTGAAAAGCCGGAGTTGGTGCTGAACGCTGGCCAGAAAACCGCCGAGGCCCTGGCCGATGAAGTGATCGCCTTCTTGACCAAGATCGGCAAGCTCAGCTGAAGATTTGCGGTGGGCCAAGCGCCCTTGGCGGGCTGCCGACCGCCCGCCAGGAGTGTCGGGCCCACTGCTGGCGCCGGCGCCGCTGAGGGCGCTGCCTGTCAGAGGATTCTTTCACATCTTGTCAAACGATACCACGGCCCAGAGCGCGCCGGGGGTTGACAGTTTCGCGCCGCGCCGGCTACAGTGGCGTTCCTAGGGTTGCCGGCCACAGTGTTTGGCGGATTGGATCGCGAGCGCGCGATCAACAACGACGCGGTTGACGGCGGCCCGCTACCAAGGAGGGGGTCAGGCGTCATGGCGAAGCAATCCGCACACGATCTTGAGCGGCGGGCTCAGTCGGCCTTGATGAGCAGTTCGGTGTATCCCCTACGCGAACTGATCGTCGAATCGCAGAACGACGCAATCCTGATCACCGGCTCGGTGAACAGCTTTTACCACAAGCAACTCGCCCAGGAAGCGGTGCGTGCCGTGGTCGGGGCCATCGATGTGGTCAATTCGGTGCAGGTGCAAGAGCAGTAACGAAACGTCGACCGTTCGACGCAGAAATGGATTCTCGCCCTGTTACAGGGCAGGCCTCTGGCAGAGCCCGAGGCGTCAAGGAGCAATAGGAATGCAAGACGACCGCCCTGTCGGCGCCATCGTGGCCAACCCCGTAGCGGCTGTCACGGCCCGCGTGTCCTCGCAGCGCCGGCGCACCGAGGCCGAAAAATTCGCTTACCGGCTGGCTCGGCTCGTGCAGCGCCGCACAGGCGGCGCGATCCACGACTTGCAGGTCGGCATCACTCCCGAGGGAATCTTTTTGCGCGGCCGCTGCGCCGCGTTCTATTGGAAGCAACTGGCGCAGGAAGCCGTGCTGGCGATCACCGAGGACCAGCCGCTTTTCAACCGGATCGAGGTGGAGTAAGCGGTAAGTTTCAAGTCCCGAGTTTCACGTTTCCAGAATTCGGCATCGTGCTCGCGCGGAAATTGGAATCTGAAACCTGCAACCTGCGCTTCATGCCGCCTTGCGTTTCCGCCGGGCCGCCATTTCCTCGTACACGGCCAATAGCTCGCGGCAATTTCGATCCAAAGAATGCTCGAGCGCCAATTGCCGCGCGGCGCTCGACATGCGAGCGCGCACCTCGGCGTCGAGCAGCGGCCGCAAGCGGGCCGTCAATTCGTCGATGTCGCCCGGATCGTCGACGATCGAGCCTTCAACGCCCTCGGCGATCAGTTCGCCGGCGCCATTGTAGCGGCTGGTGACGACGGGCAAACCGCTGGCCATGGCTTCCAGCAAGACCAGGCTGCACGGATCGTAATAGGTCGGCTGCACGTAAACGTCGGCCGCCGCGTAATACGGCGCCGCATCATCGACCGGTCCGACGAAGGTCGTCGCCTCGGCGGCGCCGAGCCGTTCGGCCAATTGCGAAAAGCTGCGGCGCCGCTTGCCGCCGACCACGGCCAAGCGCACCCGGCGACCTTCGGCAATCAACCTTCCGGCAGCGCCCAAGAGCGTCGGCACGCCTTTGAGCCGGAAGTTGTGGGCCACGATCAGCAGCAGAGTCTCGTCGTCGCCCACTTGCAACTCGTCGCGCACGACCTGCCGGTATTTCCAGCGATGCTCGGGCGAAAACCGCTCGACGTCGACCCCGTTATAGACCAGCCGCAATTGGTCGCGGCGGACCCCGTGATAGCGCTCGAAATCGCGGGCCACCATTCGCGACAAGGCAATGAAGACTCGGTCGTCGGCCATGTATTGCCCCATCATCAACTGGCGAAACTCGCGGTAGCGCGGCAGCCAGCGGGCCGTGCTCCGTTTGAGGGGCCGCAGCCATTTCGGCAGCAGCAGAAGGTTTTGCTCGAAAGCGGCCATTCGCGAGCCGCCGTGCGGCTGAAACACGTCGCAGTGCCAACCGCAGCCCATATCGTGGACGACGTCGAGCGAGAGCGAATCGATTCGCCGCTCGGCCGCCTGGGCGAATTCGATCCGTGATTTTCCGGCCTCGATCAAGTGTGCGATGATGCCCCGCTGCTCGATGCCGGCCGCGAAGCCGCCGGCGACGACGTGGACTTCGTGCCCCGCTTTGATCAGCCACAGCGCGAATTGCCAGGTCCAATGTTCGGTCCCGCCTCGCTCGGGCGACAGGTTTTCGATGACCAGGCCGATTTTCATGGATGGGCCCCCAAGCGGCGCTCCATCGATCGCTGCTTGGCCAGCACCTGCCGGACGAGCCGCTTGTCCTCGGGCCGCAGCTTGGAAACGCCCAAGTACTGCTTGACGAAGGCCAGGCGATGCGTGCGAGTGACGCGCTCGCGCGGCGCCGAGTAGGCCAACTGGGCCAGATCCTTGACAATCCAGCGGCGGCGCAGCCAGCGACGGCGCTCGACGCGCTGCAGGTCGATCAGGTTCACCAGGAACCGGCCGCGAGAAGCTTCGCGAATGAAAAAATGGCAGCAGTACAAGTCGCGATGGTTGAAGCCCTCGCGGTGAAAGTGGCCCGCGACGGCGGCGACGGCGGCGATCAGCCGGTCGAGCCGCGGATTCCTTGCGAGTGCGGTTTGCCTTTGGACCGGTTCGAAACGCTGTCGCAGAAAGTGATCGAGCTGCACGTAACCCGCCAATTCTTCGGTCATCACGAACGATTCGGCCACGCCGTCTCGGCGAAGCCATTCGCCGTAGGCGACGAGCCGCATGGCGGCGATGCCCAGCCGGCCGAGGCGTTCGACGTTGAGCGCCTCGACGCGGCCCGGCGTGACGCCCGGCCCGGCGCCCAGCTTGGCCCGCAGCCAATGGCCCCACGAGCGGATGCGATGTTTCTTCAGATACATGCCAAGGCGGCCATTCCCGCCCCGATCGAGTTCCAGCCGCCAGTTTTCGCGATCGCTCAGCGTGCGCAGCAAGCGGCCCGAATGGGACTTCATGACCGACTCGAAGTTCGCCAATCCTGCGCTCCTGAGATGCGGCAGGTATTCCTGGTCGACCCACATCCGTCCTGCTTCCAACGGCGCCATGTTCGCCGGCCCCAAGGGCCGGTGTGGCCGATCGATGCGCTGGTTGGCGGTTAGTTCGTGCATGGAGATCGCTTACGACCGGCGACAAGAATTCCGAAGAGTGGCAGATGAACGGTCGTATCCAAAGCCGGCCCGCAATGCGACCTTTTTTAAAAGGGGATAGGGGGATACGGAGGAGATAAGGGGATAGGATTTTTTGAAATCAAAGCTTCCTCATTAGAATAAGGAACCAAATCAAGAATCCCTCCTCATCTCCTCCGTATCTCCCCTATCTCCTTCCAAAGAACCGTCGCCTCGTAGCACAGCATTTTTTTACGCGGCAATGACCTGGCGGGTCTGCTGCAGTTGATTTCTTACGGCCCGGTAAACTTCGTCGATCGATAAATCGCGCATGCAGCGATGGTGCCCCAAAGGACAAGTGCGCTGCTGGCATGGAACGCATTCCAGGTCGAGCTGCAAATGCACCGCATGCGGGTGATAGTTCTCGCTCCAGGCGATATCGGTGGGGCCGAACAGCGTAATCGCCGGCACGTCGAAGGCGGCGGCGAAGTGCCGCGGCCCGCTGTCGGTCGTCACCAGCAGCCCGCTGCGGCGGATGCAGGCCTTGGTCAACCCAATTCCCAGCGGCTCGTCGGCCAGGCTCTGCACGCGCGGATGGGCGGCGCCGCGAACGATCTCGCGGGCCAACTCTCGTTCGCTCGGGCCGCAAACAACCAGCACGCTGCGGCGATCTTCGATGGCGATCCGGCGGGCCAGCGAGGCGAAATATCCGCTCGGCCAGAGCTTGGCGGCGCCAAACGCGCCGCCCGAGTTGAGCGCCACGACCTGATGCTCGTGCGGAAATCGAAACTTGGCCCACACCGCGCCCGCCGCTCGCTCGTCGGCGGGCAAGGTCGCCAGTTCGACTTGCTTCGAGACCGGCGCCGCCCCGGCCGCGTAGGCCAGGTCGAGGAAGTAATCGAGCACCGGCGAGGGGACGAAGCGCCCGTTCGCCTTCTGCGGGTGCAACTTGCGATTGAGCAGCCAACCCCGCCCGCCGCGGACGTAGCCGATCCGCTCCTTCGCGCCGCTGGCCCGGGCCCAAAGCGCCGTGCGCCACGAATTCGGGAGCAGAATCGCCGTATCGAGTTTTCGCCGCCGCAAGGTCCAGAGAAATCCGGCGCCGCGGCGCCGCGGAGCGGGCGAACGCGGGTCGTACAACAGTTGCTCATCGAGCCAGGGCGTGCCGGCCAACACGTCGGCGACGTAGGGCCGCATGATGCCGATCAGCCTGGCCCGGTCGCCGAAATGCTCGCTGAGGGCGCGCAAGGCCGGCGTGGCCATCACCACGTCGCCCACCCAGTTGGGAAGAAAAACGCCGATGTTCATGAAGCTTTTTTCGCCTGCGTGTTGCCCGCCAGGTAAGCGCCGAAATGCGGACCTTTGAGACCCCCGTCGCCGAGCGAAGCCAGGATCGCGGTCGTCGAAACGCCCTCGACCAGGCCGACCACGCCCACTTGGCCGCCGTAGGCTTCGACCACTTCGTGTCCTACGACTTCCGAAGGCTGATACGTGCCCCCTTTGACCAGCACGTCGGGCCGCAATTCGTGCAGCAGATGGTGCGGGGTCGGCTCGTTGAAAATGACCACGTAATCGACGGCGGCCATCGCGGCCAGCATCGCGGCCCGGGCCTGCTCGCCGATGACCGGCCGCGTCGGACCTTTCAAGCGCCGCACGCTGGCGTCGCTGTTCAACCCGACGATGAGCAAATCGCCGAGCGATCGCGCTTCGGCCAGGTAGCTGACATGGCCCACGTGCAGCAAATCGAAGCAGCCGTTGGTGAACACGACCTTTTCGCCAGCGGCGCGATGTTGGGCGGCCAACCGGGCCAACTCGTCGAGCGGAAGAGTTTTGGAGCGCGGAACGCGGAACCCGGAACGCGGAGCGGAGACAATTCGTTCACGCTCGGCGTTGGCTTGCTCCTCGAGCAGCCGGGCGCGGATTTCGGAACGGGGAATGACGGCGACGCCGACTTTTTCGACCTCCAAGCCGGCGGCGATGTTGCCGAGCCGCAGGGCCTGCGCAGCGGGGATGCCGGCGGCCAGCGAAACGCCGATCATCGCCAAGGCCATGTCGCCGGCGCCCGTGATGTCGTAAACGGCCCGCGGGCGCGTGGGGAAAACCTCACCGCGGCCGCTCGCATCGACCAGCGCCATGCCATCGCGGTCGAGGGTCACGATGCCTAGCCCAAGATCCAACTCGCAACGCAACTTGCCGGCCGCCGCGAAAGCGTCTTCCGCCGTGACGATCTTCAGCCCCGTGGCCAGTTCGGCCTCCAAGCGGTTCGGCGTCATACTCGTGGCGCCGCGATAGCGCGAGTAATCGGCCGAACGGATCGGGTCGACCAGCACCGGCACGCCGGCGCACCGGGCCGCGTCAATCACCGTGCGTAACAATCGCGGCGTGCAAACCCCTTTGTCGTAGTCGGAAATGAGCACGACGTCGTACTCGGAAATCGAGCCAACGACGCGCTCGGCGATCTGCCGTTCGAGCCGTTCGCCGATCGCCTCGCGCACTTCGCTGTCGACGCGCAGCAT
>Ga0134126_10011011_pt1 | contig 11400 bp, 8 predicted proteins | sample KB31752_FD_96881 | JGI IMG/M metagenome (GOLD analysis project Ga0134126, IMG submission 96881) | Terrestrial soil microbial communities with excess Nitrogen fertilizer from Kellogg Biological Station, Michigan, USA - KB3-175-2 | ecosystem: Environmental > Terrestrial > Soil > Unclassified ... | reverse complement strand
TCGGTGGAGGCGATGAAGGCGATGCGGCTGGTGCCGCGGTCCACCAGGGCCGAAAGATAAAGCTCCCGTTCGATCGCCGAGCCGTCTTCGATATAAAGCCGCTTGACCACCCGGCCGTGCGGGCCCGTCTGATGGGTGACCAAGGTCATGCCCAGCATGCGCTCGGCTTCCTTCTTCACATCCTCGATGGATTTGACCACCTTGACGCCGCCGCCCTTGCCCCGGCCGCCGGCATGGATTTGCGCTTTCACCACCCAGACTGGGCCGGGCAGGCTTTGCGCCGCCTTGACCGCTTCTTCCACCGTGAAGGCGGGCTTGCCATTGGGCACGGGGGCGCCAAAGCCGCGCAGAACGTCCTTGGCCTGATATTCATGAATGTTCATGGGGGTTTCCGGCAGGGAGACTTGAAATTGCGCCGCACCATAGCAGCCGAAAGCCGAGGCGCAAGGCGACCGATTATGCCCTTTGCGGCCGTGCGGTCATCACCAGAAGCGCCAGGATCGCGAAAGGCGCCACCAAGAGATGGCTGGCTGCGGCGAAGTTGCGGGCGGCGAAGGGCAGCAACCAAAGCAAAGTCAGCAGTGACAATTCGTAAGGCCGAAAGCCGCGCGCTCTGCCTTCCGCCGCGATCAGGGCCAGCGCGGGCGCGAGCAGCATCAGGTCGTAATCAAGCGCGTAAGGCGTGGCGATGAGGGTGGCGAGGCAGAGGATTGCGCCGCGCGCGCCGAACGGCAAAGGCTTGCGCCAAGCCCGCAGCACCATCAGCGCCGAGAACAGGAACACCACACCTTGCACCGCATAGGCCAGTGCGATCGGTCCGCCCAGAAGCCGCACTTGGGAGAAGAAGGTCTGAATCTTCTCGAAGCCGGTGGCGCCCTGTTCCAGGATCGCGGTGCGGGTGAAATGCGCGCCGGCGAAGAAAGCCGGCCAAACCTCGGCTCCGAATAAGAGCGTCACCGCGATCGCCAGCGCCACTACGGTGGCGGCGGCGGCGGCACAGCTGCGCCAATAACCTCCGGCCGCCAGCGCCAGGGGGATCAGCACACCGAATTGCGGTTTGTAGGCGAGAAGGCCGAATAGCAATCCGGCCAGAAGCGGTCGCGTTTCGAGATGGGCGAGCGCGCCAGCGAACAGCGCGGCGGTGAGAAAGCCGTTATGGCCGTGCGTGAGATTGACGAACACGGCGGTGAAGCCCAATGCCAGCGGCAGCCAGACTTGCCCGTCCGCCCATTCCGGCATCGCACCTTTGCGGATCAACGCTTTCAGCGCCCAGAGATAAAGGACCAGCGTCGAGAATTGCCAAACGATCAGCGCGGCGCGATAGGGCATGAGCGCAAGCGGCGCCGCCACCAAAAGAAAGAAAGGCGGATAATGCCAGCCATAGACGGGTGTGGCTTGGCCGAACAGCGTCTGTTCATTGTGCCATTGGGTCTTGATGTCGAAGACGGAAGCCGCATTGCCCTTTAACGCCGCCAGACCCGCGACATAGATATTGGAAAAATCCGTGCCCAACGGCCGGCCGGCATAATCGTTCAAGCCGTGTGCGGTGAAACCCAGAAATAGAATCGCCGCGGCGAAACCCGCCATCAGCATCACGGGATAGGCGCGCAAGACCCGCGCATTGAGAAAACGCCCGTCACGAACGGAAGCGAGAGAAGCGGTCATGGCCCATGATCGCGTGGAGCCTTTTAACGAAGCCTTGCCGATATGGGACAGGTGGCCGTTTCGTCCCGCGATGAGATGGTGGGGACCCGATTTTTCGCGTCGAAAGCTGAGGGTAAATTAGCTTTGGGCTGGACCCCGGTCATTTCCCCGTTCTTGATGGCTTTTCAATGTTACCGGCGGGGCTGGCACGGCTTCTGCTCCGTGTTCCTGAAAACAACCGATCTGTTCCGTTCCGGAGCAGGGGATCTGGGTCGCATGAAGCACAGGAATTCACATCTTCTGGTGGGCTATTGGAGCCGGATCCGGCGTGGCCGCGACGTGCCGGATCAGACCGACATCGACCCTCGCGCCATCAAGCGCGTGCTCTCCTACGCCTTCATCCTGGATTGCGAAAATCCCACCCGCCCCGTCTATCGTTTGGGCGGCACGGCGCTGTGCGAACGCTTCGGCCTTGAACTGAAGGGCACCGGCTTTCTCGCCCACTGGGATGCGCGCTCGGCTTTGTCGCTGGCGGGGTTGTTGCGCCAGTCGCTCCAGGCCAGGAAGCCGCTCTGTCTTTCGTCCGTCGCCGTCACCGCAAGTCAAGACGCGACCGAGCTGGAAACCATCCTCACGCCGGTCAGCTTCAATGGCGGGCAACCCCGGCGCTTTTTCGGCCTGGTGCAGCTTATCTCCGATCCCACGCCGCTGATCGGCCGGGTCATTGCCTATGAGAAGCTGATGGCCTCCCGTCTGATCGAGGAAAACGAGCCCTCGCAGGATGACACGCATCTTCCGCCGCCGCCGACCCGCGTGGTGCTGAGATCGCATCCCAGGGCGCCCTATCTGGGCCTGGTGGTGAGCGATGATCAGCCCAATATTTCGGCGTTCGGAACGGGCGATTTCTTGCAAGACATATTCGATCGCTTGCGGAACGCGGCCAATGCGAACGAGCAGCCGCGCTTCGGCGTCTGAGCCGGCAGGTTAAGGCTGCGGCGTTGGCGGTTGGCGGTTGGGATCCTGGGTCTGCGCCTTCGGGTCCTGGCTCACCGGATTGTCCACTGGATCGTTCTGCATGATGTCGCGGTGGATCGCCAGCTGCTGCTGCTGTTCCTGAAGATACGGCACTTCGTAGCGTTCGATCTTGGTGCGATAATCCTCGAAGGTCTTTTCATCTTCCGCCGTGCGCTTGTCGCAGCGGTCGGCAGGCAGATGCGCCTGTTCCTGGCACCACATGTCGAAATTCATGGTCTTGACGTCGTAATTTTTGCCGGTCTGGGCCACCGCGCCTGTCGCCAGCAAAACAATCGTCGAAACCAGCAAGGAAGATTTGGTCATTATCTTCATAACGCCGAGCCTATGCCCCTGGGCTCAGTTTAAATAGCCCCCGAGTTTCATGGCCCTTATCCGACTTTCATGAGAGACAATTAAGTCACGATCGTTTTTTCTTGCCCCCATCTGCCCGCCAACGCGGCAAGCCCGCAGGCGGACATCTTCCCCCGCCAATCGCTTCGCGACGCGGGGGAAGAAAGTCACGACCAAGACGCAACAATCAGGGAATGAGAGCGATTACACTTCTGCGGTTTCTCGCTTCCTTGACGCCATCAGGTGTTGGCACCGCCAAGTCCGTCTTACCCACGCCGGACGCCTGAATGGCGGCGCGGCGCGCGCCCATGTCCACCAGCGCCTCGACCACCACATTGGCGCGGCGGACCGACAGGCGCTGATTGTAGGCGGCGCTCCCGGAGGTGTCGGTATGGCCTACCACGGTGATTTCCCCCTGGCCGCCGGCGCGGGCCGTGTTGATCACGTTGGTAATCACCGCCAGATCTTCCGCCGTCAGCGTCCAGGAATCGAAATCGAAATAGACGGTGTAATCGGGCGGCGTCGCCGGCGTTGGCGCCGGAGCGCTGGCGATTGGCGCGCTGGCGATTGGCGCGCTGGTCACCGGCGCAGGCAGCGGAGGCGGTGCGGGCCGCGAAGTGTTCTCCAGCGCCAACAAAGAGCTGTTCAAGGCGCCGCGGCAATCCTGTCCCTGGGCGGAAAGATTGGCGGCGCCGCTGTCCAGCACCCAGCAATCATAATCGGCCTGGGCGCGGGCGGCCTGATCGGGGAAGCGGTCCTTGCCGCGCGCCACCGCGGCGATGAGGCGGGCGCGCAATCCTTGCGCGGTTGCGTCGGCGGGCGCGGCCTCCGGCGCGGGCTCGTTGCCCTTGGCGGCCTGATCGGCCTTGTCGTGGAATGCGTCCACCACGGTGTCGGCCGGGTTCGATGGCCCACCGCCGAACATGCCGAACAGGTCGCTGAAAAATCCCGTGTCCTGTGCCTCAGGCGCGGGCGCGGACGCCGCCTGGGTGGCGAGATCGGTATAGTCCTTGAACAGGGCCTGGCTGAAGGGCGAGCCCGAGGCCGTGACTTCGTCATCGCCAGCACAGCCTGCAAGCGCCAGCCCCAGCGTGAGAACAGACACGCTCACCAAACGGCGCGGCGTAAAGCGGATGGAAAGCGGCATCATTGTCCCCCAGTGGTCGGCCCGTTCGTGGCAGACCGATTGTATCAGGCCTCGAAATCAGCCCAGGAGATATAACGCGGCGAAGCGGCTTCGTTAAGCGGGCAATCCCCGGACCGTTAGGAAGCGGGAAAGTTTGGTAACCGTCTATTGAGGCGGAAGGCTTACAAATTGCGGGTACGCTATTCGAGGACCGGCCGTGGCTACGGCCCTGCCCATGTCGGACGTTGATACACCTCGCAAATCCCCCGCCGAGCGCCGGCGTTTCCGCCGTGTGCGCCTCGATCTCCCGGGCAGGCTGTTCATTCCCGCCATTGGCGAGGAAGCGGCATGCCAGATAGGCGATCTTTCGCCCGGAGGGGCCAATGTCGCCTGCGTGTTGACCCCGGCAACCGGCACTCAGGTGGTGCTCTATGTGGACGGTTTCGGCCGTTTCGAAGGCGAGGTGGTGCGACGCGACGGCAAAGCATTCGGTGTGCGCTTCTCTTGCACATTGCTCAAGCGCGAACGCATCGCCGAACAGCTCACGCTGTTTCTCAACAATGCGCTGGTGGAGGGCGCCATGCTCCGGCGCGAGCGCGGCAACCACAAGGAATTCGCCAAATTCACCCGCGCCGACGGCCAGATCGTGCAGTGCGAGATCATGGACATCTCCGCGGGAAGCGTGTCGCTGCGCACAGACGTTCGCCCGGGGTTGGGCGAATTTGTGCTGATTGCCCAAATGGCCGGCCGCGTCTCCCGTCATCACGACAAGGGCATCGACATCGAGTTTGTCGGGACCCAGGCGGGTGCGGAAGCGCCGCCCAAATTGAATCTGGTTCGCTAGCTTTCCGGAAGCTTGGTCCTGGCCCGCCTCCCCCGCGTGCGGAGCACTGGCGGGGGAGGTGCCCGTAGCAGCGCTTGCGATGCGTAGGGCGGAGGGGGTTTTTAAATATCGGCCAGCTTGTGTATTTGGCTGTTGGCGAGCGTCAATTTCGCAATAGACAGATCGCCGCTTGTTTCCAGCGCCGCCAGGAAGCTCTTGGTGCGCTTCAGCGCATCGGCCTGTGACGCGACCCAGTCCTGAACCGCTTTCAACGCGTCCTCAGGCGTTGCCGTGCCGGGAAGTTTGGCGAGAAGACTTTGCGACAGCGCGCGCTGGGCGGCGAAAAGATCGTCCACCAGCCGCCGGATCGCCAGCCGGTCCCAATGTTCCGACGCCGTGATGCGCGCCGCCAGCATTCTCAGCCGGTCCAGTCCCAGTTCGGCGCCCACGCCGAAATAGAGCGCGGCCACGGCGGAGGTCTCGTGCGAGGTGGCGCGCGCCAATTGCGCGATCTCGGGCGCCACGCCCAAAAGCGGCAACAGCGCGATGTCGTGCGCAAGTTCTTCCGGCACGCCCGGGACGGCGAAACGCGCGATGCGCGCCTCCAGTTCTTCCTTTTGCGCGGGGGAGATGAGTTGCCGGTGCCCCGTCCGCAACGCTTCCGCGCCGGCGCGGTAAAGCGCGATGGAAGCCGCCAGATCGTCCTTGGCCTGGACATGGGAGAGGAACCAAAGTCCCAACCGGCGCAGGATTTCCGCGATCTCGGTATAGAGCCGGATCTGTGTCTGGGCCTCGGTCTTGCCGTCCAGCGCGTCGATGCGGCTCTTGAGCGCATCGAGCCCGAAGGCGCCTTCCGCCACCGTGAAAGCGCGCGCCACGTCCGCGCCGCTCGCCCCCGACATTTCCTTCATGCGCGCGACGAACACCGGTCCCGCCAGATTGACGATGCGGTTGGCAAGCGTGGTGGAAATGATTTCGCGCTTGAGGCGATGCTGGGGAAGCTCGGCGGCGAAACTCTTGGCCGCTCGCTCCGGGAAGTAAGCTGCCAGCGTCGACGAGAAAGCGGGATCGTCCGGAAGCTTGCTCTCCAATATTTCCGCATCGAGATCGAGCTTGGCATAGGCCATCAGCACCGCCAGTTCGGGACGGGTAAAGCCTTTCTTGTCATTCTCCAGCTTTTGAATGTCGGCGTCGCTGGGCAGGAATTCGACCGCGCGGTCGAGCTTGCCCTTGGCTTCCAGCACGCGGATATAGCGGGCGCCCGCATCGATATCGCGGGGGGCGGCGGCTTCCGCCACGGACAGCGCCAGGGTCTGATCGTAATTGTCAGCCAGGACATGGGACGCGACTTCGTCTGTCATGTCCATCAAGATGGCGTCACGCTTTTGAGAATCGATCTCGCCACGGCGATAGGGGCCGGACAGCAGGATTTTCAAATTCACTTCGTGGTCCGAGGTATCCACGCCGGCGGAATTGTCCACCGCGTCGGTGTCGATGCGCCCCCCGGCGCGGGCATATTCGATGCGTCCCAGTTGAGTGACGCCCAGATTGGCGCCTTCGCCGATCACTTTGGCGCCCGCCTCCGCGCCGTTGATGCGCACCGCGTCATTGGCGCGGTCGCCCACCTCCAGGTTGGATTGCGAAGCGGCCTTGACGAAGGTGCCGATGCCGCCGAACCAGAGCAGGTCCACCTTGGCCTTGATCAACGCCTTGATCAGCGCCAGCGGCGTGAGCTTGGCGTCCTTGGTCCCGATCAGCGCCCGCACTTCGGGCGTAAGCGGGATTTCCTTGAGGGTGCGGGCGAAAATGCCGCCACCCGGTCCCAGCATATCGCGATTGTAATCGTCCCAGCTGGAACGGGGCAGATCGAACATGCGCTTGCGCTCGGCGAAGCTCTTGGCCGCATCCGGCTTGGGATCGAGGAAGATGTGGCGGTGGTCGAACGCCGCGACCAGCTTGATGTGCCGGGAAAGCAGCATGCCGTTGCCGAACACGTCGCCCGACATGTCGCCCACCCCCACCACGGTGAAATCCTCGGTTTGGATGTCGCGGCCCATCTCGCGGAAATGGCGCTTGACCGCTTCCCAGGCGCCGCGCGCGGTGATCCCCATCTTCTTGTGGTCATAGCCGTGGCTTCCTCCGCTCGCGAACGCGTCGCCCAGCCAGAAGCCGCGCCCTTCGGCGATGCCATTGGCGATGTCGGAGAAGGTCGCGGTGCCCTTGTCGGCGGCGACCACCAGATAGGGATCGTCGTCGTCGTGGCGCACCACCTGCGGCGGTGGCACCACTTGGCCATCCGGCTTGAGATTGTCGGTGACGTCGAGCAACGCGTTGATCAGCATCTTATAGGCGGCGACGCCCATATTCATGAACTGGTCGCGGGTAGGATTGGCGGGCATCGTCTTGGGATAAAAGCCGCCCTTGGCGCCCACCGGAACGATCACCGCGTTCTTCACCTGCTGCGCCTTCACCAGGCCCAGTATCTCGGTGCGGAAATCTTCCCTGCGGTCCGACCAGCGGATGCCGCCGCGCGCCACCTTGCCGAAGCGCAAATGGACGCCCTCCATCTGCGGCGAATAGGCGAAGATTTCACGCCAGGGCCGGGGCGCGGGCAGCTCGTCGAGCTTCCCCGAATCCAGCTTGATGGCGATCACGCTCGCGCCGTCCTGGTAGTAATTGGTGCGCAGGATATTGGCGATCACGTTGCGGAAGCGGCGGATGATGCGGTCATCGTCCAGGCTGGGCACTTCGGCCAGCGTTGTCTCGATCGTCTCGGACAATTTTTTCGCCTCGGCGTCCGAGTGCGATTGCGGATCGAGCCGGGCATGGAACAACGCGGTGAGAAGACCGGCAATCTCGGGATTGCGGGAGAGCGCCTGCTCCATATAGTCCTGGCTGAAAGGGAAAGCGGCCTGGCGCAGGAATTTCGCCATCATGCGCAAGATCACCACATTGCGCCAATCGAGCCCCGCTCCGATCACCAGCCGGTTGAAGCCGTCGCTTTCCGCCGCTCCACCGAGCACGGCATGGAACACGTCTTCCAGCGGTTTCTTGATGTCCGCCAGGCCGGCGGCTTGGCCATCGGCGCGTTCCATCTGGAAATCCAGGATGGCGCTTTCTTCGGTCCAGCCATCGTCGCGCTTGAAGTGCACCGCATAGGCGTCTTCGGCGATCACTTTCAGCCCCAAATTCTCGAAGATGGGCAGCGAAACCGAAAGCGGTAAAACCTCGCCCAGGACATAAAGCTTGAGGCGAAGCGCGCTGTGCGCGTCATCGGCTTCGCGATAGGCGCGCGCTTCCACTTTCAGGCCACCCTGGCGCGAGGCCAAGCTGTCCAATATCTCCAGATCCATCGCCGCTTCAGCCGGCGAGAACACCCCGCGATAGCCGGGGGTGAATTGCGCGCCCCGCGCATTGAGGCGGCGTAGCCCTTCCACCCGGCCATGGCGGGCCGACAATGCTTCCAGGAAGGCGTCGTCCCAGGTCTTGATGGCGTTGGCGATCTCAAGTTCCAGCCAGCGAATATCGACATTGGGCCTGGGCCCGCGATTGCGCCCGATGATGTAATGAATGCGCACAAGCGCGCTCTCATCATCGATCGCGGGGATGGACGCCGACATGCGGCCGTCCAGCGCCTTGGCCAGGATGGCGTGAATCTTTTCGCGTAAGTCCCCGGTGATGTGATCGCGCGGCGCGAACAGAAGTGCTGAGACGAAACGGTCGAAACGGTCGAAGCGCAGGAACAGCTTCACCTTGGGCCGTCCGCCCAGGCGCAAAATGCCCATCGCAATTTCGAACAATTCATCCTCGGAGATTTGGAACAGCTCGTCGCGGGGAAATGTGTCCAGGATATGGGCCAGTGCTTTGCCGTCGTGACTGGCGGACGCAAAACCGGCGCGCGCCATTACCGCGGCGCATTTGGTGCGGAGCAGCGGCACCTCGCGGGTGGGAAGGCTGTAGGCGCTGGACGTGAAAAGGCCCACGAAACGGCGCTCGCCGTTGAAGCGGCCTTGGGCGTCGAAGGTCTTGATCCCCACATAGTCCATATGGGCGCGCCGATGCACCAGGCTGCGTGCATTGGATTTGGTGACGATCAAGGGGTCGGGCTGGTCGAGATAGACGCGCACCTCGCCCGTCAGGGCAGGCCGCTCCGCGCTCTGGCGGATCACGCGCGCGTCTTCGTCGGAAAGCGCGCCCAGTCCGCTGCCGGGCACGGGATCGAGCCGTCCGTGCTCGCCATCCGCATGGAGCGCATAATCGCGCGCGCCCAGGAACGTGAAATAATTGTCGCCCAGCCAATCCAGAAAAGCCAAGTCTTCGCCGATCTCGGCGCTCCTGCCGGCATTGATGGGTGGATGGGCCGCCAATCCGTCGCGCACGTCTTTCAACCGCGCCAGCATCTTCTTCCAATCGCGCACCGCGTCGCGGCCTTGCGTGAAGCTGGCGGTGAGATTGTCGATCAGCCCCTTGGCCGCGGTCTCATTCAAATTGGCGTCCACCACCAGCACGATCACGCTGATGGGCTTGCCGTCCATCTCCATGATGGGATGGAAAGCGGCGCGGATGCGCGCGCCCGATGCGACCGCGGCTTCCAGCGCGGTGTCGAACAGGAAGGGCCTGTCGTCATTGACCACAATGACGATGCATTCCGGATCCTGGACGTCCTCGCAAGGGAGAAGTGTCACCTCGATGGCGCCCGTTTTGTGTTGCTCCGCCTCTCCCAGCGCCGCGCGCGCCAGCGCCGCCAGCGCCGTGGCGTTGGTGCGGGTGATGTCTTCGCTGGCCGCGCCGATGAACAGCGCGTCAAAGAATCTCCGCTCGCTGTCCTTTTTCAGAAGCGCGCGCGCCTCGCCGAGCAGCGCCTCGGCGGCTTGGTCTTCGGAACGGGGGAGATCACGAACAGTCATGGAATTCTCGCATCGCTAGAAAGGGGTATGACGCCGCCATTATGCTTGCGCGACGGAAGGAAATCGGGCGCGGGACTCTCGGCCCTGGACGGGAGGTCAGCCCTGACTGAGAGCGTCAGGATGGGGCACGCGGTTGCGCAAAAAAGCACCACGGAACAATCCCCATTGCAGGATCAAAATCAAGCTCATGTCGAGCTCCCAATGAGGAAAGCCGCGGATCAGCGCCGCGCCGATCGCCATAAGTCCCGCAGGAACAAGGAAAAGCGCGGAGCCCATGGCGTCGGCGAGGAAAAATGCCAGCGCCAAGCTGGGGACGACCGCGAACAGGACGACGGTCAAGGTTGCCGTCTGGGTGGGAAGAACCAGGAAAGCGCCCGCGCCCCAGGCAAAGCCCATGTAGAAAAAGACCAAGCGCAATTCATTCGCCGTTCGCTCAAACGGAGCGTTCGAAAAGAGGGCGGCGTGAGTGCCGATATAGCGATGCACAAGCGCCAGCACGCCAACCAAAATCATCAGCGCCCAAGAGAAATCGCGCCCTATGGTTTGGCTTGGTTCCAGCAGAAGCACCAGGACCGCCATCAGTATGAACAAAAACGCGGCGTGAATCGACGAGCCCGGAAACCGGGCCAGATGGTTGGTCTCAATCGTCTCGCGATGAAGCCGGGCAAGTTGGTCCAACGCGTCCAGCGGGAGGCCGGAGGAGATGAAACGCGAATGGTCGTTGTCCGTGAGCGCCATGGCCCCCGCAAGCCCAATGAATCACAGGTGTTCCAGGCTCGACGAGCCTGTTCGACAAGACCTTGATAGGGTCCTGACGCCCCTGATTCGCGCGGGTGACATGATACAGGCTTTGGTGATTTTCGATCTGGAATTCACGGCCTGGGCTGATTCCATGGCCGGTCATTGGCTGGCGCCGGGGCAGTTCAAGGAAGTGGTGCAAATCGGCGCCGTGCGTCTTGAGCTGGAAAGGCTTGCCGTCGCCGCAGATTTCGATTGCCTGGTCAAACCCCGCATCAATCCCGCGCTGTCGGATTATTTCGAGCGTCTCACCGGCATCACCAATGCGCGTCTGGTAAGAGAAGGCATCGATTACGAAACCGCTTATCGCCGCTTTATCGCCTTTGCCGGGGGCGATCCGATCGCATCCTTCGGCCATGATGAATGGGTGCTGGAGGGCAATACCCGGCTTTACGGGCTGAAAGCCATGCCCGCGCTTCCGGCCTTTTTGGAGCTACGGGGATGGTTCGCGGGGAACGGCATCGATCCCGACGGGCTTCATTCCTGCGACGTGGGGCCTTTGTTGGGCGTGCCGTTCGAAGGGCAAAGGCATGATGCGCTGTGCGATGCCCGCTCGATCGCGGCAGGAATGGCGGTATTGATGAGACGCGGCGCAAGACTTCCAAACCTCTCTTGACGCTTGGTCCTGCCTTTCTTCCCCCCGCGCGGCGAAGCCGCTGGCGGGGGATCGAGGCGCACGGCCAAGTGCGCCGAGCGTCCGCTTGCGGGCTTGCCAGCGCGTAGGCGCGAGCCGGAGC
>Ga0134126_10011010_pt1 | contig 11400 bp, 10 predicted proteins | sample KB31752_FD_96881 | JGI IMG/M metagenome (GOLD analysis project Ga0134126, IMG submission 96881) | Terrestrial soil microbial communities with excess Nitrogen fertilizer from Kellogg Biological Station, Michigan, USA - KB3-175-2 | ecosystem: Environmental > Terrestrial > Soil > Unclassified ... | reverse complement strand
CTTGGTGTGCCTATAGTCGATCTGCCGGCGCAATCCCCCGCTCTGCAGTGGTCACTGACCGCCGGATGCGCAATCCCCGATCCGGTACCAGGCGATAGCGAGGGCCCCGGGTCCCAGGTACACGCAGACCACGTCGCCGGGTTGGGTTTCCCGGTAGCGGCCGGCGGACACCCCGACTTCATCACCTTCCGGATAGGGTCCCCACGGTCCGATTTTCAGGTACCGCGTGGTCGACTTCGAGCCGCGGGTCACGTGCTTGGCCAGAACCCGTACCGGGTAGATACGCGGATCAGCCGGATCGGCCCGCGCGTTCAGCTCCATCCCCGCGCTGTAGCCATAGGCGCATGCAAAGAGCCCGATCAGCAGCACATTCCAGCGGTGCTGGCGGAACCAGGGATCGACGCGCGCGGCCGCGCCGGCCAGGGCCAATCCTCCAGCGACCGCCACGATCAAGGGGGCCTTCCAGCCCAGGGTATGGATGCTCGACAGCACGGGCAGGACCAGCAGCAGGCCGGGCGCCATGAGCGGCAGGGTCAGGTCGGGATGCGGATCGCCCCGCCGGACGCCGAAGCGGTACAGCGGCTGAAAACGGGCAACGAGCCCGATGGCGACCCAGGGCAGGACGAGCAGCACGGCGAGAAGCGCGGGATAGGTATCCGATACCACCAGGACCGCGATGACCAGGATCACCGTGGCCACGTTGAGTCCGGCGGCCAGGTGTCTCAGTCCCTTGATGCGCCGGGCCTGCTCCTCGGGCGGCAGGTTTGAATAGAGCGGCCGCTCGAGCTCGCTCTCGGATTCCGGCGCCCGATATTCTGTGCTCATGTGACTGGCAGTAAACCGCGCCCGGCGGACATGATATCGCGTGCGTGAACCCGAGCGACCCACCCCCCGAGGCTTCTCTGCCGCAAAGGGTGCCGGGCCGACATGGCCTTCCGGGTCCGTCGTGGGGTAGGCTTCCCGGCGATGTCCGCCAGACTGCTAGCGCTCGGCCTGACTCTGCTGGGTCTGTCTCCGGTGGTCGTGAGCGAGCCCACGAGCGCGCCCGAAGGCCCCGTGTACACCTCGGATGGCCTGCAGCTGCCGGCCAACTACCGGGAATGGATCTACCTGAGCTCGGGATTCGACATGAGCTATCGCCCGGGACGGCAGATGGATCATCACGATTTCGACAACGTGTTCGTGAATCCGGCCGCCTACCGGGAGTTCAGCCGCACCGGCCGCTGGCCGGACAAAACCCAGTTCGTGCTCGAGGTGCGGACCGCCGAAGGCAAGGGCTCGATCAATACCAGCGGAAACTTCCAGGGCGCCGGGATCATGGAGCTGGAGATGCACGTCAAGGACGAGGCGCGTTTCCCCGGCAAATGGGCCTTCTTCTCATTCGGCGACCGATCGGTGGGCACGCTCCTGCCGACCTCGGCGGAGTGCTACGCCTGCCATGCCGCCCATGCGGCGGTCGATACGACGTTCGTGCAGTTCTATCCCACGCTGCTGCCGATCGCGCGCAGCCACGGGACTCTCTCTCCCACTTACAAGGCCGAAAATCCGCGGGGCTAAGGGTCAGGTGACTTGCGCGTGGGGGCAACCCCACGCGCAAGTCACGTGAGCCTGCTCAGTGTGTGGAGGCCGTCTTCGTCTGCAGCTTCTGATCCCTGATCCAGGCATTCGTCCGCTCATCGAGCAGGTCCAGCGGCAGGACGCCGCCGTTCAACATCTCATCGTGGAACGCCCGGATGTCGAACTTCGGCCCGAGCTCCTTTTGAGCACGCGCGCGCAGCTCGCGGAATTTCAGCTGGCCGAGCTTGTACGCCAGTGCCTGGCCCGGCCAGGAGATGTAGCGGTCGGTCTCCGACTGGATGGTGGGCTCATCGACGACCGGGTGCTCGTGGAAGAACTGGATCACCTGCTCGCGGCTCCAGCTCTTGGAGTGAATGCCGGTATCCACGACCAGCCGCTCCGCCCGGAACATCTCGCTCGAAAGCCGGCCGTAATCGCTGACCGGATCCTTGTAGAGGCCGACCTCCTTGCCGAGCTGCTCCGCATACAGCGCCCAGCCCTCGATATAGCCGGAGTTGCCGCCATGGCGCCGGAAGCTCGGCAGGCTGGTCAACTGCTGCGCAACCGAGAGCTGCATGTGATGGCCGGGGATGCCTTCGTGATACGCCGTCGCTTCGTCATCGACGAGCGAGCGCTCCGCGAAGTTGGAGGTCGCCACCACGACCCGTCCCGGGCGTTTCCCGTCGGGAGTGCCTGTCTGGTAGTGCGTGGCGGCAGCCGAGTTGAATGGTGGGATGGGCTCGACCGTCACGGGGGAGCCCGGGATGAAGCCGAAGAGCTCGGGGAGCTTCGGCTGCATCTGCGCGATGTCGTGGCGGAAGGTGTCCACGATCTGCTCGGCCGAGGTGGGCCGGTACTTGGGATTCGTCTTCAGTGACTCGCGGAAGGAGGCGAGGTCCTTGAAGCCCTCCTGGTGGGCGATCGCGAGCATCTCGCCCTGGATGCGATCGATCTCGTGCAGTCCGATCTGATGGATCTGATCCGGTGTCAGATTGCTGATCGTCGTGCGGCGCCGGATGTCATTCTCGTAGCGCTTCTCCCCACCGGCGAGTGAAGTGATGGCAAGGGTGGTGCGACCGTGGGGTGCGTACTCCTCGGAGATGAATTTCGCGAAGCCCTGGTAGGCGGGCAGCACTTCCTTCTCGACCGCAGCGTTGATTTCCTTGCTGAGGCGCTGCTGCTGGGCCGGCGAGATGCTGGCGGGGAACTTCTTCGTCGGCAGCAGGAATGGATCGGCCTTGATCACCCCTTCGCACTGCCCCGGGACCTTTTCCAGCAGGAATTTCACGGGCATGAGCTGATCCTTCGTGCCGGCGCGCAGTACCTCCTCCGTCTGCGTGAACACCCGGGGAATCTGGTGCAGCCGGGAGATGTAGTCCTCGTACTGCTTCACCGTGAACAACGGGACGGCGAGCGACAGATCGGCCAGGTGAATCTGCGGCCCCTGCACCTGGCTCACAGGCATCTCGTATTCCTTGAGCTTGTAGTCGTCGATTCGCTGCTGCAGCAAGCGCTGCATGACCTTGTGCGAAAGGACGTCCTGCTCCGTCATCCCCTCGACCGCGATTGCGTTCAGCCGGGCGAGGAAGCGCTCATCGGCCTCGTGCTCGCTGCTGGCTCCCGCCAACGAGTAGTCGTCGAGGCGGTCGTTGTACCGGTAGTCGCCGTAGGCGGTCGCTCGCTCCGGGTGCGTCTTGAGATCGTATTGGTATTCCTCTTCGAAGAGCGCGTTCTGTGTCGCTACACGCTCTTCGAGCGTGAGCGTCTTCGCGTTGAGGGAGGTCCCTGCCGTGACGGCCAGACACGCCGCGAGAGCGGCGAGAAAGTTTCGGTTGTGCATGGCCGGCCATGTTAGCACCGCGGAGCGATCGATCGCTCCGTCGCAAGACGCGCCACGCGGTCAACGCGGTCAGCGACCGCCCGGACCTTGATCAACCTCAAGCACCCTTCATGGGACTTCACCTTGCTTCGGTCCCCGTCTGCGATGAGCGGAAGGCTGCGCAAGCTACGAAGGCCGGGCCCAGGCCGTTCCCGCTTGCCTGATGGCCTTACAATGTCACCATGAAGGTCAATTCCACCGTGAAGTTGCCTCACGCGGGCCTGGTCGTACTGTGGCTTCTTGCGAACTGCTCCCTGGCGTGGGCGCAGCTGGTGCCGGGGTCCATGGATGTGCACTGGGGCGAGGGCGCGGCAAATTGCGCCACGAGCTCACAGCCGCCCCTGCAGGTGCATCAGTACAACCCCCGGACGTTCATCCTCCGCGAGAACCTGTGTGCCACCTTCGAAGCGCCGTTCATGTACCTCCTGGTCGGCACCACGAAGGCGCTGCTCATCGATACCGGCGATGTCGCCGATCCCAGGCGAATGCCGCTCGCCCGGACAGTGTTGGCTCTCCTGCCGGAGAAGGGGGCGACGAAGCTGCCGTTGCTGGTGGTCCACACACACCGCCATCTCGACCATCGCGCCGGTGACCCGCAGTTCGCGGGGTTGCCCAACGCCGAGGTCGTGGGATTCGAGCTCGAGAGTGTTCGGAAGTACTTCGGATTCGATCACTGGCCGAGCGGCATCGCGCAGGTCGATCTGGGCGGCCGCACCGTCGATGTGCTGCCGACACCCGGACACAATCCCACCCATCTTTCCTTCTACGATCGCGCCACCGGTCTGTTCTTCTCGGGCGACTTTCTCCTGCCCGGGAGACTGCTGATCGAGGACACGGAGACCGATCTCGCGAGTGCGCGGCGTGCGGCGGACTTCGCGAGGGACCGGCCGGTCACCTTCGTGCTGGGAGGCCACATCGAGCAGAACCAGGCGGGGGAGCTGTACCCGTGGGAGTCGCAGTATCACCCGCAGGAGCGCGCCCTGCAGTTGACCAAGGAAGACCTGCTCGCGCTGCCGGCGATCGTCACCACCTTCAACGGTTTCTACACGAAGGAGGCCGGTTTCACGATGTCGAATCCGGTCCACGTGCTGTACGCGATCGGGGGCGCCGCGCTGCTGGTGGCAGTGCTGCTGCTCGTACTGATCGTCCGGTACTTTCGTCGCCGCCGCCGTCGGCAGGCTGCTAGCCTCCCCTGAAACTGCGGGCACGAAGCTTTCTTCTGCCTTTCTGCCTGCGGGGCCGCATACGGTCAGCCGTCGTCTTTCACCGTGCGATGCGGCGCGCCTATACTCACGCCGCCAACAACATATAACTGAAATCCCGGCGGGATTTCATGGGGGAATCAAGTGAACAGACAATCCAAAGTGTCGGTTTTCGCCTGCGCGCTCGTCGCCTGCGGTCTATACGCAGGACCGGTGATGGCACAAGACCCGGAAGTGAAGGAGAAGCCGCCGATGTATACGTACGTCGGCAACTGGGTGATGCCGCGGGCTCGCTGGGATGACCTGGAGAAGCAGCGGGCGAGCACCGACAAGATCCTCGACAAGGCGCTGTCAGGCGGCACGCTCGTTGGTTATGGGGACGACACGACCGTGATTCACACCGAGGACGGCTCCACGCACGACAACTGGTGGTCGTCCATGTCGATGGCCGGGCTCATGAAAGTACTGGAGGATCTGCGCGCAGCTGGTAATGTGACTGCGCCGATTCTTGCGAACGCTACCAAGCACTGGGACGCGGTCTATGTCAGCCATTACTACAACTGGCACTCAGGCTCACGTCGTGGCGCCTACACGCACTTTTCTTCCTACAAACTCAAGGCCGACGCGCCGGATGACGCGGTGGACACGCTCAGCAAGAGCTTCGTTGTGCCGTTGATGGAGAGGCTGCTGGCCGATGGTACGCTGGTCGAGTACGAGGTCGATGAGGAGTCGATCCACACGCATGCGCCGGGCACTTTCTATCTCGCGTATATCTGTGCCAGCGCCGATGGTTTGGACAAAGTCAATGCCGCGCTCGGAGCCGCGCTGAAGGCGAGCCCGTTCGCCGGTCCGGCGTTCGGTAGCATGGTGGACTTCTCGGGCCATCGTGACGAGCTTGACAGGACCGACGCCGTCTACAAATAGACCCGGCTCTGCGTGAGCCCTCGGGTCCACGGGCGCCGCAACGAGCGGCGCCCGTGGACTCCCCGCCGGATCGCGCGAGCAGCCGCACATTGGCCTGCTCCGCCCGAATACGCTGCGCATCCGAGGTCGGAGGCGCCTATACTCACGCCGCCAACAACATATAGCTGAAATCCCGGCGGGATTTCATGGGGAATCAAGTGAACAGACAATCCAAACTGTCCGTTTTCGGCTGCGCGCTCGTTGCCTGCGGTATGTACGGTGGGCCGGCGATGTCACAGACCTCGGAGGTGAAGCAAAAGCCACCGATGTACAGCTATGTCGCAGACTGGGTGATCCCACGCGCGCGCTTTGCTGACATGCAGAAGGAGCGGGCGCCCGTCGACAAGATCATGGCGCAGGCGCTGTCCGATGGCACTCTCGTGGGCTATGGCGCCGATGAGGCAGCGGTCCATACCGCTGATGGGCCAACCCACGATGGCTGGTGGTCGTCCATGTCGATCGCCGGGCTGATGAAAGTGCTCGACGAGCTTCGCAAGAGCGGCAACGCTAATGGGTCAGCGCTCAACAGCGCCACCAAGCACTGGGACGGCATCTACGTCAGCCGTTACTACAACTGGCATTCGGGCTCGCAGCACAATGCCTATACGCACGTCGCCTCGTACAAACTCAAGGCGGACGCGCCGGATGACGCGGTGGACACCATGAGCAAGAACTTCATCGTGCCGCTGCTCGAGAAGCTGCTGGCCGATGGCACTCTGTTCGAGTACGAGATCGATGAGGAGTCGATTCATACGGAGGCGCCCGGCACGTTCTGGGTCGACGTCATCTGCGTCGATGCGAGTGGACTGGACAAGGTGAACGCCGCTCTCGGGGCGGCGATCCGGGCGAATCCGTTCGCCGGCTCGGCCCTGGGCTCCATGGTGGACTTCTCGGCCCATCGGGATCAGCTGGCCAAGACGGATGCTACTTACAAGTAGACCTCGACTTGCGTAATGCCCGCGTTCACGGGCGTCGCTGCCATGGACCGCGGCGCCCGTGGACTCTTTCTCCCGGGAAACGGGCGATCGATCTTCGGGCACTCGCGGACTCGTGCCCGGCAGCGCTACGATGGGGGAGGCGCGAGCTCCGCGCACCTCGATCCAACATAGCGACGCCCTTGGCCATGCTCCCACGAGCTCAGCGCAATCGAGTCTGCGAGATCAGTCCCGTCATGAGTGCGGACCGTGCGGCCCCATCCCGACGCCGCTGGGGTATGCGGGCCGCGGCCTGCATGGCCACCCTGCTGGCCGGCACCGCGCTGGCGGCCGAGAAACAGCTGCCTGACCAGGACTGGCCTGTCTACGGTGCGGACCCCGGCGGCACGAAGTATTCGCCGCTGGCCGATATCAACAAGGACAATGCCTCCCGGCTGAAGCTCGCCTGGCGCTGGGCCACGCAGGAGCAGCCTTTACAGCAATACGGCACGAGTCCCGGGAAGTTTGAGGCCACCCCGGTAGTGGTAGATGGCGTGATGTATTTCAGCACGCCCTACAACCGGGTGATCGCGCTCGATCCGGCCACCGGACGCCAGCTTTGGGCATACGACCCCAAGGCCTACGCCGAGGGGCAGGTGCCGAACGGCACGGGCTTCGTTCATCGCGGAGTGGCCGTGTGGCGCGACTCGCGCACCGGCGCCACGCGCGTTCTCATCAACTCGCGTTACCGTTTGATCGAGCTCGACGCGAAGACGGGCAAGCTGGTACCCGGGTTCGGGGTCCGGGGCGTCGTCAATCTGCTCGACGGGCTGCAGTGGGCCGTCAACCCCAAGCACTACACGAACACTTCGCCGCCGCTGATCTATCGCGACCTCGTGATCGTGGGTAACGGTGTTGCCGACCGGTTGATTTACCGCCGTGACCCGCCCGGCGACGTTCGGGCGTACGACGCGCGTGACGGTCATCTGGTCTGGACCTTTCACACCGTGCCGAGAGATGGTGAGTTCGGCGCGCGCACCTGGGGTGGGGGCTCGAATCATTACACCGGACACACGAACGTCTGGGCTCCCATGACACTGGATGAGTCGCGAGGGCTGCTCTACCTTCCGGTCAGCACGCCGAGCAACGATTTTTACGGCGGTAACCGGCCGGGAGCCAATCTGTTCGCGGACTCGCTCGTTTGCCTCGATGCCTCCACTGGCGAGCGACGCTGGCACTACCAGCTCGTGCATCACGGCTTATGGGACTACGACGCGCCGGGGCCTCCGCTGCTCGTCCGGATCAGTCCGCAGGGGAAGGCGATCGACGCGGTGGTGCAGCTCACGAAGCAGGGCTACGTTTTCGTCTTCAACCGTCTGAACGGCAGACCGGTGTGGCCGATCGAGGAGCATCCGGTGCCGGTAAGCGATGTGCCCGGAGAGTCCGCGGCGCCCACACAACCTGTGTCCCTGGGTCTGCCGGCACTGGTGCCTCAGGGTGTTAGCCTTGCGGATGCAACCGATCTCACGCCGCAGTTGCACCAGGAGGCACTCGATGCGCTGGGCCACATGCGCCTCGGCCCGCTGTTCACGCCTCCCAGCAGGCAGGGGACGCTCATGCGTCCGGGCTTCGACGGCGGGGCGGATTGGGGCGGCGGCGCTTTCGACCCGGAGGAGGGCCTGCTGTTCGTCAAGGTGAATGACGACCCGACGCTCGTCTACCCGGATCTGACCGATGAGGCCGGCAACGTGCCGGCTTCCGGGCCCAACGACTCCAGCGATGCCTCGCTGTATCTGCATCATCGCATTCCGGTTCTCAAGCCACCGTACGCGTACCTGGATGCGATCGATCTCAACAAGGGGGCGATGCTCTGGCAGGTGCCGTTCGGCGACAACGCCGCCATCCGCGGAAATCGCGCGCTGCAGGGCGCGAAGCTGCCCGCAAAGCTCGGAGCGACCGGCGATGCCGGGGTCATCGTGACTCACGGCGGAGTCGTGTTCGCCGGCGGTGGGGATACCGCCTTCCATGCTGTCGATGAACGCACGGGAGCGGATCTGTGGTCCTACCCAACGGGCGAGGCGCACACCAACGGAACGCCCATGACGTACCGGGTCGGCGGCCGCCAGTACGTCGTCGTCGCGGTTGGCGGCCCGGGACCCGGTGCCGAGCTTCTGGCGTTCTCTCTCTAGAAATGACCTGGGAGCCGTACTCTGATGAGCAAGCGTGGGCTGCTACCACTCGCGTTCCCGATCCTGACCTCGCTCACCGGCGCCGGGGCGCTGGGGCAGCAGCCGATCGCTGCGCAGCCAAGCCCGTCGCCGCCCGTCCACCTTCCGGATGGCGACGGCAAGGCCCTGGTCGAACACGCCTGCTCGCAGTGTCACTCGCTGGAGACGGTGACTCGCTCGCACCTGACCCGGAAGCAGTGGGAGGGACGGATCGATCAAATGATCGCGAAGGGCGCGAAGCTCTCGGATGATGATATCGACGTGGTCGCGGCCTACCTCGCCAGGCATTTCGGGCCGGGGTGAGCCGCAGCGCGAGTCGGTCATCGCTGACCCCTCGGTAAATGCATCAGGGACTGCTCGGGACGCAGCCCGACGGTCACGCTGTTGGCGCCGCCGATGCGGCTGCCGCACGATCGCGCGGCCCATCGCGACGCGCTGTCTCTGTCCGCCCGGCAGATCGCGCGGCCGCCGGTCCAGCAGGCTGTGCAGGCCGAGTTTCGCACTCGCCCAGACACACTGCTGCAATCAGCACGCGCCGCGCGGGCATCAGCCCTGGGCCATCTGGAAGGCGTGCGTGAGATCGGCCCAGAGGGATTCGGTGCCTTCCAGCCCGACGTGCAGCCGGATCGTGTTGGGTGGCACCCCGAAGTCCATCGCCGAGTTCGGCCCGGTCGCCTGAGCTCGCGCGACCAGCGCCGGGACCGCGAGGCTCTCGTAGCCGCCCCAGCTCACACCGAGCTGGAAGAGTCGCAGCGAGTCGCAGAACTCCGGGATGTAGACCGTCTCGTCGACCTCGAACGAGAACAGCCCCGAGGTGCCCGTGAGACTCTCGGGGAGCGTGCCCTTGAGAGCCGGATGATGCACCGCCGTGACGTGAGGGTGCTCCTCGAGGCGTCGCGCCAGCACCAGGGCCGACTCTTCATGCGCCTTCATACGCACCGGCAGAGTCCGCAGGCCCCGCACCAGCAGCCACGCCTCGAACGGCGCAAGCTTCGCCCCAATATACGGGCACACGGTCCGCCGGACATGCCCGATCAGATCCGCGGGGCCGGCCACAACGCCCGCCACGGTGTCGCTGTGACCCCCGATGTACTTGGACGCCGAGTGAATGACGAGGTCGACTCCCTGCCGGATCGGCCGCTGAAACAAGGGGGTGGCCCAGGAGTTGTCGAAGATCGACAGCGCCCCGTGCTTGCGCGCGAGACTGGCCAGCAACTTGACGTCGTGCGCTTCCATCATCCAGCTCGTCGGGCTCTCCAGATACAGCACTCTCGCACCCGGGAGCGCCGCTGCGACCGCAGCGTGATCTGCGCCACTCACATAGTCGACTGAGACGTTCAGCTTCTTCAGCAGCGTCTCGAAGAGACGATAGACATCCGGATACACATGCCGCACGCAGACAATACGGTCGCCTGGCTCGACGAACGCCAGGATCGTCCCCGAGATCGCGGCCATGCCGCTCGGAAATCCGATGGCCTCGTCGGTCTGCTCGAGCTCGGCCATCTTCTCTTCGAACTGCGTGACGGTTGGATTGGTGGTGCGCGAGTACACGTTCCGGCTGCGCTTGCCGGCGAACGTGTCGCGCATCTCCTCGAAGCTCGAGAACGTGAAGAGTGAGCTTTGTACGATCGGGGGCGCGACCGCCTCGAAGGCGTAGGTCTCCTCATCGTGGGCGAGAAGCCGCTGGGCTCGCGCCAGCGGGTCTAATGGGTTCGGAGGCTGCTCGCTGCTCATGGGTTTGGCCATTCGCAAGGGGGATTCCATGCCAGGGGCGAACGATAGCAGGGCCCGGCCCCCGCCGGGGCAAAGCGCCAGCTTTACCGCGCGCAGGATGTGCGCGAGGGCACACGTCCCCGTGGCGCCTCGGCGCTGTCGCCGTCCGGGAACTGTTGAATGGGATGGGCGTTGTAGCGCATTGTTCTTCAGTTGAAGGCGAGTTGGAGGGTCGGAGCATGAACGCAAAGAATGGCGATGTCGGCACGGGAGCCGGCGCATCGGCGAACACCGAACAGGTCAAAGAGCATCTGCGTGCCGCGAAGGACGCGGCCGCCCAGGCTGCCCGGGCCCGTGCCGCACAGGCGGGGGACTGGGCGCGCACCCAGTTCGACGATCTGCAGGAGCGTGTGGAGGCGAGGCCCTTCGCGGCGAGCGCCATTGCGCTTGGCGTCGGCTTCCTGGCCGGCATCCTGGTGATGGGTCTGGTCCGGTCCGGCCGGCGCTAAACCACCCCGTCCAGGGGGCGGAGCCCCCAAAACGCAGACCCAGTCGCCCGGCGTGACCATTCGGTGACACTCGAGGGCCGACCCCGTGGTCTGCTTGACCCATGCACGAGATCGGCGTGGTGGGTCTGTCCTACCGGCATGCCAGTGTGGATGAGGTGGCGCGCTTCGCAGTCCCCAAGGCGGACATCGCAGCGCGCCTGCCCGCATTGCGGGACAGCCTTGGCGTGGCCGAGGTTTTCTACGTAGGCACCTGTAACCGGGTCGAAGTCCTGTACGCGACTGCAGAGGGTACCCCCGCGGGCGATGCCCGCCGCGAGGTCTTCCGGGCGCTGATTGGCCGCGAGCCCGAGCCGGGAGAGGCCAGCCGCGTCCTGCGCGCCTGGACAGGCGAAGCAGCCGTCGAGCACCTGTTCCTGGTCGCCTGCGGGCTGGACT
>Ga0134126_10011009_pt1 | contig 11401 bp, 13 predicted proteins | sample KB31752_FD_96881 | JGI IMG/M metagenome (GOLD analysis project Ga0134126, IMG submission 96881) | Terrestrial soil microbial communities with excess Nitrogen fertilizer from Kellogg Biological Station, Michigan, USA - KB3-175-2 | ecosystem: Environmental > Terrestrial > Soil > Unclassified ... | reverse complement strand
GAATTGAGTTGCCCGCTCACACGGAGCCTATGGATGCGAGTGCTGATCGTTGACGATGAACCGCTCGCCTGCGAGCGCATCCGAACGCTATTGCGCGGCGAGCCGGATGTCGAAATCGCCGGCGAATGCCACGATGGAAAGTCGGCGGTCGAGAGAATCCGCCGCCTGGTCCCCGACCTCATATTCCTCGACGTGCAGATGCCCGAAATGAACGGCTTCGAGGTACTGCAAATGCTGGAAACCGTCCCGCCCGTGATTTTCGTCACGGCCTTCGACGAGTTCGCCGTCAAAGCCTTCGAAGTGCATGCGCTCGACTACCTGTTGAAACCGTTTGATCGCGAGCGATTCCAAAAAGCGCTGGCGCGCGCACGCCATAGCGACATGGCCGAGAAACTGCGCGGCTTGCTGGCGCATTTGCGCGAACACAAGCCGTATCTGGATCGTCTGGTGGTGAAAACCGGAGGCCGCGTGGTGTTCCTGGCGGCGGACGAGATCGATTACGTGGAAGCGGAAGGGAATTACGTGCGGCTCCATGTGGGCCGCGAAAGTTATCTCTTGCGGCAGACCATCTCAAACCTCGATTCGCAAATGGATCCGGCGGCATTCGTGCGAATCCACCGCTCGACGATCGTAAACTTGAGCCGCGTGAAGGAATTGCATCCACTCTTCCGCGGTGATTTCACCGTCCTGCTACGCGACGGCCGCGAACTTCTTCTCTCCAAGACCTACCGTGGCCGCCTGAAACTGTAAACGTAGCGACAGGACTCCAGTCCTGTCGCCACTTCGGGCGCAAGGCAGTCGTGACGACAGGAATCTTTCCTGTCGTCACGACTGCCTTGCACGGCTGGGCGAGCTCCGAGTCAAATCCCAGATGGGAAGCTCTTCAGATAGGAGCGCAGTTCGTCGCGCACGCGGCGGAATTCGCCGAGCCGCTTCTCCTCCGAACCCTCGACGGCAGCCGGATCGTCGAAGCTCTGATGCAGCCGGGTAGCCTTGCCGAAGAACACCGGGCAACTCTCCTTCGCCTGATCGCAGACGGTCAGAACGTAATCGAACTCCTGTCCAGCCAACTCATCGGCACTCTTCGACCGCTGCGACGCAATGTCGATGCCGGCTTCTTTCATGACCGCTATCGCCTCGGGGCGGACCGTGCTTGGCTTGGTGCCGGCACTCTCCACCGTGAAGCGGTCGCCGGCATCATGCCGAAGCAGTCCTTCAGCCATCTGCGACCGCGCAGAGTTGCCGGTGCAAAGAATGAGTACGCGTTTCTTGTTCATGCAGGCCGCGGAAACCAGTGCCGTGTGCGATTGCAAGCAGCGCACACCGACAGCATCACCGGCACTTCAACGAGCACGCCGACCACGGTGGCCAGAGCCGCGCCTGATTCCGGGCCGAACACCGCAATCGCCGTCGCAACCGCAAGCTCAAAGAAATTAGAGGCGCCGATAAGCGCCCCCGGGGCCGCCACCGCATGCTCCACCTTCAGGTACTTCATCAGGCCGTACGCGAGGCCCGCGTTGAAATAAACCTGCAAAGTGATCGGTACCGCGATGAGCACCACGTGGAAGAAACGGCCTGTGATGTTATCGGCCTGAAACGCGAAGATGAGAACGAGCGTCGCCAGCAGCGCCGTGATCGTCACGGGTGCGAATTTCGGCAGCAGCGTATCCTCAAACCACGCTCGCCCGTGGCCACGGATGAAAAACGCGCGGAGCAACGAACCGGCCGTCAGCGGCACAACGATAAACACGAGGACTGAATAGAGCAAAACCTGAAAAGGAACCGCCAGGGAGGACGCCCCGGAAACGAGCAACTGAACGATCGGCACAAACAGCAGCAGCATGATCAGGTCGTTCACGGACACCTGAACCAGCGTATAGGCCGGATCGCCGTTTGTCAGATGGCTCCATACGAAGACCATTGCCGTGCAAGGAGCGGCGGCGAGGATGATGCAACCCGCTATGTACTGGTCAGCTTCGGAAGGGCTGATGAAACCGGCAAAGACGTAACGAAAGAACGCCCATGCCAGAAGCGCCATCGAGAAGGGCTTCACCACCCAATTCACAAGAAGCGTCACGATCAGTCCGGCGGGTTTGCGGCCCACGTTTCGCACGGCCGAAAAATCCACCTTCATCATCATGGGTGTAATCATCAGCCAGATCAGCGCGGCAATCGGCACATTGATCTGGCTGCCCCGGCCGAATTCGAGGGCGCGAAGCCCCCGAATGAAGCCAGGCGCGGCCTTGCCGAGCAGAATGCCCGCCCCCATGCACAGCGCGACCCATAACGAGAGGTAGCGCTCAAAAAACCCGAGCCCGCCGACTTCCTGTCGCGGAGGAGCCGCGACCTGGCTTGTCATGATGCGCTTCCCGCACAGCAGGACGGCGCGCAGCATTTCGCCGCCGGCTTCACGGCACGGACAAAGGCACTCACAAACTTCCCGTCAACTTCCTTCGCCAGCGCGTCCACGTCGAGTCCCGTCCCAGCGAGGAATGCGCGCGCGTCCTGCGCGCTATAAACGCGGGTGACTTCGATCTCGATGTTCTGGAAACCCGCTTTCACCAGCTTGCCAATGTATTCATGGTCGGCGAGGGCGCCCGCGACGCAGCCGGCCCACAGCTCCATGCTCTTGCGCACAGCGGCCGGAACTTCCCCGCGCACCACGACGTCCGAGACTGCAAAACGTCCGCCGGGTTTGAGCACGCGGAAAGCCTCATGCAGCACGCGGTCCTTGTCGCCCGAAAGGTTAATGACGCAATTCGAGATGATCACATCCACCGAGTTGTCGGGCAGCGGGATATTCTCAATCTCGCCCTTCAGGAACTCGACATTGCTCAGCCCGCTCTTGTGCTTGTTCTCTTCAGCGAGCGCCAGCATTTCGTCGGTCATGTCGAGACCGTAGGCTTTTCCAGTTGGACCGACCCGCTTTGCGGAGAGCAGTACGTCGATGCCGCCGCCGGAGCCCAGGTCCAGGACCGTCTCACCGGCCTTCAGCTCCGCGAGGGCTGTTGGATTGCCGCAGCCAAGCGAGGCCGCGACCGCTTTTTCAGGCAGTTCGCCTGCCTCGTTGGCGTCGTAAAGGCCCGAAGTGATCGGGTCGCAGCCATCGACCGCCGATGCGCCACAGCAGCCGTTCCCTTGTCCCTTGACCACGCGGAGCGCTGCCTCTCCATACTTCTCTTTCACGAATTCCTGAATGGTGCTCATTGCAAGTTCTCCTTATCCGTGCTCTTCCACGCTTCGCCCCTGCAAGTTGTCTATCGCGAAACCCTCACTTGCAGCAGACAATCTTCTGCGGCTCTATAGCTTTGTTTCGCGTGCAGCATTCGGCATAGAGAAACCCGAGCAATTCTTGAAGGGCTTCCGTGTTAGCCGAATACCAGAGGTAAGTGCCTTCGCGCCTGACGCGCACCAAGTCCTCATTCTTCAATTTTTCGAGATGATGCGACAGGGTGCTGGAGGGTATTCCCAATTCGTCCCCCACCTCACCGACCACCATCCCTTCGGGATGAGCGCTCAATAGAAGGCGGACGATGCGCAGTCGCGGCTCCGTACCCATGGCCGAAAGCATGTCAGCGTAGCGGGCAATCAGTTCAGGGTCTTCCTTTTTGGCCATGTCGCTCTCTCCTTGTTCGATACTTCGATCATAGTGGAAATATCGAGAAAGTCAAGAGCAGAATCCGCCCGAACCGGCTCTTTTGCGACGCTGCTAATTCGCCGATGGCCTCTCCGCGTGATCGACAATCAGGACCTCCACCGGGCCCCTCCCCGCTTCCAGTTTCAGGCCAAGTTGCTCGCGAAGGGCACTCAAAAAGGATGGTCCTGAGGGGTCGGCGGGCGCCGCCGGCTCGGCTGCCGGCCTGCCAGCTGAATGTTCTTCGGGAGCCCAGTCCATCGAGAAATCGAAACTGCCCTTGATTCCGGTCTGGTCGATGACGGGGAATCGCATCTGTTCCGTGAGGAAGCCCTTCGCAAAAAGCTCCATCGTCACATCCAGGCAGCTGACATGGTGCCCGTTGTTGACCCAATCCGGTGAGTTGCCCTTGGCCGCTTCGAGATGTTTCGGTCCGTCCTTATCCACCAGCAGTTTGAAAATCGTGAGTTGGCGAGTTTCTTTGTGTATCGCCAACTTGAAACGATTCGCCAGCAGCCCCTGTGTGCGGGTTCGTATCGCGCTCATCGAAGTGTCGACCGGGCGGCCGGTATCGGCATCCGGCTTTGCCAGAATGTCGTACTTGTCGGAATCGAGCCACGACGGTCCTTGCAGAATCCGATCCTCGGGCAGGTCATAGGCGAGGCTGATTAACATTTTGAGCGTGACGTTCGTTGCATTCAGCGCTCCCCCGACGAATCGCCTGAACCCGCTGTTCCGGTCGCCGCTCCGGTTGGGCTTGATCGACGCCACTCCAAACGGCGCAACCGGCATCGACGCACTCGATGTCTGGGCCTCACCCGCACGCACAAACAGCACGCCGGCCCAAAACGGTGCACCGATCGTAATGCCGAGCGCGGCCGTCAACAAAAGCTTGCGCGGCCAATCCAAGGCCAGAGACGCGCGGCGAGCCATGATCGCTTCGATGCGCCGCCGCAGATCGGATCCTGCGACTCCCGCGGCGAGAATCGGCGCACGCCGCAACGCAAACCGGCAGACCGCGAGAATTCCGTGGGCGTAAATTTCCGGTTCCGGCACCATGCGCATTACCTCCTCGTCGCAAGCGGTTTCGCGTTCCCTCATCAGCCGCTCGCCGATCCAGTAAACCGGCGGATAAAACCAGAAAATTGTCTCAGCAAGCAGATGGACGGCCGCCGTCAGATTGTCATGCCGCCGGACGTGACAAAGCTCGTGGAGCACGATCGTCTCGAGTTGCTCGCCGGTGAGATACGCATCGATGTCGTTCGGCAACAGAAGCACTGGCCGGAAAATGCCAAATACACACGGCTCGACCGGCAGCGAAGATTCCAGGATTCGCATATCGCTCAAGTGCCGGCCGGTCTCGACACCGCGGGGGATAGCGAATCGCAAGGCCCTCCGCATCCGCAGCCATGAGCGGAGCCAGCAGCCGGCGCCGATAGCAAAGCCGCACAGCCAGACGCCGAACAGTACGGCCGGGATGATGCTCGGCGCATTGGCGACGGCCGCCAGCATCGGGGCGGGCGCGGCTAACGCAAACGGTTGGCTGGCTTCTTTGATCATGAATGAGATGGGAGTTGGGCCTGTCGCAACTGAGACGGGCTGCAACCGGCTGCCGACTTCGATCAACCACGAAAGAGGAATCAGGAACTTCACCGAGACGGCCAGCCAAAGCCAATAGCGCAGGGATGCTCCGTGTTTTCGCAGCGCGATGCAGAGCAAGGCGACCGTGACCGCAAAGAGAGTGGACTGCCAAAGGTGATTCGCGAGTGGCATTAGATAGGTCGGTATCATCGCTTTTTGTCCTTTGCTGCGCTCCGGATAGCCTGTTCGGCTTCCTTGACGTCATCCAGGGTCAGTTTGCCGGTCTCGACCAGCCGGGCGATCACCGGTTTCACGCGCCCGCCAAACATCCCGAGCAGATCATCGATCAGGCGATTCTCCGCCGAACGCCGCGTCACGGCAGCTTCGAAAATATTCGCGTTACCGACGCGCTTGGCAATTCGAACGGCCTTCTTGGCCTCCATCCGGTAAGCGGTGGTCTGAATCGTGGTGAATGCGGGACGGTCCTTCTCGGGGAACGCCTCCTGAATCTCGCGAATCGAACAAGGCCCGCGATTCCACAGGATCTCCATGATCTGCAATTCCAGCCGGGCGAGCTTTTGACGCATAATCGACTACAGTATACATCAACTGAACTATAGATATAGTTAGATTTTGATTATTGGCCGCCGATGAACGCCGATGAACGCCGATAACACAAACACCACTACGGTCTTTGCCGGCGTTTATCTGCGTCGTTTCCTGGGAGACCCAAAGTAGTCAGCGCCAGCGTTCTTTTCTTATCGGCGTTCATCGGCGTTCATCGGCGGCCAATAATCTTTCCCGCCCAGCCCGCCTATCGCCCACCCATCTTCCGGAGATTCGCGCGAGCCTCCTCTAAGCCCGCATCCATCGCCAGTGCCCGCAGAAAATCCGCTCGCGCCGCATCGGTTTGCCCCAGCGCCGCCAGCGCCACCCCGCGATTGTTATAGTTCTCCGGATTCCGTGGATCCAGCGCCAGCGCCCGCCCGAATTCCGCCAGCGCTTCCGCCGCGCGGCCGTTCGCCAGCAGCACCTTGCCCGTTTCCGTCGCGATTGCCGGATCGTTCGGCGAAAGCGCGCGCGCATCGCCCAGCAGGCGTAGCGCTTCGTTCGCCGGAACGTCCCGCGACAATTGAATCTTCGGCCGCACCTTGTCCGGGCTCCGCTCCACCGCCTCGCGCCACAGCGCCGCATCGCTGTTCCAAACGTGCGTCCGCGCGATGCTTACGCCGCAGAGCACCACCACCGCGGCTGCGCCGGCCGGCTTCCAGCGCACCAGCAGCAACGCCATCGCAGTCGCGAACCCGAGCATCGGCAGATACATCCGCCGGTCCGCCGCCAGGTCCGCCGCGGGAAAGATCGACGAACTCGGCAACAGCAGCACCAACCCGATCGCGAACCATCTCCAGCGCCGCGTGAACCATGCCGCCGCGCCCAGCGCCGCCCATGCTGCCAGCCCCAGCCACGCCGCCGGCACGCCGATTTCCGGATCCACCGTGAACCCGTAGGGAATTGCCAGCAGCCGCAGATACCGCCAGATCGCCGGACCCTCCGCCAGAAAGTAATGCCAGGGCGTGATGCCTGCCTGCACACCCGCGGGCGCGCCGGGTATCACCGCCAGCGCATAGAACACACGCGCCGCCGCCAGCGCCGCCAACCCGAGCATCGCCGCCACCGGCGCCTGCCGCACGCGCGCCTTCGGCAGCAATAGCAGCACCAGCGGGAACGCCGCGCACTCTTCCTTCGCCAGCAATGCCAGCGCGAACAGCCCGGTCGCGAGCCACGGCCTGTCGCACAGCCACGCAAGCAGCGCCCCAAAACAAAACACCGCCGCGAGCACGATGCTGCGGCCCCAAACGTAATCCACCGATTCGGCCTGCAGCGGATGCACCGCGAAAATCAGCGCCGCAAGCAGCGCCACGCGCGCCGGAGCCAGCCGCCGCAGTACCTCATAGAGCAGCAGCACCGCCGCGCCATGCAGCAGCAAATTGAGCGCGTGGTACCCGACCGGATTTGCACCGCCCAGCCGGTAGTTGAACCAGAAGGAGAGATACGTCAGGGGTCGCGTCTGCCGCAACGTCCAGATCTGCCGCCAGCCGCTCGCCGACCGCAGCCCGGAATCGGCCAGAATCGCGTAATCGTCAAAATGAAAGCCCGAACCGAGCGAAGCTCCAAAAGCGGCCAGCGCGGCGGCGAGCAAAAGAAGGCGCTCCCGCATGACTCAATATGAGCTTACGTGAAACCGCGGGGCGTAGGGCTATTCTTGGATCGAAGAATCGCGTGCCGAAAGCATTTGCCGCAGCGGCTCCTGGCCGCGCAACGCTTGCTGTACGCGACTGAGAATTATCTCATCGCTGTACGGCTTCTGCAGGAAGTGTTCGTCGCTGGCATTCATTCCGTAGAAACGAATGACCGAAGCCCCTACGTGACCCGAAATAAAGAGGATTCGGAGATCCTCGTTTTCCAGCAGAAGTTGCTTGGCCAGTTCTACGCCGTTCTTCTCCGGCAGGCTGACATCCAGGACGGCGAGTTGAATCCTCTTTTTGTTTCTCTCGTAAACATCCAACGCTTCGGTATAACTCAAGGCGCTAAAAACCTTAAATTGCTTTGAGGCTTGAAGTGCCCGCGTGACCGCTTCTATCTCGGAGACTTCATCGTCAACGAGGAGGATACCCGTCTTTTCCGTTGGCATTTTGGCTTACGAAGGAAAGCTTCGAACCCCGCACCTCGATTATCCTAATGCCGCTCATAGATTTGCGGTGAACGAAATAACAAGTATCGGTTAAAGAACCGACGGGTGCAAATTACGATACGGGAGCTCGTTTTGGCGAAGTACGAACACTCACCGTTCACGGCCTGACCTGCGACTTTTCGCCCGCTGTCGCGGCGAATGGCATAATCGTCAAAGTGAAACGCCGAAGCGAGCTCCTGACCGTGAAGCGCCCCAAAACCGCCGCCGAGCGCAAACAACGCGTCGACGCCATCCTGCGATGCCTGGACCATATGTACCCACAGGCCACCTGCGCGCTGCTGCACCGCAACCCCTGGGAGCTGCTCGTCGCCACCATCCTCTCGGCTCAATGCACGGACAAGCGCGTGAACGAAGTGACTCCGGGCCTGTTCGCGAAATATCCAACCCCGCGCGATTTCGCGGCGGTGCGTCCCGAGGTGCTCGCCAATGACATACGCAGCACCGGCTTCTTCAACAACAAATCCAAATCCATCGTGGGAGCGGCGAAACGCGTAGTGGAGGAGTTCCGCGGCCAGGTGCCGCGCACCATGGAAGAGATGCTGACCATTCCCGGAGCCGCGCGCAAGACCGCTAACGTCGTGCTCGGCACCGCCTACGGAATCGCCTCCGGAGTTGTGGTGGACACTCATGTTCAGCGCGTCGGCAGGCGACTCGACCTCACCAGAAACACCGACCCCGTCAAGATCGAACAGGATCTCGTCAAGATCCTGCCCAAGGAAAAGTGGATTCTCTTCTCGCATCAGATCATCCTGCACGGCCGCGCGCTCTGCCAGGCGCGAAACCCGAAATGCGCCGAATGCGAGCTCAATCCGCTCTGCTATGCCAAGGACAAGACGGTCGGTCCCGAAGCCCTAGCCCCAAAGGGCTAAGGCTTGGCTTTACTATCCTTTACATCCGTTCGCCTACCCCACCTCGTCTATATAAGCGAGGAGAAGAAAGAACGATGAAAACGATGAGCGCTCTTGGCCGGTACGCTTTGGCCGCCACTCTGATGCTCACCGCCGCCGTTGCGGCGGACACCAGCAAAAATCCACCGGCGCCGCAGACGCCGGCATTGACCGATACGGACGCCGCCATTGCAAAAGCCGTCCGGCACGAGGTGCTGACTTACCCCTACTACAGCATTTGGGACGATGTCGGCATGCGTATTCAGAACGGGCAGGTGCAGCTCCTGGGAGCCGTCAGCCAGCCGTTCAAGAAACACGATATCGAAAATATGGTGAAGCGCGTGAAGGGCGTCGAAGCCGTCGACGACCAGCTTGAAGTTCTGCCGCTTTCGCCGAATGACGACCGGTTGCGCCTGCAAGTCGCGCGAGCCATCTACGGCGATTCGGCCTTCACCCGCTACCGGTTCATGGCGCTGCCGCCGATCCACATCATCGTGGACAACGGGCACGTGAAGCTGACCGGAGTGGTGCTGAACGATTTCGAAAAGCAACTGGCCGGAATGCGCGCCTCGGCTGCCGGCCTGAGCTTCGGACCCGTAATCAACGATCTTCAGGTTGAAAATCCCTCCAAGAAGAGCTAACCGCGCAACTCAACCGCAGGCATCCTGCCAACCAAAGGCGGCCGGTCAACACCCGGCCGCCTTTTCTCATTTCAGCCTTCGTTAACAGTCCTGTCGCGCCAGCCGTCCTTGTGCCATGAAGCCGTTCCTCCTGGTTTTGCTGGCGGCGGCAACCGCCGGTCCGGCGTTGCAGGAAGTCGTTATCCCGGCTGTCCCGCACGCAGGCGTGCTCGCATCGGCGGACGTGAACCATGATTCACGCCCGGATCTCATCGTTGCGGATCCCGATGATGGCAAGGTCGCGGTCCTGCTCAATGACGGCGGCGGACGTTTTCATCCGGCGCCAGGTTCGCCGTTCCCCTCCGGTGAGCAACCCAATGACTTCGCCGTCGCGGACTTCAATCGCGATGGCCATCCGGACCTCGCTGTGGTGAACACGCAGACGCCCTTCATCAGCATCTTTCTTGGCGATGGAAGGGGCGGTTTTCGCGCGGCCCCCGGGTCTCCCGTGCGCACCGAATCGCACCCGCACCCGCACGGAATCGCTGCCGGAAACTTCACCGGCCGGGGCTCTGTCGATCTGATCACCGATAGCTGGGGCAACAATCAAATCGAAATGCTGACCGGCAATGGCCGTGGCGGATTTACGCCCGGACAGCATTTCACCGTCGGAAAACGCCCCTACCAACGTCTCCGCGCAGCCGATCTGAACGGCGATGGGAAGTCCGATGTCGTGACTACAAACCTCGATGGCGACTCAGTTACCGTGCTTCTCGGCGATGGTCGCGGCGGCTTCAGCGAAGCAGAGGGTTCACCGTTTCCCACAGCGCCCGCGCCGTGGGCCGTCGATATCGCCGACGTGAACCGCGATGGGAAACCGGACCTGGTAGTGATTCCTTACGATCGCGATGCGAAGACGCGCGGCGGCGCTTCCAACGTCACTGTGCTGCTCGGCGATGGGTCGGGGAAATTTGCGCGCATGGCCGGCTCTCCGTTCGCTCTCGAAGGGTGTATACAGCCAAGCGCGGTGGCTGCTGTCGATTTGATGCACGGGCCATTGCTGGACATCGCCGTCACTTGCATCAACAGCGGGCACTTGGCTCTACTCATGCCCGTCGGCTCCGCCTACCGGCTTCAACTGCGGTCCGTTTCCGGACGGCCATACGGATTGGCCGCCGCGGACTTCTTCGGAGCGGGGAAGGCGTCGCTCGCCGTTGCAGACAGCGCGAGGGGAGTCGTGATCCTTCTGCATTAGGCGGCCGGAGTCGCTCTCCAGCCGCCCTGCAGTCGCTAAACGTTCAACAGGCGCTGGAAGAAGGAACGGTATTTCCGCAGTGCCAGCCGCAGGTCTTCGGTGTTGACGTTGTCCCCGCGACCCCACTGTTCTTCGAGCCGCCCGCGCTCGTCGGCGAAGCTTTGCGCGAGCCGTTGAATGGTCTGCGCCACCAGTTCGTCGGCGTGTTGAACGGCGCCGCGCGGCTCATCGACGAAGCCGGTCTGCACTTCGTCCCAACGGGTGCGTAACTCTTGCACGAAATCCTGCGGCAGCAGCGGTTCGTGCTGCTCCTCGGTTTTCGTTCCGGTTAATCCGGCGGTCCCGCCGCCGTTTTGAGCTGTATTCGCCAAATCTGCTGTAGTCAAATGTTCTTCAACGGTATTCATTGTCGTCCTCCTTGTGACCCGACCGGGTGATGCAGATCCAGCAGGTCATCGAACAGTTCACGGTAATAGACCAACGCGCGGCGCAAGTCTTCCGTATTGGCTTCTCCCTTGTCCTGGCGCAGCGCAATCTCGTGCGCCGCGCGATAGTTCTTCACTTCCTGCGGATGGTCTACCGAGAGATCTTCCGCGCGGTGATCGAACTCCGTCATGGGGTAGCCGCGAGCCAGCATAGCTTCGGTAACCAGCGTGTCGGCCTCGCGGATCG
>Ga0134126_10011008_pt1 | contig 11401 bp, 11 predicted proteins | sample KB31752_FD_96881 | JGI IMG/M metagenome (GOLD analysis project Ga0134126, IMG submission 96881) | Terrestrial soil microbial communities with excess Nitrogen fertilizer from Kellogg Biological Station, Michigan, USA - KB3-175-2 | ecosystem: Environmental > Terrestrial > Soil > Unclassified ... | reverse complement strand
TTTCGTGACTTTCATCGAGGTGGACAAGGATCGGCGCACCCGGGCGATTGAAATCGAAGATGGAGTCACAAGTGGCGACTACCTCCACGGATTTCTGCGCGGGACACGAAGCGCGCTTTATGAGAGCGGGCGCGAATCAATCACCATGAGCATTCCCGAAGCGAACGCATTCAATATCGGCGCGTTGATCGCCCTTTATGAACGCGCAGTGGGCTTTTACGGATCGCTGGTCAACATTAATGCTTATGACCAACCCGGCGTTGAAGCTGGAAAAAAAGCGGCGACAAAATTATTGCAGCTTCAAAAACAGGTGCGTTCGAAATTGGCGCGTGGGCCCGTTAAAACGGCCGAAGAAATTGCGCGTTCCATAGATGCAGATCCGGAAGACGTATTTCACTCGCTGCGACATTTGGCGAACAACGATCCACACATCCGGGTTTCGCGCGGCGAGGAACCGGCCGACGATCAATTTTCGCTGGCAGATTAGGATTCGTGAAGGTGCACTCGACTTGGCAGACGGAGTGCCTGGCCTACAATGGATTTTACTGGCAGGGAATGAACTCAAACGTTGTAAGGCAAGCGCCTCGCTTGTCCATCTGGTAAATTCGATACGCGATATATGGCGGAGCAGTCTTCTGAAGATCGAACGGATGCCATGAACGTTGCCTGGAGCGACGTCGGTCGTTTCATTCGACAGTTAAGCCACGATTTGCGCAATCATCTAAACGCGATCGAGCTGCAGTCCGCTTATATCAGCGAGTTGGAGCGAGAAGACGAACTCAAGCGCGAAATCAAGCGCTTGCGTGAAATGGTCTCTGGATTGACCTCCGCTTTACAATCCCTTTCGAACGCAGTCAGTAGCGTCAAACCCAATCTGATCCCGTACCGGGCGGCCGATTTGGTGGAAGATTTACGCAAGAAAATCGATCATGATTTCTCCGGAGAAGGCGCGGCAATCACCTGGAACATTCAGGACGGCGACGCGATGTTGAATGTTGATCCTCAGCTTTTGCAGGAAGCGTTTACAGAGCTCTTTACCAATGCTTTCCGTCACAATCGTGACAAGAATACCCTTATCGCGATTGCCAGGATGGACAAGAACCGACTCCTTTTTACTCTTCAGGAGCCAAAAAGCGGATTTGACTTGCCCACCGAAAGCTGGGGGCGTGAACCGCTTCGGAAAGTCAGCCAGGGTCATTACGGTCTTGGTCTCAATCGCGTCCGCGCTATCGTAGAGGTTCACGGCGGCGAAATAAACGCTCACTATGATCCGAACGCTTCAGCGCTCATTACAACCCTCGCTCTTCCCGTTTCAAGTGGCTCTTCCAAAGATGCTTGAGTCGCGTTGTTTCCGGCTTTTGACAAACTGGGGCCCGTTGGTCGTGCGTCGTACGAAGGCGGCCAATTCATGAAAACCAACAACCATCGCGTCCTGATCATCGACGACGAGCGCCCCGTGCTCATGACACTCGAGGCGTTGCTAAAGCGGCATGGTTATCACGTGGATACAGCACCCACGGCCTCTCAGGGACTCAAGTTATTACGGTCCAAACCTTCGACACTCGTTTTGCTCGATCTCCAATTACCCGACGCCGACGGATTAGAGACGCTCGATCAGATCAAAACCGAGGTTCCCGAAACGCAGGTCATTATTTTGACGGCGCACGACTCGTTGCACAATGCCATCGAGTCGATTAAACGCGGCGCTTACCATTTCATCAGCAAACCGTACGCGGCCGAAGAATTGCTCAGCCTCGTGGAGAAAGCCTTGGAGAAACAGTTCCTCTTGCGAGAAGCCGAAGAACTTCGAGAGAAGACAGAGCGACTCGAACGGCGTCTGGAGATGGCAGAGGCGCGGCCCACGTTGATTTTTAAGAGCAGGCCGATGCACGAAATCGAGGAATTGATTAATGCGATGGCTCCATCAGATGCCAATGCTCTCATCGTGGGTGAAAGCGGCGTCGGCAAGGAGGTAATCGCCAATGCCATTCACGCACGAAGCCGGCGGGCGGGAAAGGCAATGGTAAAGCTGAATTGCGCAGCGTTTCCCCAAACGATGATTGAGGGAGAGCTTTTTGGCTATGTGAAAGGTGCGTTCACCGGCGCGATGCAGGATTTCCCTGGAATGATCGCAGCGGCCGATGGCGGGACGCTTTTTCTGGACGAAATATCTGATATGCCGGCGGAGCTGCAGACGCGTTTTTTGCGCGTGCTGCAAGAACGAGAGTATCGGCCACTTGGAAGCACGCAAACGATGAAAGCGGATTTCCGGGCCATCGCTTCGACCAATCGGCCTGTTCCCCAAGCGCTCGCGGAAAACCGGCTGCGCTCCGATTTGTACTACCGGTTAAACACGTTTCAAATTGAGGTGCCGCCACTTCGAAAACGGAAACAGGATATCCCACCGCTGATCGCCGCGTTCGTGAAACAGTTTGCTCAGCAGCTCGGCAGACCAGAACCAGACATTTCTCCAGAAGCGTTTCAAAAATTGCTCGATTATTCGTGGCCGGGCAACGTTCGCGAACTACAAAACGCGATCGAATATGCCGTGGTGCTGGCACGACAGGGAATGATTGAAGTGAAAGAGCTGCCCGCAGAAATACAGTTGCCGACCGCGCTGCAACAAGCTGAGCTAGCCGGGCTGCCGCGTTCGGGCGTCCAGAGCCTCGACGACGTTGAACGAACCGCGATTATTCAGGCGCTTGCTGAATGTCACGGGAACAAGAAAAAAGCGGCAGAACTTCTCGGCATCCAGCGACCCACTCTCTATAACAAGATGAAGCGCTACGCGATCGAACTGTAGCACTCCAGATCTGCCCCTGTTACGTCGTAGTTTTCGCCGAACCCGGATCATTCTTCACGACGACCTCCAGTTTTATTTCCTGGAACGTCAGTTGATCGTGAATCAGGCCGAGTAACTCAATGGCGCTCGCGTCGGGGATATGCCCGCAACGCAGCTCTATCCGAGCTGGTTTGCCAGCAAGCTCCGGATGGGCCTCCGACAATTCTCCGTCAAGCAAGAATGAAACGTAAGCGTTAAAGCGCTCTTGCAAGGCGAGCAGTTGTTCCTCCGAACCATCCCACTCGTTAGGCTCATTCATCACCAGAACGACTTCGCCGGTTTTTTCATCCTCCGCGATTACATCGACTATCGCTGTTCGATCTTTCATTTTGCAATCCGGCTCCCCCTTTTCCTTCGGATGGTTCCGGGTTGGACGTTCGGAGTCTGGTATTGGATGTTCAAAAAAACAAATGACCGATGATCTAAATGCCGAAGAAGTCCGCGCGCTTTACACTCGCATGAATTACACGCGTCCAGAAAAGTTTGCGATTGCCAGCATGCGTGACGCATGCGCTACCCAGAACCACGAGTTGAACGCCGTGCGAATGACGACTTAATTGATTTGGATGGCCAAGGCGAAAAGATCGAAGCTAACGCTTCTCGGGCGAACTGAAGCGAGGTTGCCCGCCTCACCTGCTGAAGCGCAGCTTGAGACTTTTCCGAATCCCGCGCCTGGTCGCGATTACCGGATTCATTTCGAAACGGACGATTTCACTTCGGTTTGCCCAATCACAAGCCAGCCAGATTTTGCGAGGATCGACATCGACTACGTGCCCAACCGGCTGTGCGTCGAAAGCAAGTCGCTCAAGTTTTATCTCGCGTCGTATCGAAACGAGCGCGCCTTCAACGAAGCGGTCACGAACCGGATTCTGGACGATTTCGTCAAAGCATGCGCGCCGCGCGAGGCGATCGTGACTGCGCAATTCTCCGCTCGCGGCGGGATCGCACTTACCGTTCGTGCGGAGTATCCGGATGCGAAATCGCGCAAAGGTGACCGTGACGGGCTGTAGGGGAAGCCGTCGGCTTCCCCCGGGGACGACAACGTCATCCCCTAAAACGACGCTTTGCTAATGTGAAACAATGAAACGCGCAGTCGTTCTCTTAAGCGGCGGGATTGATTCCACAACCACGCTGGCCATCGCCCTTTCCGAAGGGTACGCCGCATACGCTCTCTCGTTCGAGTACGGGCAGCGCCACCACATCGAGACGAAAGCCGCGCGGTGTGTCGCCGACTCGTTAGGGGCAACGGAACATCGGATTGCCAAGATCGACTTACGTGTCTTCGGCGGCTCAGCGTTGACAGACCATGTCGATGTGCCGAAGAAGCGGGCGGAAACAGAGATCGCGCGCGGCATTCCAGTTACGTATGTCCCGGCGCGCAACACCATTTTGCTGGCTTACTCCCTTGCCTGGGCAGAAGTAATTTCGGCCCGTAACATTTTTCTAGGTGTAAACGCTATTGATTACAGCGGCTACCCTGATTGCCGTCCAGAATTCATCAAAGCATTTGAGACCGTGGCCAATCTTGGAACCAAAGCCGGTATCGAAGGCAGATGCTTTCAGATTCACACGCCGTTAATTAAATTTTCGAAAGCTGAAATCATCCGTAAAGCGGTCACGCTCGGTGTGGATCTTTCGCTAACCCACAGCTGTTACGATCCGACGAGCGAAGGTCTTGCCTGTGGCGAGTGCGATTCCTGCCTCTTGCGGCTCAAAGGTTTTCGCGAAGCCGGAATAAAAGATCCGATTCCTTACGCCCAAAAATGAAAGGCCTCTTCGGGATTTTCGAGCTCTCGAAAAACGAACAGCGCGTTGTGCTAATCGTGATGTTCGTCCTAGTCGTGATCGCCTTCATCGGATACGAACGCCGGGTTCATCATCGCCCGGTTCAGCTAACAACAATGATTGAACCAAAACCGCCTCCGAGCCCTGCGGAAGTGGAGGATAAATAGTAAATTCAACCACCCCGATTTCCGCGTAGACGGACCTGACATGACTGTGCCGAAGGCTTTTTCGCTATTTCTTCATTCCAAAGGCAGGCGGCCACTCTTTGAAATTAATCCTGGAAGTGCGGAGCAGGCTCTAAAGCTGACGGCTGCTTTATACGGAATCATTATCGCTCCGGTTCTCAAAAATAGTGAGAGAGAAATCAGAAATCGAGGTCAAGCCCAAACATTTAATGTTTCAATTCTCACCTAATCCGGGAATTCGGCCGTAGCCTACAAAGACTGGACTGATTTTGGCGTCGCCGCTGTTGGGGGGCGGAGGCATTTTGAAATCGAAGACGCTGACGCCAAAGCGTTGTTTTCCATCGTATGTGCGACCGTCGCTCGACCCGACCATCACGCGCTTTTTGGTTCGTTTTTCGCGGCCGAGATAAATCATCGCGTGCGTGATAGGCGGATCGCGATCGATGTTGTAAGTGCCACTCCAAAAGAGTAAGTCCCCGGGTTTAAGAGCATCGAGCTCGAACGTATCCTCCTTGCGACTCAAGACCGCATTGAAATTTCCTGCTTTGCGCACCCAAACGTATTGCTGGCTGGAATCACGCGGCACGTCTTTGAACCCATTTTGATTGAGAAGATAATAAATAAAACCGGAGCAATCCATGCCACCATTCGCGGGATCTGCGGAGCCGTAGTTATAACCCAAATTTTGTTTTGTCAGCTCCAAGCCCGCATCGACGATTTGGCGCACATTCGGAGAATAGTTGTCGTAGCCTGAAATCTCATCGGGCGTAAGAGTTGCGTTCGGCGCACCCTTCTTTTCTGCGCCGCGATGCGGCGAGCGTGAGGGACTCGGGGTTTCAGTTGGACTTGGGACCGTGCTCTCTTCGGGAGTCGCTGTTGGTGTGGGAGACGCTTTTTTGCGCTTTGATTTTGTTTTCGGGGTCGGAGACGGAGTCGGTGAAACCTTCTTATGTTTTGGCGAAGCTGTTGGCGATGCGGTGGGTGTCGGTTTTTCCGTTGCGCGTTTCCGATGTTTGCGTGGAGGCGGCGTCGGTGTCGCAAAAATCTTCTTAATCTTTGTGCCTAACGATTCTTCAGCCGCATTCGTGGCATCAGTTACCCCGAAAAACAGTGCCGAGAGTAAAAGCGGTCCGACAAATTTGAGAGACACGGCGGTTGAGAGAATAAGAGGACGAATCAGCCGGCGAGTTCCTGGAGAATTGCTTGGTTGAGACGAATCCCGCCCTCGAAATTCTCAATAGGAAAATTTTCGTTAGGCGAGTGCGCGCGGCAATCAGGCAGGCCAAGTCCCATCAGCAGCGTTTCGACGCCGAGAATGGCTCGAAATTGCGAGACAATGGGAATGCTGCCGCCTTCACGTATCAGCGCGGGATCGCGGTTGAACGCTTCGCGCAATGCGCGCTGCGCCGCTTCGCCGATTGCTGAATGCGGATCGGTGAGATACCACGGACCACTATGGCCGTCGGTGATTTCTAGAGTAACTCCCTTGGCGAGATTTTTTTGTAAATGCGCTCTTGCCAGTTTTAGAATTTCATCGCCTTCCTGTTCCGGAACCAGGCGAAACGTCAATTTCGCCATCGCATGACTCGCGATGACTGTCTTTGTCCCTTGCCCTTGATATCCTCCACCGATTCCATTGATCTCGGCAGTAGGACGGGCCCAGATCCGCTCCAGCGAATTGTAACCAGCTTCGCCGAAGAGTTCCGGCACGCCTGTTTCCTTCAGGATCAGTTTGTCGCCATCGACTGGGAGTTTTCGCCACGCTTCCCGCTCCCATTTCTCCAGCGGCTTAACTCGATCATAGAATCCGGCAATTGCCACGCGGCCTTCGCGATCGTGAAGCGTTGCCAGCAATTGCGCCAGTGCCGTGATTGGATTTTGGACGGCGCCTCCAAAAACCCCGGAATGCAAATCCATCTTTGGCCCGGTCATTTTGATTTCGAGAGCGGTTACCCCGCGCAAGCCGTAGCTCAACGTTGGCACGCCGCGCTCGATCATTCCAGTATCTGAGACCACTGCGACGTCGCTTTTGAGTGCATCACGATTTTCCTCCAAAAAACTCCCAAGGTTCGCGCTTCCGATTTCTTCTTCGCCTTCAATCACCAGATGCAAATTCACTGGCAGGTCGCCATTTTGTTCGATCGTTTCCTGGATGCCGAGAATGTGTGAAAGGATTTGGCCTTTGTTATCCGTAGCGCCGCGCGCAAAGACGTAACCGTTTTTTAGAACGGGCTCGAACGGCGGCGAATCCCAGAGCTCCAGAGGATCGGGCGGTTGGACATCGTAATGCCCGTAGATCAAAACGTTGCGACGGCCGGACTGATGTTTGTTGCGCGCCCAGACGATGGGATGCCCGCGCGTAGGAACAAGCTGTGTCTCCAGACCAATGCTGGTGAGTCTTTTCACGAGCCAGTGCGCGCATTCGGCGACTCTCTCGGCATACTTGTCGTCAGTCGAAATACTTGGAAACCGAAGGAACGAGTAATAATCCTCGAGGTAATTTTCACGCATGGCCACAAACTAATCGGATTTCGCCCTTTGCCTACGCTTTCCGCGGAGTTGCCCGCGGAGCAGATACACAATTGACGCGAGCCCCAACACGATTGCATTCACTTCAAATTGCCACAGAGTCGCGTACGTGAGGATCCAAAAAATGGCGGCAATCGCCAGCGCAGGCACAATTCTCATTCCAGGAAAGTTGAAGGGCTGAGCGCCATCGGCTCGCACGTCGCGTTGCACCAATACCCAGCAGGCAGCGCAGCAAAGCAGATACATCAACAACACCGCGACGTTGGAAAGCACCGCCAACTTTTCAAAGGTGCCGCTGATTGACAGCAAAAAGGCAAGCGTCGCGTAAGTGATGATCGCCACGTCCGGCGACCGATAGCGCGGATGAACGTGCGCGAAAAACTGCGGCAATGCCCCATCTCGGCCGAAGGCAAAGATCATGCGCGGTGAACTCAGAATGTCGCTCGTCACAAATCCAAACGCCGAGATGGTAGCTCCAGCCAAAAGGATTGTGCGGCCTAAATTGCCGAGAAATTTCGACGCGGATTCTGCCAGGGGCGCGTCAGGATGGTTCGCAAGATCGGCGCCGAGTGTCCCCTGCCCTACGATTTGAATCAGGATGTAAATGACCGTCGTGATGACAAGCGCGAGATAGGCGGACCGCGGAACCGTGCGCGCCGGATTCTTCACTTCGCCGCTTGGAATCAATGCCACCTCGATTCCGACGAAGGCAAAAATCAACAGGATAACGGCATCGCCTAACGACTTGCTGCCGGGCCAGCCGCTCCAGGCCAGGTTCGGCGGATGAATAAAAAATATTCCCACGCAGACGAACAGCAACAGCGGTATAAGTTTCGCTACGGTGATCACGGTGACTGCACCGGCACCTTCGCGCACGCCGCGGATGTTGATTAGTACAAGAGAACCGTAAACGGCAAGCATGACGACAATACGCATCATGGGGCTCCCAAGGAATGGAATTACGAGCGCAATCGAATTCGCGAGTACGTTCACGACGCCAGCAACAGCGCCGAGTGCGGTTAAAAAATAAAGCATGCCGGCGAGAAAGCCGACGTAACGACCAAATGCGACTTCGACATAGGCGTAAAGACCTCCGGTCAACGACACGCGGCTACCGGCGATCGCGAAACAAGTGACGAACAACACCATCGCGATCGCACAACAAACAAATGCTAGTGGCGCAGCGGGTCCCAAGCCTCGCGCGACGGCCGCTGGGATCACAAAAATTCCCGCACCGATGGTCGAGCTAACAATATTTGCGGTGAGCGCCGGAATTCCAATTCCACGGACCAACTGATGATCGACACGCTCCGCTTGTTGGATCGACAGCGTCGCTTCGTCGGCCATTGGGGCATCCTGCGTGATTCAGTTGTCCAAGGCAAGAGTGCGAGCTAAGCTTGGCGACCCAAGAGGGCGTTTTTCGATGGCGGGTACCTGTAACGTGGCATGTGCGGAGGGACACCTCTCCCTGGCGAGGCAGAGGGCGAGGATCGACCCTAAGAAGCTGCTACTTGTCTCAATTCCGCCGCTTGATGCCCTCTTCTTCTTCTTCTTATCCCAAGGGAGAGGTGCGAAAGGCAAGCGCCTGCATCAGTTCGACCATGCGCGACCCAAGACCCGAATATCCCAACCCCCTACATCCTGTGGCTGGCCATGGTTGAAAGCCCTTCAAATTGTGTGTTTTTCGCTTGTCACCCTTTCACGCCTGCTGTATTGACCTCCTCAGGCCCGAGGTTTGGCCTACCATGCATTTAGAATCGCTCGAGCTTCTCGGCTTTAAGTCGTTCGCCGACAAAACGCTCCTGAATTTTCACGAAGGCACGACCGCTATCGTCGGGCCGAACGGTTGCGGAAAATCGAATGTGCTGGACGCGGTGCGCTGGGTACTCGGGGAGCAATCTGCAAAATCTTTGCGCGGCGAAGAGATGGCTGACGTGATCTTCGATGGCAGCGAGATCCGCAAGCCGGTAGGATTCGCAGAGGTATCACTGACTTTCACTGATTGCGCTGACGAGCTCGGCATCGACTGGCATGACGTGCGCGTAACCCGCCGCGTCTATCGCGATGGCAACTCAGAATACCTGTTGAACAAAACGTCCTGCCGACTGCGCGACATCCAGAATCTCTTCGCCGACACGGGTATCGGGCGAGCTGCGTACTCGATGATGGAACAGGGCAAGATCGATATGATCCTTAGTTCGCGCCCCGAAGATCGACGCACGGTTTTTGAGGAAGCGGCAGGAGTCACAAAATACAAGACGCAAAAACGCGAGGCACTGCGCAAGCTGGACGCGACGGAGGCAAATCTACTGCGAATCGGAGACATCATTAAGGAGGTAAAACGCCAAATCGGTTCGTTGCAGCGGCAGGCGGGCAAAGCGCGGCGTTATCAGGCTATGCACGACGACCTTCGTGTCCTTGATACGCATTATTCTCGCAAGCAACTCGAAGCGCTCGAGGCTGACCTCGCCCGTTGTCAGGCTGAGATTGCGCGTCTTGGCGAATCAGAAGATTCCACTCGCGCCAAAATCGACACAGGGGAAAACGATTTGGCCGAGCAGCGCCGCGCCTTGGAAGAAATCGATTCGCAGATTGCCAGCAGCCGCAGTGAGTTTCAGCGTCTTGAAAGCGAAATTAACGCGCACCGAAATCGAATCCAATTCAATCGGCAGCGGGCCGAGGAATTGAACGAACTGGTCGAACGCTCTCGAAACGATATTGCTGCTGCCGAAACTAAACGCGCGCAGCAAGGCAAGGAAATTCAAGAGGCAAACGCGCTGATTGAAAAGACGAGGGACCTCCTGCAGGCGAAGGAAGTAGAACTAAAGAAATTCACAGAGCGACTCTTGGAACTCAACGGCCAGCAAAGCGCACACAAATCGAAACTCGAGACGCTGCAAAAAGCGGCGTCGGAAATTGAGAGTAGTATCGCTGAACTGGAGGAGGAGATTTCCGGTCTTAAAATCCGTCGTGAAACGACGGAGGAAAATCGGCGCGGTTTAGATATCGCAGTTTCGAACATTGAGGCCGCCCGCACCCGAATCCAGGACGAGATCGCCGCTGCGCGCGCGACGGCCGAGAACCTGCAGACCAATCTGGGTCACTGTCGAGCCGCTGTTCGGACTGGCGGCGAGAAGCTGCGACAGCACCAGCAACTTGTCGCAAGCATGGAGAAAGAGCTCGCCGCAACTGAGCGGGGGCAGACAGAAAAAGAATCACGCCTTGAAATTCTGCGTCAGCTTAACGAGGAAGGTGAAGGTCTTGCGCAAGGGTCGCAGGCTGTGCTCAAAGGCCTGCATGATCGATCGCGAATCAAGCCCGCGCTGGCCGGAGCTCTGGTAGCGAATCTCGATTTGGATCAAAATTTCATCCCTTCGATCGAAGCAGCGTTGGGTCGAAATTTGCAGGCGATTGTCCTTAACGACGCACAATTGGCGAGTGAAATTATTGCGGCTCTGAAGGAGAAGAAACTCGGCCAGGCGGCCCTGGTCGTTCCGCAGCTCTCCAATGGCATAGCAAAAGAGCATGGAAGGCGCGCTCCTGAAAATTCGCTCGGGTGGGCAATCGACAAAGTGAGAGCGCCGGAGGCACTCGTACCGCTTGTTGCCCAATTGCTTCACAACATCGCAATCTTTCAGAATTTCGAGGACGCGCTGAATGCCAAGAAAAAACACAGCGAAATCGCAGCGGCTACGCTGGATGGTGAATTGATTTCGACCGAGGGAGTTGTGTTTGGTGGAAGTCGGGAAGCATCAGCAGATTCTCTACTCGAACGCAAAGCGCGAATGTTCACTCTGGACAGGGAATGTGCCGAGATCGGTAAACAACGCGACGCTCTGCTTGAAAAATGCAACGACGCCAGAGGAACACTGGAAAAAGCGATCGGCGAATTAGAAGACGCCCGGCGGAGTAACGAAACCGCGGAACGTGAAAAGTCTGATTGCGACAATCGAATTCACTTCCTCACGCGAGAACTCCAGGAAGGCGAACAGAAGCAGACCCAGGTTCGCTCTGAGCAAACTACGTTGGCCCGACAAATCCAGGCCGCAGACGAACGCAT
>Ga0134126_10011007_pt1 | contig 11402 bp, 12 predicted proteins | sample KB31752_FD_96881 | JGI IMG/M metagenome (GOLD analysis project Ga0134126, IMG submission 96881) | Terrestrial soil microbial communities with excess Nitrogen fertilizer from Kellogg Biological Station, Michigan, USA - KB3-175-2 | ecosystem: Environmental > Terrestrial > Soil > Unclassified ... | reverse complement strand
GTGGCCGTGGCCTGGCGGGACCCCGGTGGCGAACGGCAGGGCCGCGGTGACCGGCCAGAAGCTCACAAACGGAATCCAGAACATGCCCTGGAGCACGTCCGTCCCGCGCGTCTCGCTAATCCAGTCCGGCGGGCTGAAGATGAGGTGCGGGCTCCACCAGACGATCGGGTCGGACGGGTGCATCAGGTACAGGACCCGGCCGCTGTCCGCCCACTGCTGCCCCTGCGGAGGTACGCCGGAGTCCGGGTCGTTCGCGAACCGGACGATCCGCCCGTCCTGGAAGACCGGCTGGATCTCCGGGCTGCCGGCGTCGCGGTGATCGGTGAACTCCCTGAACAGCGCGTTGAAGTTCGGCGGCCCCGCGAACAGCGCCCCGGCGGTGAGGTTGTGCAGGCTGTACTCGCCGCTGAAGGCGGCCTCGCCGCCGAACGACCCGAGGCTTTCCCCGGCGACGAGCAGCTTGGGCCGCTGCTGCGGCGGCAGTTGCGACCAGGCGCCGTAGACGGCGTCGAACAGCGCGCGGCCCGCCTCGCGCGCCTTCGACTGGTCGACCAGGTAGGAGATCCAGGACGGCAGGTAGGAGTACTGGATCGCCACCGTCGCGGAGTCACCGTCGGTAAGGTACTCGAACGAGTCCACGAGCGCCGGGTCGACCCAGCCGCTCCCGGTCGTCGTGACGACGAGCAGGTTCGCGCGCCGGAAACCGCCCTCGCGCTCGAGGTCCCTGACCGCCAGGGCGGCCCTGGACTCGGCGTCGGGGGCCGATGCCAGCCCCGCGTAGGCACGGACCGGTTCCATCGCCGGACGGCCGGTGAACTTCTGGATCTCGGCCGCTGTGGGACCCTTGCCGATGAAGTTGCGGCCCTGGTAGCCGAGCGTGTTCCACGGGATGACCGAGCCTGGTCCGCCGGACCGCAGGCTGGTGGAAGGCTGGTGCACCCCGGCGGCGGTCGTCGTGTCGCGCGCCGAAAACGCGTCGTTCATGATGCTGAGAAAGCCCTGCAGCAGCAGGCCGGTGACAACCAGATAGGTCAGGCCAGCGACAAGAGTCCAGCCCACCGCATGCGCCGCGCTCCGCCCGATCCAGCGGTTGAGCAGGTCCGCGAGCCACCGGTACACCCCGCGCCCGCCGCGTCCGATCAGCAGGATGAGGCAGAAGACCAGGGTGGCGACGACCGGCGAGGCGACGACGAGCCAGACGTTGTACTCCGTCACCCCGGTCAGCTTGCGGATCTGATACTGCCAGTACTGCCCGAGCCCGAACGCGACCGCGAGCAGGACGGCCGCGGCGATGAAGAACACCGGCCAGGATCGCCGCCGTGGCCGCCGGGCGTCCCGGTCGGCGAAAGCGCGCCAGATCCAGGCGCCGAGTACCGCGAGCCCGTAGCCGATGGCCGCGGTGATGCCCCAGATCACGCCCTGAATGAGCCCGCTGCGCGGAAGCAAGGACGGCGTAAAAGAAAGACACCCGGCAACGAGCGCGCCCCAGCAGCCAGGCAGAGTGACGTAGCGTAGCGTCCGCGGCTTCCCGGGTTTCGGCGCTGGCCCGGTCGCTGCCACAGCCTGCGGAGTACCTGCGGCGGACGGATGATGGGCTGCGATGGGATCGGCGTCATTGTGCCCCATTGCGCCTCGCAGAATGTTGGTCGCTGCGTTCGGCTGTCCCGGACGTGCTGACAGCCTTGGCGACCGTGCTGGCCGCGGCATCACCCACCGAAGGGTGAGCTCGGTTTCCGCTGGCCCAATCACCCGGGGAAGGGTGGGGACAGCCTGGCATCGCCGACGGAACCTGTGTCGTGTCGCCTGTTAAAAGGGAGCCGAGATGACGGTGCGAGCACACGCCGGGGAGAGCCAGGCGGTGGCAGCAGCCAACTGGTACGCACGTTCGCCAGACGAGGTGGCTGCCGCGCTCGGCGTCGACCCGGCCGTTGGGCTAAGCAGTGCCCTAGCGGCCGCTCTGCTCGCGGGCAACGGCCCCAATGCATTGCCGGAAGAACAGCCCAAGCCGGGCTGGCTGCGGTTCCTTGACCAGTACCGCAGCTACATGCAGATCATCCTGATCGTGGCGGCGGTCGTGTCGCTGGCGATCAAGGAGTGGAGCACCGGCGTGCTGCTCGTCCTGCTGACGATCCTGAACGCGGTAGTCGGGATGCGGCAGGAGGGCAAGGCGGAAAGCGCCATGAACGCCCTGAAGTCGATGATGAAGGCGACCGCGCGCGTACGGCGGGACGGGTCGGAGGCGGTCATCCCGGCCGAGCAGGTGGTGCCCGGCGACGTGGTGCTGATCACCGCTGGAGACGAGGTGCCGGCCGACGGGCGGATCATCACGGCCAGCGCCCTGCAGATCGATGAGTCCGCGCTTACCGGGGAGAGCACGCCGGCGGCCAAGGGCGCCGGCGTCCTGCCGGAGGGCAAGCTGGAGCCCGGCGACCAGACCAACATGGCGTTCATGAACACGCCCGTGACGCACGGCAGCGGCGTCATGATCGTCACCGGGACCGGCGCCCGCACCGAGCTCGGGAAGATCTCCGGAATGCTGTCCGCCACCGCCGTGGAGGAATCGCCGCTGACCAGGGAGATGAACCGGCTCACCCTGTGGATCGCGGCGGCGGCCGGCCTCACGATGATCATCATGTTCGTGCTCGGCCGGGCCCGCGGCAATGCCTGGGACGAGCTGTTCACCGCCGCGGTCTCGCTGGCGATCGCGGCGATCCCGGAAGCCCTGCCGACGGTCGCGCAGATGATCCTGTCGGTCGGCGGGGTCGACCTGGCCAAGCGGAACGCGATCGTGAAGGACCTGCCCTCGGTGGAGACGCTGGGGTTCACGTCCGCCATCAACTCCGACAAGACCGGCACGCTGACGATGAACCAGATGACCGCGGTCGAAGTGGTGGACCCGGCCGACCGGTACACGATCTCCGGCACCGGCTACGGCCTGGACGGCAGGGTCAAGCACGCGGCGGGCTCCACCGACACGATTGAGGACGCGGTCCTCCCCTACGTGGTCGCCAGCGACGCCCGGCTCGCGGACGGCAAGGTCGTGGGCGATCCGACCGAGGGCGCCCTCCTGGTGCTCGGTTACAAGGCCGGGCTAGACATCGATGCGACCAGGGAACGGCTGCCCCGGCTGGCCACGCTGCCGTTCGATCCTGCCTACAAGCTGATGGCCACGTTCAACTCCGCCGTGGACGTCTCCGGGCGCAGCGTCGTGCGCTGTTTCGTCAAGGGAGCGGCGCCGGCCGTCATGGCCAGGGCGGCCAGCGCCCTGATGGGCAGTACCGCCATTCCGTGGGATGCTGACCTGCGCGAGAAAGCCCAGGCGCACGTCGAGCGGATGGAAGGCGCGGGCCAGCGGGTGATGGCCGCGGCGACGCGCGACCTGAACCCGGACGACTTCGACCCGGACGGCGACCTGCTCGGGTACGTCGCCGACCTGCAGATGACCAGCCTGGTCGGAATGGTCGATCCGCCGCGCGAGGAGTCCGCGGTAGCGGTGGCCGCCGCTCAGGCGGCGCACATCCGAGTCCGGATGGTCACCGGGGACGACGTGATCACCGGGGCGGCGATCGCCAAGCAGCTCGGCATCGAGGGCGAGTCGATTCTCGGCGCGGATTTCGCCGCGCTGCCGGAGTCGGAGCGGCTAGCCCGCATCGACGACATCGGAGTGGTGGGCCGGGTGGCTCCCGAGCACAAGGTGCTGCTCGCCAACACGCTCAAGAAGAAGGGCCACGTCGTGGCCATGACCGGCGACGGCGTCAACGACGCGCCCGCGATCAAGGCGGCTGACATCGGGATCGCCATGGGCACGGGCACCGAGGTGGCCAAGAACGCCGGCCGGATGATCTTGTCCGACGACAACTTCGCCACGATCGTCTTCGCCGTGGAGCAGGGCCGCAAGATCTACGACAACCTGACCAAGTACATCCGCTTCGTGCTGGTGCTCCTCGTGGCCTTCGTCCTGACGTTCCTCGGCGCGAGCCTGTTCAACATCGCGGCCGGGGAGCCGTTCACTCCTGCCCAGGTGCTGTGGGTCCACTTCTTCGTCAACGCCCCGTTCGGCTTCGCGCTCGGCTTCGATAAGGAAACCCCGGGCCTCATGACATTGCACCCCCGGCGCCGCGGGCAATCGGTGCTGACCAACGGGATGCTGGTCACGGTGGGGCTTGCCGGGCTGGCCATCACCATCGGCCTGCTCTCCATGATCGAGGTCGGCCAGCACCTGTTCGGCAGCGTCCCCGTTGGCCAGTCGATCGCGTTCACCTCCTTCGCGCTGTGCCTGATCGTGGCCGCGGTGGAATGCCGCAGCGAGTCGGAGACCGCGTTGACCACCGCGACCTTCGACAGCAAGCAGATGAACTGGGCGATGCTGGGCGAGTTCGTGCTCGCCGTCCTTGTCACCCAGATGGACGTGTTCAACCGCCTGCTCGGGACGACTCAGCTCAACCTGCGGCAGTTCGGCTGGGCTCTCGTGCCGGCCGTGGCCCTGTTCGCCTTGTGGGAGCTCGGCAAGTACGTGGCGCGTCGCCGCCCAGGGCAGGCCACCCGGCCTGCCATTTCATCCCCGGCTGGGTGAGGACGATGCAGCGCGCCGACGACACGATGAGAACCGGCAGGGAAACGCCACACAAGGAGGGGAAATGCCATGGCTGACCTGATCGCCATCGGATACCAGGACGAGACGACCGCGGACCTCGCCTCCGACGAGGCGCGGCGGCTGGCCCGCGACCTGATCATCCAGCCGGATGCGATCGCGGTGATCGTCCGGTCCAAGGACGGCAGCTACCACGTGCACACCCACCACCACGCGGTCGGCGGCGGCGCGGTCTGGGGCATGTTCTGGGGGATGCTGTTCGGCCTGCTGTTCTTCATCCCGGTCCTGGGGATGGCGGTCGGCGCGGGGATGGGCGCCCTGATGGGCAAGTTCGCCAAGTCCAGCATCGACAAGCAGTTCCGGGACCAGGTGCGCGACATGCTTAAGCCCGGCACCTCGGCGCTGTTCCTCATGGTCGAGAAGGTGACGCCGGACAAGGCCGTCGAGGCGATGAGCAAGTACGGCGGCACCGTGCTGAAGACGTCGCTGTCCAAGGAAGACGAGAAGGAACTCCAGGACGCCCTGCACGGCACTACGGCAGCCGTGTAGGCCGGCGGGAGGTGCGCCGGTGTCCCCGGTCACCCGCCGCGGGTGGTCGGCAAGAGGCGGCGCACCTCCTCGACTTGGATACCGAGCAGTTCCAGGCGGACAAGCAGCCCGTAAAGCGCCGCCTGATCGGCGAGGGGACCGTACAGCACGGTCATCGCCGGTTCCGGTGCCGCTGTCAGCTCCTCGAAGTCCATCAGCGCCTCGGGCGGGAGTGTGCCCTTCACGCGGATTTCGTAGTAACGCGATGACATTGCCGTCATCCGGTCCGCCTCCCGGTTTTCCTCGGCCAAGCCCTGAGGGATGTATCGTGCCAGCGGTTCCCGCCGCGGGCATCCTCCCTGCGGGAGGATGCCCGGCTTCCAGCGGCCGGGTCGCGCCCGGCCGCTTCCGTTGGGCCTAGCTGCCGAGCAGCTTCGCCTTGGCGGCGGCGAACTCGTCATCGCTCAGCACGCCCTGGTTGTGCAGGTCCGCCAGCTGGTTCAGCTGGTCCGCCATCGACGGCGACGTCTGCGCCGGCACGGCGGCCGGAGCCGCGTTCTGCTGCTCCATGTTGCCGATGCGCTGGTCCTGCTCGGCATCTTGATACTGCTGGTCCGCGCGCCGCTCGGCAGTTTTCTTGCCAGCCATGTACGCGCCGCCGCCGACCACGGCCGCGCGCAGCAGCGGCCGACGGCGCATGAACGGCATCGTCACGCCCCTTCCGGTAGCGACAGGCCGAGGGCCACCATGATCTCGGGCGCGGCCGCCATGCACCTGGGCCCGCCGACCTGCGGCGCGATCGCGCGCAGGACGCCCGCGATCTCACTGGGGGTAACCCCGGAGTCGAGGGCATTGGCCACTTGCCAGACGTAGGAGGACGGGGGCGCGTCGACTGCGATCAGCGCGGCGATCTTGACGAGCGAATAGCTGCGCGGGTCCAGGCCGCTGTCTTGCTGCCACTGCTGGCGGGCCTTCAGGCTCGCCTCAAGAAAATCCAGATCTCCCGTCGACAGGCCGGACAGCGTCTGCTGCGTGGCCTCGTCCACGTTTACCTTGGTTGGGACGGTCATGGGCGAATTCCTCTCCGTGCGTGCAAACCAGATCCCGACGCTACGTCGCGGCGCGCCGCCGCGCATCACCCGCTAAAAGTGAACCAGGCCCGCTTTCCACTCCCGGACGTTTGCGCAGGCCCGGGCACTTGCGGCAGCGCTGTCGCCGACGTAATTCACCCTGTCGGGAGGAGGTAGCCGACCGTGAATCCTGGGAGCGTGAAGTGATGTCTGACACCACCAGCGATCCCAAGGCCGCCGCCGGAGGCTACGCCCTCAGCGAGGATGAGCGGGCCGAACTGCTGCGCCTGCGCATGGAGGTGGCCAAGCACCACCGCCGCCGGATCGGATGGCGAGCACCGGTCGCCGCGCTGCTCGTCCTGTTCGGCTGCATACTGGCGCCCGTGTCGGTGCTTGGCATCTGGACCGCCAACCAGGTGTCCGACACCGACCGCTACGTGGCGAACATGACCCCGCTCATCACCCAGCCGCCCATCCAGAACGCCCTGACCGACAAGGTCACGACCGCGATCACGAGCAACCTCGACCTCTCCGGGTACATCAACCAGGCCTCGGTGGCACTGAACAGCCGTGGCTTCGACCGGGTCGGCACCCTGCTCAACTCGCTCGGCCCGTCGATTGTCGGGGCGGTGACCGGCTACATCCACAGCACCGTGCACTCGATGGTCACGAGTGCACGCTTCGCCAACACGTGGGTGCAGGTCAACCGGGTGGCGCATCAGACCCTGGTTACGGCGCTCTCCGGCGGCAAGGGCCCGGTCAGCACCTCGAACGGGCAGGTCGTCCTCGACCTCGCCCCGTTCGTCGACATCGTCAAGCAGAACCTGGTCTCGCGTGGGTTCACCCTGGTCAACAAGCTGCCCCCGATTCATCCGACGCTGGCGCTCTTCTCGTCGAAAGACCTGACCAAGGCGCAGAGCCTCTACCGGCTGATCAACACCCTCAAGATCGTCCTGCCGATACTGAGCCTGGTGCTGATCGGCGCGGGCGTCTACGTCGCGAAGAGCCACCGGCGGACCCTCGTCGCGGCCGGGCTCGGCTTCGCCGCGTCCATGCTGGTCCTCGGCGTCGCGTTGCTGATCGGGCGAAGTATCTACCTGAATAGCGTGCCGCAGAGCGTGCTGCCCAGCGACGCCGCCGCGGCCGCGTACGACACGCTGGTCAGGTTCATCAAGGTGGGCCTGCGGGCCATGCTGGTCGTCGGCCTCGTGGTAGCGATCGGCGCGTTCTTCACCGGGCCGTCGGCGACCGCGGTCAAGACCCGGCGCGCGATCGTCTCGGGGTTCGGCTGGCTCCGCGGCTTCGCCGAGCGCAGGGGCGTCAGCTCCGGCCCCGCCGGCACGTGGACATACCACCACCGGAAGGGGCTGCGGGTTTCCGCGGTGGCGCTGGTCGCCCTCATCTTCGTGTTCTGGGGCCAGCCCAGCCCCGCGCTCGGAATCGTGCTCGCGATCGTTCTGCTGGCGCTGCTCGGGCTGATCGAGCTCATCGGGAGGCCGCCCACCGCGGCTGTCCCGGAACCAGCCGGGCACGGCTGAGGTGGACCAGATCGACCAGATGCGCGCCGCGAGTGAGCTGCTCGCGCAACGGGCCATGGAACGGGTACTCGACCTGGTCGTCCAGTCCCTCGACGTGAACGAACTGGCCCAGCAGGTCAACGTGGACGCGCTGCTGAGCCAGCTCGACCTGAACGCGGTCATCGCGAAAATCGATCTCAACGCGCTGCTCAGCCGGGTCGACGTCCAAGCGCTGGTCGAGCGGGTCGATATCGACGCGCTCGTCAAGGACACTGACATCGGCGCGGCCATCGCCGTGTCGTCGGGGCGGGTGACGGGCGAGGCGGTCGACATCCTCCGGGGTCAGGCCGTCGCGCTGGACGACCGGATCGATCACTGGGTGCGCCGCCTGCTGCGCCGCCGCGGCCCCGGGCTGGCCGCGCCGCCGGCGCTGATCAAGACCGGGGCGGGGACGTGACCACCGGCGCCGGGCGCGCCGACTGGACGGGCGCGCTCGGCCGCTACGCGGGCGCGGCGTCGCGATTCACGGCGTACGCGGTCGACGTCATCGTCAGCTGGGCGGCGTTCTCCCTGGTGCTCGCCGGCATATCTTTCGCGATCCTGATCGTCACCGGGCGCTCAGTCAACTGGCACGTGGGCGCCACCGTAACCATCGGGGTGATCTTCGCCGTCTGGGAGCTGACGTACTTCGGCTACTGCTGGGCGGCCGCTGGCCGGACTCCGGGCATGGCCCTGCTCGGCCTGCGCGTAGTAAGGGCTGACGGCGCCGACCTGGACCCGTGGCACGGGGTGCTGCGGGCGCTCGCTTTCCCGCTCAGCATCATCTTGTGCGGCCTGGGCTTCATCGGGATCTTGACGCAGCGTGAGCATCGGGCGCTGCACGACTTGCTGGCCGGCACCGCGGTCGTCTATTCCTGGGACGCCCGGGCCGCCCAGCTGCGCCGCCTGGCCCGGACAGCCGACCGTCCTCATGGAGCGGGCTAACCCCCCGGCACAGCGGCCCAACAGGTTCGGGCTGCTGCTTCTCGTGCTGGTCGCCAGCTACCTGCTGTCCGCTTTCGCCAGCGGGACCTGGGTGAGCGTCGTGCAAGTGGCGCTGTTTCTCGGGATCGCGGCGCTCGCGGTGCGGACCGCCCACGTCAGCCGCAGGGTGGCGCTGCTGGCGATCGCCGTGGTTACGGCAGGGTCAGCCATCGTCAGCGCGCTGGTGCTCGCGGATCCCGCCGCTGCCGTCCAGGGCGCCGCGAACGTCTGGAAGGCGCTGCTCCTGGCCTTCGCGGTGATCCTCACCATCAGCCGGGTGCTCGCGCAGCCAGAGGTCACCCTCCAGAGCATCTACGGCGCGCTGAGCGCGTACATGATGATGGGGCTGATGTTCGCGGCGTGCTACGGGGCGATGGACAAGTTCGGCGGGGATGCCTTCTTCGCCCAGGGACAACCGGGAAACCTCCAGACATTCCAGTACTTCAGCTTCACGACCCTGACTACCCTCGGCTACGGAGACTTCACCGCTGACCAGAGCGCCGGGCGGGCGGTGGCTGTCCTGGAAGCCATGCTCGGTCAGGTTTTCCTGGCCACCCTCGTCGCCCGCCTGGTGTCAGTTTTCCGGCCACCTCGCCGGTCCCAGCCCGAGCGGCGCGCGCATGCCAGCGCCAGGGCGCGGCTGCCGCGCCGCTCCAGGCCACGTCAGCGGCCACGGTAACCCCGTGGTGTCCGGGGTGCCGGGTCAGCCGTGAGAGATGGGCCGGCGGATCCGCGCGGCGGCCAGGTCGCGCAGGCTGACTACGCCGCGCACGTGCCGCCCCTCGGTCACCGGCAGGTGCCGGAAGCCGTGCAGCAGCATGAGCTGGGTGGCGTCCTCGACCGTGGTGTCCGGGGACGCTGCCTCCGGGTCCTGCGTCATCCACATGGACACCGGTGAGCTCCTCAGGTCGCTGCCAGACGCCGCGGCGCGGAGCACGTCCCGCTCGGTGAGAATGCCGGCCAGGAAAGAGCCCTGCATGATCAGTGCCGATCCGACCTTCTGCCGGACCATGGCGGCGGCGGCTTCAGCCACCGGGTCGTCGAGGCCAGCGGAAACGACCCGCGTGGTCATCAGGTCGCCGATGGTCACCGCACGGCGGAGATCGTCAGCCACTTTCACCTACCTCGTCGAGTTCCGGGTCCGTGTGCGGCGAGGATGGTACGGACATTTCTTCAGAAAGCATGCGCCACAGCGACCCCGTCCATGCGGAGACCTGCGGCCACCGCATCCAGAACAGCTGCAGGGTTGTCTCATCGAACTCGCTGTGCGCCCGCTCGGGGGAGATCACGTCGGTCAGGTCCTCGAACTGATGGAGGAGTTCGAGGAAGCGGTCTGCGTTAGCTTCCATGTGATTACCTTTGGCCAGGCTGCGGACGGACGGCTGGGCGGCGGCCAGAAGTGGCTGATTGCGCCGATTGGGATGCTCCATACCCCCAAGAGCACGGCCGCAAAGCAGGCGATCCGGGCAAGCCTGCGCGGCCCGGCTACGAGCCTCCGGCAGGCTCCGGGGGCCGCGTGCCTGACGCCCGCGCCAGCCGGGGGGCGCGCCCCGGCGGCCGGCGGGCGTCGACCAGGAGGTCAAGCTCAGCCTCGGTCTTGCCGTACAGGCTGTTGGCGAAGGCCGCCAGGCGCTCGGGGTCGGCGTCGGCCGCCTCGGCCAGCCAGCGCCCCAGGCGGTCGAGTTCCTCGTGCGCCTCGCGGAGCAGCGCGGCCCCCTTCGGCGTCAGGCTCAGCGCCGTGGCCCGCCGGTCAGTAGCCGCTTCCGCGCGGACCAGCAGGCCCTGCCTGACCAGGCTGTCAACGCTCTTGGAGATCGTCGGCGGCTGACGGCGGGCCAGCTCAGCGAGGCGGCTGAGCGAGGTCACGCCCGCGCCCACCCGGTCCAGGATGCGGTACTGCTGCACGGACAGCGGGACGCTGAGGCTCTCGATCGTCTCGGCGTAGAGGCGGTGCAGCCGCGACCCGAGGCGGATCAGCGCCCGCCCCGCGTCGGCAGCGCGCTCGGCGTCGCCTTGCGGCACCCGGGGATCAGTCACGTCCACAAGTATCCCTTGACCACGCTCCCATGCCGACGTAGCGTACCGTACGAATAGTTAGTACTGCTATGTAATTGACGGTACTCACTGCACAACCGAGTGGAGAGGCGCGGCCATGACCGGAATGATCGGCGGCAGGTGCGTCAGGTTCGGGGACAGCGTCAACACCGACATCATCATGCCGGGGCGGTACCTGGTCAGCATCGACCCCGCGGAACTCGCCGGGCACGTCTTCGAGCCGCTAGGGCCCGAGGTGCAGGAACGTGTCCGCGCCAGCAAGGTAATCGTCGCCGGGCGGAACTTCGGCTGCGGCAGCGCACGCGAGCAGGCGGCGTCCGGGCTGGCCGGCGCGGGCATCACGGCAGTCGTCGCTGAGTCATTCGCCCGCGTCTTCTTCCGGAACGCGATCAACACCGGGCTGCCGGCGATCACGGCGCCGGAAGCCGCCCGGGCCGCCCAGGAAGGGGACGAGGTACTGGTGGACATGGCGGCGGGCACGGTCACCGTGCGTTCGGATACCGGGGGCGACCAGCGCTTCCCGTTCCCCCCGTACCCCGAGTCGCTGCTGCGCATCCTGGACGCCGGCGGGCTCATCCCGTACGTGGCCAGGCAGCTCAAGGCGACGGAGGCGCGGTG
>Ga0134126_10011006_pt1 | contig 11402 bp, 13 predicted proteins | sample KB31752_FD_96881 | JGI IMG/M metagenome (GOLD analysis project Ga0134126, IMG submission 96881) | Terrestrial soil microbial communities with excess Nitrogen fertilizer from Kellogg Biological Station, Michigan, USA - KB3-175-2 | ecosystem: Environmental > Terrestrial > Soil > Unclassified ... | reverse complement strand
GGGGCATAAGCGCGGGCCATAGTCTGGCGCGCCGCTTTCAACAGGTGCTCGCGCTGTTGGCCAGGGAGAATGTCAGGCATTGGGTCCAGACTCAGTGCACTGCGTGTGATCAGGGCCGTGACTCTTGCTGAGGCACAATGTTGGCATGGCGGGCTACCTCCTGCCAGCGCCCGTGCTGCTTCATCCAAATCCCGGTAAAGCGGAGGTGCTGAGTGTTCCCGGCATTCGGCATCTTTCCGCTGAATACGAGCGTCTCGTTGCCCCCCACAATCACGGTATTGCCGTAGTCGCGGATGTATTCGATTTTCCGCTCGTAGGAGGTAAACGCCAGGAACCCCGACCTCACCATGTCCAGAACCTGTTTCTTATCCACCAACTTGTTGAGCGGATTGCTGACCACCAAATCATCCGACCACAGCCGAGCCATGGTATCGGCATCCCCATGCAGCATTGCCTGCACTTCCTGTTCATTCAATAGCCGCACTTCTTTTGTGGCGGCGCTCTCGGCCACCGGTTTATCCGGTGTGGCTTTAACTAACGCCACCCCCGGCACGCCGCTTAATGACGCCAGCAGAAAAATTTCAATTAGAGATCGCATAGGACGAACGCTTTCCGCTGCGGCTGAATTCGGCTTGCTCGGCGCGGCGCGATTGTAGCAGGCTAGAGTACCCAGTACCTAGCGCTCCCTCTGTGTCCTTTGTGGTGGATACGGAATTGCGATTGATCAGGAATTCGGCTTGCCGGAAGGGCACCCGCAGAAGCCGTTGGTGCCGTGTTTGGATTTCACGACGAACCCCGTGGGCGGAGTTTCCTGGTAGTCGAGCGTGGATTCGAAGAGAAAGATGAACGACCGGGGATCGAGGAACAGCCGCGCACCGTCCGCTTGCAGAATGCGGTCACGCTCGCCGGGAGCCGCCTCGACCAGCGCCTGGCAGGTCAGGCCGGCGCAGCCTCCACCCTCAACTTTCAACCGCATGCCGCCCTGCTGGGGCGAAATGCTGTCTCTGCGCAATGCCGCGTGGATCTCGGCCAGGGCTTTGGCTGTTACCTGGATTCCGTGGGGGTGGGAATTGTAGTTATCCATTGAGAAAGTAGTCAGGAGTCAGCAAAACCTCCCGCCCGCTGACTCCTGAGCCCTGACTCCTAGGGTTTGTGCTGAGTCCTGACTCCTGAGCCCTGACTCCTTCACTTAGACTCCAACTCCGGCGATAGCTCCCGCAAACTCCCCACCGTCTTGCAAATGCGCTCGGCCACGTAGTCCACCTCCGCCTCGGTATTGAAGCGGCCAATGCCGAAGCGGATGGCGGCGTAGTTCTCCGGCATGGCTATCGCCTTCAGCACGTGCGAGGGCGCAATCGAGGCTGAGGAACAGGCCGAGCCGCTGGAAACCGCTACATCCCGCAGGCCCATCTGCAGCGCCTCGGCATCCACGTGGCCGAAAGCCAGGTTCAGGTTGCCGGGCAGGCGATGCTCCAGGCTGCCATTTACGTGCACATCCTCGAGCCTGGCCAGAATGGCATCTTTCAGGCGGTTGCGCAGGCCGCCCAAACGCTGGTTTTCTTCTTCCATATCCTGGGCGCAGATTTCGCACGCCTTCCCCAGCCCCACGATGCCGGTCACATTCAGCGTGCCGGAGCGCATACCGTGCTCGTGCCCGCCGCCATGGATGATAGGCGCCACGCACGCCTGCGGCTTGCTGCGCACATACAGCGCGCCCACACCTTTGGGGCCGTAAAGCTTATGCCCGGAGATGGAGAGCAGGTCGAGATTGAGCTGGTCCACCTGGATGGGGATCTTGCCCGTACCCTGGGCGGCATCAGAGTGGAACAGCACGCCGCGCTCGCGGCAGATCCGGCCAATCTCGGCCAGCGCCTGCAGCACCCCAATTTCGTTGTTGGCCGCCATCACCGTCACCAGGATGGTCTTGTCGGTGATCGCCTGCCGCAGATCCTCCAGGTTCAACAGCCCATCCTTGCCCACCGGCAGGTACGTGACCCGGAAGCCGGCCTTCTCCAGGTGGCGGCAGGTATCGAGCACAGCCTTGTGCTCGGTGACCACGGTGATGATGTGGTCGCCTTTGCCGCGGCATGCGGCGGCTACCCCGGTGATGGCCAGGTTGTCGCTTTCGGTGGCGCCGGAGGTGAAAACGATCTCCTTGGCTTGGGCGCCGATCAGGCTGGCAATCTGCTGCCGCGACTGCTCCACCGCTGCCTCCGCCGTCCAGCCGAATTCGTGGCTGTGGCTGGCCGGGTTGCCAAACTTCTCCATGAAGTAGGGCAGCATGGCCTCCATCACCCGCGGATCCACCGGGGTGGTGGCGTGGTTATCCATGTAGATGGGAAGCTTGACCGTGCCGGCGGCTTTACCTTTGCTCTCGGCGCTCATAGCAGAATGATTCTAGACTTTTCACCTTGCCTGTAACAACGTTTGCCCGGCCTCCGGCCAGCCTACAGCGGCGAGATTCGTATCAGGGCATGGCCTTAGCCATGCCGGATTGCCCACTAGCGTGACTCGCCTTTATAGAACTCCCTGGAGCGGCGGTGGCAGTGCCAAGCAGCGCAGGGGTTCTTCGACTCCGCCGGATGATTTGCAAGCAGAACGGCCGGCTGCGCTTAGAATGACACTCGCAAAGGAGAGTCTCCGGGCGCGCTCGGCGGCAAGAAGGTTCTCTCTGCGCCCGCGGCGTCTCGGCGGTGAAATGAATCCCGCACCAACGTGCACGGCCCAACTCCACACCAGCACGCGTTTTTTTACAAAATTTTTTCCACAGATTTTCAATTCTGTGTATGCTGCGATTGCAACGCATCTGATGAGAAAGCCCAAGGAGGAAGCCATCGAAATTGGCTAGCACCCCTGCCCGCAGTAGCCAGGAGTTCATCCCCGCAGCCCCCGCGCCGCTGAGCGCGAAAAAGAAACCCAAGCTCCGGCTATGGCCGCTGGTGGCGGCCACTTTCTTCATGGTCTCAGGCGGCACCTACGGCACGGAAGATATCGTGCACGGCGCCGGCTACGGCGCCGCCATCCTCATCCTGCTGGTTACCCCCACCCTCTGGAGCCTGCCCACCGCGCTCATGCTGGGCGAACTCTCCAGCTCCATCCCCGCGGAGGGCGGCTATTACGCCTGGGTGCGCCGCGCCATGGGCAACTTCTGGGGATTCCAGGAAGCCTGGCTTTCCCTGGTGGCCTCCATTTTCGATATGGCCATCTATCCCACCTTGTTCGTCGCCTACCTCGACCGCCTCTTCCCCTGGTTCCAGGAAGGGCACCGGGGGGTGATGGTGGGCGTAGCCGTGGTGGTGGTGTGCGCCCTGCTCAACATCGCCGGCGTGCAGGTGGTGGGCACCACCTCCTTGTGGCTGTTCTTTCTGCTTTCGGCTCCGTTTGCACTGATTGTGGTGCTGGCCCCCTTCCACCACGGAGCACTGGCCTCGGTCAACGCGCCCAGCGGCTCCACCGTCGGCATTATGGGCGGCCTGCTCATCGCCATGTGGAACTACATGGGTTGGGATAACGCCACCACCGTCGCCACCGAGGTGCACCAGCCGCAGCGCACCTATCCCCGCGCCCTGCTGGCTGCGGTCACCATTGTAGGTTTGACTTATGTGCTTCCGGTTTTGGCCGCCTGGACCACCCGTCTTCCTGCCCCTGCCTTCGAAACCGGCTCCTGGGCCGATATCGCCGGAATGCTGGGCGGTAACTGGCTGCGCGTAGCCCTGGTGGCCGGCGGCATGATGTCCGGTTTCGGCATGTTCAACGCCCTGGTGATGAGCTACTCCCGCCTGCCACTGGCCATGGCTCAGGACGGCATGCTGCCGCGGGTGTTCGCCCGGACACATCCCAAAACCCGCGCGCCCTATGTCGCTATCCTGGTTTGTGCGGTAGGCTGGGCCCTGTGCCTGGGTCTGGGCTTTGAGCGCCTGGTAACCATTGACATTCTGATTTACGGCCTCAGCCTGGCTCTGGAGTTTGTCGCCCTGCTGGTGTTGCGGGTGCGTGAACCCAAGCTGAAGCGTCCCTTCCGCGTGCCCGGCGGCATGTTCGGCGCCGCCCTGGTCGGGGTCTTCCCCGTCCTGCTGCTGGGATTTGCCCTGGTTCACAGCGAGAGCGAGCAGATCCTGGGTATGAGCTCGCTGGTGTTTGCCCTGCTGCTGATCGGCGCGGGACTGGTGGCGTACGGCATCAAGGAGATCCTGCGCCACTCCGGTCTGCTTGCCCCAGCGCCGGAAACCAACTCCCTTTCTTAACCGCAGAGGACACAGAGGGCACAAAGTAAATCATTTCAAAACCCTCTCATCAGAAAGTGCGCTTGGGGAGGACATTCTTGGTGCCTGCTGGTGTCCGTTTGGTTTCTTCTGGAACACGTCGGTTGTAACCTCGGCAGGCCTTAATTACCAAATTAGAAATTACTCTAGAAGTGCAATAATTCATTCCCATTTGTCGCGAAGGCCTTGAAATGCTTTACCTCTGTGCCCTCTGTGTCCTCTGTGGTTAGAATGGGGTGAATGGCGAGCAAGCGCAAAGGCCGCGGCGCCTACATGATTTCGGCGGTAGCCGAGATGTATGGCATCCACCCGCAAACGCTTCGTCTTTATGAGCGCGAAGGCCTGCTCAAGCCATCCCGCACTGAGGGCAACACCCGCCTTTACACAGACGAAGATCTGCAGCGTCTGGAATTCATCCTCTCTCTGGCTCGCGACCTGGGGGTAAACATCTCCGGCATGGCCATCATCCTGCAAATGCGCGAGCGGATGGAGGAAATGCAGCGCCAGATTCAGGAATTCGTCACTTACATTCAGCAGGAAGTGCTGACCCGGGCGAACGCCGCGGCCGACCCCTCCAAGGGAGCAATCGTACCGATTCGCCGGCCGCCACCCCAGGCTCCGCCTCGAAAGAAATAGCCTCAGGCCACCTGCTCTTCATGTGCTTCCGTCTTCTCCGGAGGGAGGTCTTGTCCATTGACGCTGACGATCGGCTGCCCTTCTGACTCAGCTTTAGAGCCATGAGCCAGGCTTATCTTCAGCGGAAGGCTCGGCTTGGCGGTACGGGGACGAATGCGCATATTGCGGCGGATTCGGCTTTGCGCCTCATCCGCGCTGCTGCGAACTCGCGTAAATCCTTGCCGGGCAGCTTCCCTGCCTTGGTACTCGGCGCTTTGTAATCGTTCTCTCAGGCCCATGAGCTCTCTCCAGAAAACTTCGCCGAAATTTGGAATGCAAGACTGCCGCTCTGGAATACTGCCGCTGCTGGCCAGAGTAGAAGCAGAGCAGTACCGCACCCCGCGCGAAACTTGCTTATTATGTTTAACGCAGAGTGCAACTCACATTCAACGCTGGCGGGAGTTGCTGCTGCTAACCCATTGCTATGCTGCCTTTTAAGCTGGTTTACAGCGACGGCTATTACCTCCCCATCGGCGATCACGTCTTCCCGGCGGAGAAGTACCGGCTCATCAAAGAACGTCTGCTGGCCCAGCGCGTAGCCGAACCCGCCGACTTCCTCATTCCCAAGCCCGCCAGCGACGAGGACATCCTGCTGGTCCATACCCCCGAGTACGTCCACAAACTGAAGACTGGCACCCTTACCGCCCGCGAGGAACTCACCCTCGAGGTGCCCTACTCGCCCGAACTGGTGCGCGCCTTCTGGTTGGCGGCGGGCGGGTCAATCCTCGCCGCCCAGCGAGCCCTGGACGAGAAGTGCGCCGTCAACCTTGGGGGTGGCTTCCACCATGCCTTTCCCGACCACGGCGAAGGCTTCTGCATGATTCACGACGTGGCCGTGGCCATCTGCCGCCTGCAGAAGGATGGCAGGATCGTCCGCGCCATGACCGTGGACTGCGACGTCCACCAGGGCAACGGCACGGCTGCCATTTTCGGCCGCGGGCAGGCCGCGCCCAAGCCCCTGCCCTCCTGGTCGGCGGCCATGTTCGGGCTGCCCGCCGAGGAGATCGCCCACCCCGAGGCACCTCCAGGCAGCGTGTTCACCATTTCCCTGCACCAGGAGCACAATTACCCTGCCTGGAAGCCGCCCTCCTCCATTGACGTGAACCTGCCCGACGGTACTGGCGACGATGACTATCTCGCCTGGCTGGACAACGCTCTCAGTTCCGGACTACGCCAGTTCGACCCTGACCTGATCTGTTATGTTGCCGGCGCCGACCCCTACGCCGAAGACCAACTGGGCGGTTTGAAATTAACCATTGATGGCCTGAAGAAGCGCGATCAGTTGCTGTTCCGCGTGGCCCATGCCCGCGATATTCCCATCATGGTGACCTTTGCCGGCGGTTATGCCTGGCACGTGGAGGATACGGTAGCTATTCATTGCCATACCGTGGTTGCCGCCAGGGAGGAGTTCGACGGCGCGTGAAAATCGGATGATGGATCGCACTTTGAACCCGTTCCCCCTAGAACTGGCACACCGAATGTGCCATGCTGTGGTCATGAAATCAAAGAACATGAAAGACTTGGAGAAACATTGGGCAGAACACACGAGGAAACCGGGCGCCCAGCAAGGTCGCATCCCTAAAAAGGGTGATCGCGTGGGCGCGAACGGGCGCACCGGAGTGTTCGCCATCGTAGAGGTTCGTCGCATTCCGAAAGTGGTGGATCTCCAATCGCTTAAGGGTGGGCCCGTTGAGAAAGGCATCCCCTGGACCGCCCTGATTTATATGGATAAGGAAGATGCCGGCCAGCCTGCCCCCACCGTCGTGAAAGAGGCCACCGAGGAATAATCAGGGCTTTCGTTTATGCAGGGCAGCACTACGAGAGAATGTTTGCAAGGATGCACTCAAACTGTATTCTTACCGGATAATCTTCCGGCTTTTCAATCGCCCATCAAAAATCTACAATCATCAATTCCCCCATGCGCCTTCGCCTGCTTCGTCACGCCACGCTCATAGTGGAGTTCGCCGGCCGCAAGCTGCTCGTAGATCCCATGCTCAGCGCGCCCGGCGCCATGCCTGCGATTGACAACTCGCCTAACCCGCGGCCTAATCCACTCGTCCCTTTGCCGGCTGCGACCCAGGAAATTGTTCAGGACTTGGACGCCATACTGGTCACCCACACCCATCGCGACCACTGGGACGATGCCGCCGCCAGCCAGCTCCCCAAGCAGGTGCCCCTGCTCTGCCAGCCCGAGGACGAGCAGAAATTCCGGGGCCAGGGATTCACCCGCGTCCAGCCGCTGCAAACCGGATTGATCTGGAATGCTCTGGAGGTCACCCGCACCGCCGGCCAGCACGGTACTGGCGAAATCGGCAAAAAAATGGCGCCGGTTTCCGGATTCGTGCTGCGCGGCCCGGGCGAGGATCCACTTTACATCGCCGGCGACACCATCTGGTGCAGCGAGGTGCAGCACACCATCCAGCAATTCCACCCGCCGGTTATCGTAGTCAATGCCGGCGCCGCCCGCTTCCTGGAGGGAGATCCCATCACCATGACCTCCGCCGACGTCATCTCCGTCTGCCGTACCGCCCCGCAGGCCAAAGTCATCGCCGTCCACATGGAAGCCATCAACCACTGCCTGCTAGCCCGGCAGGAATTAGCCGCTCAGGTGCAGGCTGCCGACCTGCAGCAGGTCCTGATCCCGGGCGATGGCCAGTGGATTAGCTGACGCTCTTCACTCCTGTCATCCTGAGCGACGCCGCACAATTCGCTCGCGAATCGTGCGGGGGAGTCGAAGGACCCTGCGTTTGCTCATCCTCCGACAGCCGCTTCAGGGAGTTCTGCCTGCGTTCGATGACAGCGCAAACGGTGTAATGTCGGCGAGCTATGCCGGGCTGCTAAAATATCTCTGTCCCGACCGGCGCGTCCGCCGACCCGCTCGCGCATCTTAAGTTTCAGGAACGATTCGCCTTATGTTTGAGAACTTAACCGAAAAACTGCAGCGCACCTTCAAGAACCTGCGCGGCCAGGGCAAGCTCAGCGAGGAGAACATCGGCGAGGCCCTGCGCGAGCTGCGCCTGGCGCTGCTGGAAGCCGACGTCAACTTCAAAGTGGTCAAGGACCTGATTGATCACATCCGCGAGAAGGCCGTAGGCCAGGAGGTGATGACGGCTCTTTCCCCCGGCGAGCAGGTCATCAAAATCGTCCGCGATGAACTGGTGAACCTGCTGGGCCAGGACACCGCCCGCCTGAAATTCGCCTCCCAGCCGCCTACCGTGGTGCTGATGGCCGGCCTGCAGGGCTCCGGCAAAACCACCACTTCCGGCAAGCTGGCCCACTGGCTGCAGAAGGGCGGGCACCGGCCCATGCTGGTCAGCGTAGACGTTTACCGACCCGCCGCTCGCGAGCAGTTAAAAGTAGTGGCCAAGGCCGTGGGCGCCAACATTTACGAAGGCGAGGTCGGGGAGGCGAATACCGCCACCGTGGAGCGCCTGGCCAAAGAGGCGCGCCGCGAAGCGGTGAACAGCGGTTGCGACGTGCTCGTGGTGGATACCGCCGGCCGCCTGCACATTGACGAGCAGCTTATGGAGGAGATGCAGTCGCTCAAGTCGCTGCTCAACCCTCAGGAAATCCTGTTCGTGGCTGACGCCATGACCGGGCAGGACGCGGTCAAATCCGCCGACGAGTTTCACAAAAAGCTTTCCCTCACCGGCGTCACCCTCACCAAGATGGATGGCGACGCCCGCGGGGGCGCCGCCCTCTCCATCCGCCACGTGACCGGCGCGCCTATCAAGTTCATCGGCATCGGTGAAAAGTACGATGCCCTCGAGCCTTTTCATCCCGATCGCATCGTCTCCCGGATTCTGGGCATGGGCGACATCCTCTCGCTCATCGAAAAGGCGGAAGCCACGGTGGATAAGAAGAAAGCTGAGCAACTGGCGCAGAAAGCGCTGGCCGGCGACGGCTTCTCCCTCGGCGATTTCCGTGACCAGTTGCTGCAGGTAAAGAAGATGGGCTCGCTGCAGAGCCTGATCGGGATGCTGCCCAAGATCGGCCCCTTCTCCAACCTCAAGAATGTGGCCGACAAGGTCGACGAAAAAGAGATTTCGCGCGTGGAAGCCATCATCAACTCCATGACCCCTTACGAGCGCGATCACCATGAAGTGATCAATGGCAGCCGGCGCAAGCGCATCGCCCGCGGCTCCGGCACCAGCGTGCACGAAGTCAACCAGCTTCTTCGCCAGTACGCCCAGATGCGCAAAATGTTCAAGGACATGGGCAAGGCCAGCTTCGCCCGCAAGCTGGCGGGCATGAAGCTTCCGGGAATGTAATCCAAGTCGTGTCATCCTGAGCGAGGACGCATGCCCGAGTCGAAGGACCCTGCGGAGTTTGACCTCGCGAGTTCGTCTATGGGAGTTTCGGTGACGAACGCTCCAAGTCCGTCACCAGCCCTTTTAGGAAGGCGCCTCTCCCGTTCCCAGGGGCCCAGACTGGCCCCAGCTGAGAAGCGTCGCGGCTGAATGCCGACGGCTGAGTGCTGAATGCTGCCGTTCAGTTTAAAATTCCACCTGGGAGCGTAGGCATGAAATGGCGCGGGCTCGAGGAATCCAGACCAGGACAGCACGCCGCCACCCTGCGGGAAGAATTGGAACAGCGCAAGGCCCTGGCCGAGCAATATGTTCCCGAGGACGTGCAGCAAGTCAACCGGCTCACGGTTGAGCAGTTATGCGCTTCTGGCATGGCCGGCCGCGTTCTCTCCGTTGGAGCTCGCGCCCCCCACTTCGAACTGCCCGACCAGGAGGAGCGGCTTGTTTCCTCGGCCGAACTTCTCAGCCGCGGCCGTTTGGTGATCTGTTTCTTCCGCGGGCGCTGGTGCCCTTTCTGCGTAGCGCAACTGGAAGCTATGAATTTTGCTCTGCCCCGAATGCAGAGTGCCGGGTCCAGCCTGGTGGCCATTTCTCCCCAGACCGCCAAACAATCCTTCTTCATGCGCGATCAGCACCAGCTGCGCTTTCCCCTGCTCAGCGATTCGCATAATCGGGTGGCCCGCGGCTTCGGCTTGGTTTACCCCATCCCCCAGGAGCAAAAAGAGGTTTATAGCCGTACCTTTGTGAATCTGCCTTTTCTGAATGGAGATTCCAGCTGGGAACTCCCCATTCCCGCCACCTACATCCTGGAAAGGGACGGCGCCGCGCTTTACGCCAGCGTCCATCCCGATTACACCCGCCGCCCCGAGCCTGAGGAGATAATTTGCCGCCTGCTCGACCCATCCCGCTCCTGAAGCGGCTGTTCAGGATTCCAAAGGTGGGATGAACGCCGTCCCGCCTGAGCGGCGCCGTTTCCGGCCAAAACTACCGGATCCAGCCAGGGACGCGGCTTATGCCCGATTTGAATCGTTAAAATTACGCCCCGCCACATGTTCTGCAAATCGAACATACGAACTTTGTTCTTTACAAGTACCCTTCCACCGAGGTAGTTTTTCCTATTGGAATCTCCCCCGGGGGGCATACTGCCATCCCTGTGCGCCAGGCCGGGGTTGCCAAGCCTTGCAGGTTACGGGATAATAAAGGTTTGTGCATCCTCACTAGAATCAGAAAGAAGGTCTCTTTTCGTGTTAATGATTCGACTGGCGCGCATGGGTGCGCGTAAACAGCCTTACTACCGTGTGGTCGTGATTGAGAAGGAGCGCGCGCGCAATGGCCGGGCGCTGGAGATTGTTGGCACCTATAATCCACGGACCAACCCTGCCAGCGTTGACCTGAAGCGCGACCGTATTGAGCATTGGCTGTCTCACGGGGCCAGGATGTCGGCCACCGTCAGCCACCTGCTTGCTAAAGCTCCTGCCCCGCAGACCGCGGCGTAAACGCGCTGGCAGCCACACCACCCCGGACACAAGGAGTAGGTCCCGATGGCGACGGATCAGGGTGGAGATATGCGAGCACTGGTGGAGCAGATTGCCCGGGCTTTGGTGGACGAGCCCGGACAGGTTTCCGTTCAATCTGTTGATGGGGAACAGGTTACGGTTTTGGAACTGCGCGTGGCCCCCAATGACCTGGGCAAGGTCATTGGGAAACAGGGCCGCACGGCGCGCTCCATTCGCACCATCCTGAGCGCCGCCGGCATGAAGTTGCGCAAGCGTTTCACCCTGGAGATCCTGGAATAGACGAAGCGTTCATCACCATCGCCCGCGTGGTCAAGGCGCAAGGGCGGCGGGGCGAAGTCGCCGCAGAACTCCACACCGATTTTCCGGAACGTTTTGCTGAGCGCGAGCGGATTTATGCCCTGGCGCCCGATGGGGTGCGCCGCGAAATGCATCTGGAAAATTCCTGGCCGCATTTGCGGTATTTCGTCCTGAAGTTCGGGGGCGTGGATTCCATCGGTCAGGCTGAGGCCTTGGTGGGCTGCGAACTGCAGATTCCTGCCGCCGAACGCGCCCCGCTGGAACCCGGGGCGGCTTACGTCAGCGATCTGGTGGGCTGCGCAGTCTGGGCTAGGACCCGCGGCTCGGGTAGCACCGAGGTTGGC
>Ga0134126_10011005_pt1 | contig 11402 bp, 10 predicted proteins | sample KB31752_FD_96881 | JGI IMG/M metagenome (GOLD analysis project Ga0134126, IMG submission 96881) | Terrestrial soil microbial communities with excess Nitrogen fertilizer from Kellogg Biological Station, Michigan, USA - KB3-175-2 | ecosystem: Environmental > Terrestrial > Soil > Unclassified ... | reverse complement strand
GCTGATGCTGCTCGGCAACGTCGGCTTCGATCCGGTGTACGGCGCGCGTCCGCTGAAACGCGCGATCCAGACCCAGCTCGAAAATCCGCTCGCGCAGAAAATCCTCGCCGGCGAATTCGTCGGCGGCGACACCATCCGCGTCGATGCGGAACACGGCAAGCTCGCGTTCCACAAGCGCTGATTTGAACGAGAAGGATGGCAACAACCGGCCAGAAGCGGCCAGTCAGCTACTGCAAATCCTCGCCGCAAAGCAGTCATTCCCTACAGCTCGTAATATGGACACGCTGAACGTAAGCGTCGGACTACCAGTCATCAAACTCGAATCACTAAGCTGCTGCCGGCTTCACAGACACCCAGTTTAGGTTTGTTGATTAAGCCGCCAGCAGCTCATAGGTCCGCAACGAGTAAATGCATCGTCCGGTCACCGCCTGCCGTCGCTCACGCTCTATGGCACGACTACGGACTCTTTCAAATTAAACGCATGCCGCCGATCGGCAGCAGTCCGGCCGTTATCGCGCGAGTAACATGGCCGGCCTCAGACGGTGCCATTCTGAGCCCTTCCGGAGGTCCTGTGGAATCATCCCGCAGTACCCGTATTGGTGCCGGCGGTGGTAACCGGAACCTCGAGCATTCGATCACCCAGAAAGCTGCCAAGCCAGTACCTGTCGTGGTACCTGACTGCCGTGGACGCGGCGCCAAAATGCGGGGTCGGCGGAACAAGCTCCCTTGATGCAATACTGCCTTGCACCGGGCTGAAAACGACGAGCATCGAAGGCGTGCCGCAAATTTTCCGCGGACCGCACGACAAGATCTTGGACGCATCGCCAACTTCACCCGCGATCAACAGCGTGCCGTCCTGCTGCCAATGGATATTGTCCGGAAGGAAATCTCCCAGCGGAACACGCATCGGTGCCCGCCTCCCATCCCTGGAGAGGATCCATAGCGCGTTGTTTGTCCAGGCGTTCACGTAAAGAGTTCTGCCATCAGGGGAGCTCTCGATGCCGTTGTCCCCGGGCAGGTCGCTGCCTTTGAGGTGCGCCCACCCGGTTCGCTTCGACCAGATCATGACAAACCCGCTTGGGCGACCGGCGGCGAGATCGAGCATCTTCGGATCATTGGGTAAACCAAAACTTGTAACCGCTACGCCGTCAGGCAACGGAGCCACGGCATTCGCCAGGACGGTTGACGGCACTCGCACGCAGCCCCGCCAACTCAGCGCGACACTCCTACCCCCCACACGCCACTCGAACATCTCGATGGACTGTTTGCCGCCATGGTTGACCACATACAGTCGACCGCGATCCGGACTGTCGGACCGGCTCGACAGTCCATGTGTAATCAGCGTGCGAAAGTTCTGTGGCGGAGCGCAGCCCGGATCAAGGGACCGCTGTGTGTCTGGATTCAACTTGGGGACCAGCGGTGTTGCGGTCCTGGAAGACAGCTCCACTAGATACAGATGGCTAGGCGAATCGGGGGAACGGGTCAAGCTGGACGCGATCGCGAACTGGGTGCTACCCAGCCGCACGACATCTTCCGGATTCTTGAGTCCGCATATCGCATTTCGTCCGCAGGAATCTACGCCCGCGTGCGCGATGCCACCCGGCAGCTGCGTGGCGCTTGCCGGCGGAAGCACAAGAACAGCACCCGTACTCAACAACCAAGCAAGATATTTCATGGTCCTGCTCCACGATTCGTTCGACACCTAAAGCTCCAACACTGACTGGTACACGATGACCGCTTGCCCAGCCACACGCACGGTTTTTGGCAACCCGCCTTCAACATCAATGGAGACCTCCACGACGCCCGGTCGCCCCATCGCTTCGCCTTGCCGCGCACGAAACACCAGTGTGCCATGAGCAGGAGACGCCAAACGATGGCACACGAGATAGGCTCCCAAGGGGCCGTTGGCATTTCCGGTCACCGGGTCTTCGGCTATGCCGATGGCCGGGGCGAACATTCGACCATGCACGAGATATTCATCAGTCGGGGTCAACACGAACACGTAATAGCCATTGCATCGGATACGACGGCTGATTTCCGCCAGCTTCGGCAGATCCGGCTGCAACGAATGCAGTTTGTCCAAAGCCCGAATGCCGACCATGACTTTCGAATGGCCGGTGGAGACAATTTGCACGGGGCAGTCGCCGCGAACGTCCCCAACGTCGAGTCCGAGCGCCTGCAGAATCCGATCACGCTGCCTCCCGGACAAGGGCTGCTGGAATGCCGGCTCCGCCTGCGTCATTACAATTTGGTAGCTCGTGTCGTTCCGCACGACCTCTACCGGCAAAATGCCCGCCCCGATCTTCTGAACGACCTTGCACGTCGGCAGTGCGTTCTCGACTGCCCGAACGTGGTGCGCTGCAATAGTCGCGTGGCCGCACGATGGAACCTCGGTCGTCGGCGTGAAGAAGCGGATCCGGACATCATGGTCCGCATGCCGCGGCTTGTAGATGAACGCGGTCTCCGAGTTGTTCAACTCCCGCGCGATCTCCTGCATCTGGTCATCACTCAGCCCGTCGGCATTCGGAACGACGCCCGCGGGATTGCCGGCGAACCTCTCGGTCGTGAAGGCGTCCACTTGGTACAGTCGGTATTCCATGGTTCGCTTCTTTGGCTCTCCGAGTGTCCGCCCTTGATTGGGTCACGCGGCGAACCGGCGCCGGCTTTAACTGGCGTTTGCCGTCTCGCGCGCGTCGTATATGCTCGGGACCTCCACCAATGCATTGCGCACGGATGGTCCGCCCGCATAAAAAAGCAACGTCAACAGTGATTCGATCATTTCCTCGCGACTCACTCCGAGCTTGGCGGCTGACCCCATATGTGCCCGCAACTGAGGCTGCGCATTGCCGCTGGTGACACAACTTGCCACCAAGAGAAGTTCCCGGGTCGCAAGGTCCAGGCCCGGCCTTCCCATGATTCCGTTGATTGCCCACTCAATTGTCATGGTGGCGAAATCGGGGCAAATGGCTTTCATCTCCTCCACCATCGCCTCGCCGACATGGCCACCGTGCAAGGTGTCAAGCAACTCCAGTCCGCGACGGTATCCGTCGTTGTCCATTACCGACCTCCTCTGAACGCTGTTCGACTCATATCCTGAGCGGCCTTCGTTGCACGAGGCCGCTGAAAGCCGTCACCGGCGACGAATTTGCGAGCCCGAGAGGGACATTGAGCTTAGGACTTGCAAACCCGCAACCTGTTGAGATGCAGCTCTGTTATCGGGCCTCTGAGACCGCAAGTTGATACTCGCGCAACAAGTCTGCGTCATCGACGGACCCGTGATGGTGGACCTGCCTCCATTCGCCTTCAGTCAAACGAAAGATGCGGCTGGTGCGGATGGACATTGCAAGCCTTTTCTGGGTCGATGCGTACTCGCCGCGTTCCCTGCCTACGACATAAAACACATCTCCTGCTTCGTGGAGACTGTAGTCGTAGAACTCGAACCAGAATGGTTCCGCATGGCTGAAGAGCCTCTCGTACACCGCCCTGATTTCAGCCCAACCCCTCTTGATACCACCCACAGGGTTGTCCATCACCGCTTCATCGGTCTGAAGCCAGTTGCGCGCCATCAAATCAAGATCACGGTTGTTCAGCGCTCGATAGAACTGCGAAAGAGCACGCATCTTCGGGCTGGCCAAGGCCTCTGATTCACGACCGGTTACGGGCACTTGTTCGAGTTTCACGTTCGAGCCTCTTTGCTTTCTCATGCGACCCGCCCATCGGGCAACCAGGCACCACGCAACCCCGATACCCAGCTGCAACGTTCTCGGTGTTCCGGATCATTCGGAAGCAGACATTCGGCATGCCTCGATGCTGCACCGAACGCGGACAAATCAAGTCTTCGATGAGTGGTACTCGCGACGCTGCGCCACTTTATGCCTTGTTGGCGGCCATATCCAACGGATATTTCTCATGCAAGATATGAATGCAGCTAATATGTATGTATGCCTGATCGCCTGCCCGCCTTGCGCGCACTGCAAGTCTTCGAAGCCGCGGCCCGCCACTTGAGTTACAGCCGAGCCGCGGAAGATCTTTTTCTTACACAAAGCGCGGTCAGTCACCAGATCAAGGCACTGGAAGCGGAGCTCGGAACGAGGCTGTTTCGACGCGCAGGACGCGCCATGCTGCTCACCAGCGAAGGGCAACGGCTCTATACGTACATCCGCGATGGCTTGGCGTCTTTCGCCAAGGGCGTGGCGATCCTGCGCACCTGCAGCGGCCCTCAAACACTCAACATCAGCGCGACACCATCACTCGCGGCCGGCTGGCTGGTGCCGCGCCTGTCGGATTTCTACTTCCGCCATCCCGACATCGACGTCAACCTGCGTGCCACGACCGCGTTGGCCGATTTCAGTCGCGATGAGGTGGATTTGGCCTTGCGCTACGGCCGCGGCCAATGGCCGGGCATGCATGCCGAAAAATTGCTGAGTGCGGATGTTTTCCCGGTGTGCAGCGCGCACTATCGTGGCGGCAAGCTGCCTACGAAACCTGTCGATCTGCTGCAAGGCGATTTGTTGCACGTCGGCGGATTGCCATCGTGGGAAGAGTGGTTCAAGTCTGCCAACGTAACGCTGGAAGGGCCGCTGCGCGGGCCCCGCTTCGGCGATTACACACTGGCCGTTCAGGCCGCAAAACGCGGGCAGGGGGTCATGCTGGGTCGCGAAGCCTTCATCGCGGAAAAGTTGGCCAGCGGGCAATTGGTCCGGCTGATGCAGAAGCTGCCTTCGTTGCGCACATTCGATTACTACATCGTCTACCCGCAGGGACTCGATTTGCCGCGCAAATCGCGCGCGTTTCGCGACTGGATACTCGAACAGGCTCGCGACGCCTCGCATTGAGTTCGGCTGTGAGAACAATCGCCAGGGGTGCTGGCTTGCACCGCGGTGCAGAGCGCGTGCAGTCAAGCTGCGGCATGAGTGAAGCGTCCTCGCTGATGCAAGCCCGCCAAGGAGCTCTGCAGAAGCAGTTTAAGTTTCAGCGAGGAACAGATCGCCAGAACCGGAAAGAGATCGAGGCTGGCACTCATGGAGTGTTTCCTTTCACGACAATACCTGAGCAGAAAAATCAATTGGTCATTCCAACTCTGGCAGGGCTGCTTCTATTACTCCTGTCCCGATCATCTGTACGTCTCCCGTCACGGTCACCGATGCAGGCACGGCGGCCGAACCAGTGACCTCGACCCGCAATTCGCTCGGACGGCCTGCGAACCGCCCCTGTCGCAGGACAAATCGCTTTCCTGCGTCGACAACTCCGTGCCGGACGAGGTACGCGCTCGTTGGCCCCGCCGCGCTCCCCGTTGCTACGTCCTCAACAGCCCCTGCGTTGTCCCACGTACGACCCTCTCGCCCTTCGGCGTCGAAAACGTAGACAAATTTCGCCCCAATGGTTCCGAGCAGACCTTCAAAGTCAGCCACACGAATTCGAGCACGGGCGAGGCCATTCGGAGTCACCGGGACGATGAGGTATGGGAGGCCCGTCGACACTACTTCCAGCGGAAGACGACCATCGCGATTTCCCGGTTCAACGCCCAGCGCATCAAGAAAGGGAGCTTCTTCGTCATCGCGCAACATCTGCCCAAAACTCGGACGGCCCTGTTCCATGGCCACGCGGTAAGCGCCTTTCCCCCTGCGTTCGGAATCGAGACGTACCGGTCCCGCAGGCAGGGCGAGAACGAACGCAGCCATGTCGCTGTCGGGAGCCTGCATTTCGTGGACGACGGCACCGGCACCAAGTGCAGGATGACCGGCAAAAGGCAGTTCTTCTTGGAAGGTGAACACTCGCGCGTCAAACACGCTTGGCTCATCCGTGGCAGCCAGGAAGATTGATTCGAACTGGCGGAGTTCCTGGGTGAGCCGGAGCATGAGCTTGGCGTTGAGCCCGCCGGCATCGGGAAAGACGGCGAGACCGTTGCCGGAGAACGGTTCACGGGCGAAGACATCGACGTGCCGGTATCGGAGTCCGTTCATCTACGTAGGTACAGGACTGAAAGGAGATGCCAGATGCTTGAGTTCAGCGGCAGGCAGTTCGGGAAGCAGATGGAGCTTCAGCTGTAGCAATTTGCCGGACGTCACGCTCCCTCCCCTGGTTCGACGCCGGCTTCTGTCCTCGAACGGAAATCATGGGTGGTTGGGAGAGATCCAGTAGGCCCACTCGTACGTTCTCAAGATGTTGTTCAATTTCCTGCTGTGTGGCGATGCCGTTGTTCAACAGGTCGTCTCGAATCATGTGTACCGTTGCCATCTCCAGCGGGATGCACTCAGGCATGACGACCGGGAAGTACGCTTCGGCTGAAAGACCGACCATGCCGGCGTTGCGAAACATCCGCGGGAGTTTTCGACCAAAGGCGATGTCTGCCCCCCGGCTTGACAACAACGCCCTGAAGCCTTGCCTGATCCTGTTGGCCAATGCCTGTTCAGGGCCATTCGGATCCATGCAGCTCAATGGTTGAAGGGCGGGGTCGGCGTCTTCCAGCACTAGCCAACCACCCGGTTTCAAAGCGGCGATCATGTTCTGGAACGCGCGTTCCCTTTCTGGAACATGGACCAATACCAGTCGAGCGTGTACCAGATCAAACAATTCGTCGGGTGAAGGGTCTCGCGCAATGTCATGGGTGCACACTTCGACGTTGTAGGATGTGGCCTCGTTTGCCCAGGAAGCGTCAATGTCTGTAGCCAACACGCGACCCGTATCTCCGACGCGTTCTGCAATCTTTCGCACCAGAGTGGGGCCTCCCGCCCCTACCTCCCAGCAGCGCCAGCCCTTGGTCATGCCGCAGGCATCAAATTGCCGCAGTGAAGCGGGGTCGAACAAGGCCGACAACAAAACAAGTCGTTCTGCAGCTTTTTCCTTCCGGTTTTCGAGAAGGTAGCCAGAGTCGGTCATCGAAATCTCCATCACTTGTGTGTTGTCGCGGGTCAACTCGGGAAGCAAGTGCGTAGCGCGCCGCTCGGAATCAGGCGACGCCCATCCAGAAGACTGGGCAAATGGCCGTCGCTCACTCGCCGAGCAGGACATGCAGGTCGATCGCCTCGGCCATGGCACGGTTGCCAGCGTCACCCGGATGCAGATGGTCGCCGGAATCGTATGCGGGCAGCAGCCGGGTCGGATGTGTCGGGTCGCGCAGGATGGCGTCGAAGTCGATGACCGCGTCGAATGCGCCACTGTGGCGAATCCAGTCGTTGACCTGCCGCCGGATGCGTTCCTTGTCGGCATTGTAGTAACCACGCATCGGCGTATCTTCGAGCGCACCTTCGAAGGGCGTCAGCGTGGCGCCGATGATGCGCACGCCACGGGCGTGAGCACGGGCGATCAGCTGCTGGTAGCCGGTGATCAGATCCTGAGCGGTGGTCGATTCGTCGGACAAGGCCAGAGGCGTGTCCTTCCAGGCGATGTCGTTGATGCCCATCAGCACGATCACCGCCCTGATGCCAGGTTGTGCCAGCACATCTCGTTGGAAGCGTGCTAGCGCGTTCACACCCATTTTGTCGCGCAGCACGCGCGCGCCAGAAATGCCGGCGTTGAGCACAGCCACGTCGCGGGGCGCCATGCGTTGTGCGAGAAAATCCGGCCAGCGGGCGTCGGCATCAATGGTCGCCCCATCGCCATCGGTGATCGAATCGCCGAATGCCACCACCGTGCGCGTGCCGGGTGCCGCTTCGACCTGGATGGCGGCAAGGAACACACGCGTGGTCAGCGTGGAGTCGACCTTCAGTGACATCGCCGCGATCTGATTGCCGGCGCCGACGTAAGCGGTCTGGCGTGCGTCCCAGTGGAAAGTGGCCGGCGCCGTGGGATCGGGCAGATACAGACTGACGGCAAGGCGCGACAGGGCAGCAACGTCCAAAGCGACCGGGTCGCTGAGCATCGGCGCGCCAGGTGGAATGACCACCGAGGTCTTGCCGTCGAAGGTCAGCACGCGGTTGCTGCCAGGTACGATTGAGGCATCTTTGCCCGACAGGGCGATGTCGGCCGCACCGATCTTGAGAGGGCGCGTGCCGTAGGCGTTCGACAACAGGATACGCACGCGTGAACCGCCGATGCCGATCCGAGCGACCTGACGCACCGTCTGGTCCCAAAGTTGATGGGGCAGATTGGTGGGTAAGGGGAAGTCGCCGTTCCAGCGTGCTTCCGGGCTGGCTATCCAAGTGGCGATCCAAGCGGGTTGCGCTTGTGCGTGAACCTGTTCCGGTGCGGCGTGTGACGGCAGGGTGGTGCCCGCAATCGTCATCAGGGCGGCGAACAGGCCGGTCCAGCGACGCGTTTTCGTGTTCATGTGTTTTCCTGATGCAGCTGTGCGGATGGTGTTTCCATACCGAGGAAGAATTCAGGCGTGCGGACAGGCCACGGGCGTACGGACGGTGCGCTGTCGTTCGCTGCGCACCGCAAACAACGCCAGCGCAATACCGGCCACAGTGACCATCGCTGCTACCCACGGCAGCGCGGTGAGGCCGAACCCTCGCGCGATGGTTTCGCTGCCCAGCCACGCGCCAAGCGCATTGGCGAGGTTGAAGGCACCGATGTTGAGACTCGAAGCCAGGCTCGGGGCGGCGACGGCCTTTTGCATCACCCACAGTTGCAGCGGTGCCACGGTGGCGAACATGGCGGCACCCAGCAGCGCCGTGAACAGAACCATCAGCATGCGGTTGTCCAGCACCAACGCGAACCCGCCAAGCACCGCAGTAAGTGCCGCAAGCGTGCCGAGCAGCGCCGGAATCAAGCGGCGGTCGGCCAGCCGTCCGCCGAGCCGATTGCCAATCAGCATCCCGACGCCGAACATCAGCAGGATCGGGGATACGGCCGAGTCGGCAAAGCCGGTGACCTCGGTCAGCAATGGCGCGATGTAGGTGTAGATCACGAACACGCCGGCGAAACCGAATACTGTCGTGACAAGCCCCAGCAATACCGGAGCGCCGGCAATGGCGCGCAGTTCCGTAACCAGTGCCACGGACTTCGCGTCTTCGCGAAGATTCGGAAGCAGCCACGCCACCGCAGCGATGGCGGCCACGCCCACTACAGAAACCGCCCAGAATGACGCACGCCAGCCGAAGTGCAGGCCCAGCCAGGCACCGGCCGGCACGCCCAGCAGTGTGGCCAAAGCCAAGCCGTTGAACATGGTGGCAATGGCAGAGGCTCGGCGATCGCGTTCCACCAGCGAGGTGGCCACGACCGAGCCGACGCCGAAGAAGGTGCCGTGCGCGAGCGAGGTGATGATGCGCGCCACCATCAACATGGTGTAGCTGCTGGCCAGCGCGTTGAGCAGGTTGCCCAACGTGAACACGCCCATCAGTGCCAGCAGCACGGTTTTGCGTGACCAGCGCCTGGTCCCCAACGTGATCAGCGGCGCGCCGACGAACACGCCGAAGGCGTAGCCGGAAATCAGAAGCCCCGCGACCGCGATGCTCACGTTCAGATCGGTAGCGATCTGCGGCAGCAGGCCCATGGGCAGAAATTCGGTGGTGCCGATGCCGAAGGCGCCGACCGCCAGCGCGTACAGTGCGGGCGGAGTGCGCGAGGCGGAAGCCATGGCGTGAACGCTCCACTGGAAAGCGCGCAGCCTAATGACTTGCCTCTTCAGCAAAAACCATCAAAATGATGATTCATTTTCAATGAATTGTTGAAAATCATGGATCATCTCGACGATCTTTCCCTGTTCCTGCGGGTGCTGGATCAGGGCTCGATCAGCGCAGCGGCGCGCAGCCTCGGTCTTTCCGTAGCGGTGGCCAGTCAGCGGCTGCAACGACTGGAACGTGGGCTGGGCGTGCGCCTGCTGCAACGGACCACGCGGCGGCTGCACCCGACGCCGGAAGGTCGCCTGCTGGCTGAACACGGGCGCGTGCTGGTGGAGGACCTGGATGCACTCACCACCGGATTGCGCGAAGGATCGACCGGCGTGTCGGGCACCTTGCGCGTCACCATGTCGGCCGGCTTCGGTCGCGAATATGTCTCGCCCTTGCTGCCTGAATTTCTGGCGCGATATCCAAAGCTGCGCCTGTTCGCGCACCTGTCCGACGAGCTGGTGGATGTGGTCGGCGCGGGTTTCGATCTGGCCATCCGCATCGGCCCGCTGGGCGACTCCAGCTTGGTGGCTCGGCCGCTGGCCAGCAACCGGCGGCTGCTGTGCGCCTCGCCGGCGTATCTCGATCAGCACGGCCGTCCACGCACGCCTGCCGATCTGGCGCGGCATGAATGCTTGCTCTTGACCGGTCGCAATGGTGTGCAAGACGTGTGGCGGCTCACCGATCGCCGTGGCCGCGAGCATGTGACACGCGTGCACGGACGCTTCGAAACCACGCTGGGCGAATTGATCCGTGATGCAGTGCTGGCCGGTCAGGGCGTCGCCTTGCACTCGCTGTGGCATGTACACGAAGCGCTGGCGGACGGCCGCCTGGAAGCGGTGCTGCCGGGCTACACATTGCCCGAAAGCAGCATCTGGGCGGTGATGCCGCAGCGACGGTTGGTGCCGCCGCGCGTGCGCGCCTTCGCCGATTTCCTGATCGAGAAACTTGGCGATCCGCCGCCGTGGGAGCGTCAGGACCGCCGCCGCGTGAGCTGACCTTAATTACGTGCAGTCATCAGGGCGAGCACATCGTGGTGCCTCTAAGGTACTGACATCCTTCGAATGCCCCGCGCAGCTTAAGGACATGGAGTAATCCCGGAACAGACCGAAGCCTTGACGCGCCTGGCCTCTAGCGCCAACGCACGCAACACGTGTGCCGCTGATTTCCGTGGTTGAAACTGAGCTTTTCCCAAAATGGACGATCGTCACTGACCGCAATGGGTCGAAACAGGTCGTCGAAACATCAATCGTGTGATTGCACTTCGTGGCGAATGACGATGGCTGCCGCCAGCAGCGTGCCCAGCGCTAGCAGGTACCAGGTGACCGCGTAGCCGAAGCTGTGGTTGTAGATGTGGATGCTGGTGAGACCGGCGACGGGCCATTTCCCTGCGCCGGCATCGGTGATTGATGCATCGGCGTCGACGAAGTACGGCGCGACCTGATCGGCCGGCAAATGATTGGCGGCCGCGATTGCGGCGACGTCACGCGAATACCACAGGTTCTTGCCCGGCTGGTTGCGGCGCAGGAAGCCGCCGCGCGGTTCGGTAGAGCGCAGCAATCCGGTGAGCGTTACTTCGCCGGTCGGCGGAGCAATCTTCGCCGAGGCGGGCGCGCCGGAACTTTCGGGCGGCACGTAACCGCGGTTGACCAGCACGATGAAGCCACGATCGGTGCGCAGCGGCGCCATCACCCAATAGCCGTAGCCTTGCGAGCTCGATCCATGCACGAGCGTTTGGCTGCCGATGAAGCGGCCATGCACGGTGACGTGCAGATATTGATCGTCGCCGACGGCGATGCGCGGCCAGTCGGCGGGGCCGGGCGCCTCCACCGGCGGCGCGTGCACGCGGGT
>Ga0134126_10011004_pt1 | contig 11403 bp, 8 predicted proteins | sample KB31752_FD_96881 | JGI IMG/M metagenome (GOLD analysis project Ga0134126, IMG submission 96881) | Terrestrial soil microbial communities with excess Nitrogen fertilizer from Kellogg Biological Station, Michigan, USA - KB3-175-2 | ecosystem: Environmental > Terrestrial > Soil > Unclassified ... | reverse complement strand
TCGCCAAACAATCAGGTGCGCAGGCCGCGCGCGAATGGGCCGAGAAGAATCAACCGGCGGAAACCCGGGTCGCGCTCACCAAGGACCTGGAAGCGCTGAGCCTGTACTATACAGACCGGGCCAGTCAGATTTACACGCAGATCGACGAAGGCATCGACCATACCGCCCTGCTGCTCAGCGTGCTGGCCGGCATTGCGGTCGCACTCGCGCTTGCCGGTGTGGCGATCATATCGCGTAGCGTGACGAAGCCGATCGGCGACATCACAAGAATCACGGAAGCCGTAGCCGCGGGTAACGCGAACGTCAAAATTCCATTCAGCGATCGCAATGATGAAATAGGTGCGCTGGCGCGTTCGATTGACGTTTTCCAAAAGGCGATGCGCAGCAACGACGAGCTCAATAACACCGTCCGCAATGATGCCGATTTGCGCAAGCGGCGGCAGGAAAAAATGTCGAACGAAATTACACATTTTTCGGCCGAGGTGGAAGCGACGCTGGCGGAGCTGGGACGAATTTCGGACGAAATGCTGGCGGCTTCCACGCAACTCGCCGCTGCCGCCGACAATGCATCGAGCAAAACAGCGCGTGCCGAAGAGGCATCATCTGAAGCTTCTTCCAACGTGCGTGACATCGCCTCAGCCGCAGACGAATTGTCGGCGTCGGTCAATGAAATTGACCGGCAGGTGGCCCAGTCCAATGCCATAGCGACCAAGGCCGTCAATGAAGTCGAATCCACAAATACGGCGGTCAAGGAACTTGACGAAGCGGCCGCGCGCATCGGCGACGTCGTCAAGCTCATCACCGACATCGCCGAACAAACAAACCTACTGGCGCTGAATGCCACGATCGAGGCTGCACGCGCCGGCGAGGCTGGCCGTGGTTTTGCCGTGGTAGCCGGCGAGGTAAAGGCGCTCGCCGGTCAGACCAGCCGCGCGACTGAGGAGATCGGTGCCCAGATCGCAGGTATGCAGCGCGCAACGCAGCGCTCGATTACGGCGATCACCGGGATCGAGCATACGATCCGTGAGATCGGCAATATCAGCAGTGCAATCGCCGCCGCAGTGACCGAGCAGGGCGCCGCCACCCAGGAAATCGCTCGCGGCGTCGAGACCGCAGCGGAACGCACCGTCGAGACCGCCAGGGAAGTCAATCTGATGGGAGCGGCGACGCAAGACACGCGCTCGAGCGCCTCCGCGGTGAAGTCGGTGGCCGACGATCTCGGGAGCGTCGCTCAGCGGATCCGCACGCAGGTCGATCAGTTCTTCGAGCGCCTGAGCGCCTGAGCCCTAACTTATTTCAAACGCCGCCGGGATGTGGCGCGGAATCTTGCCGGGCGCCACGAGAATCGCATCAAAGCGGATATCCTCAATCGAGGCGTCCGGATTTGCCGCAAGCCAGATTTCAGCCGCCGCTGCAATTCGCCGCCGTTGCCGTTCGTTCACCGATTCCGCGGCCGCATCGAAACTCGCGCGCGCCTTCACTTCGGCAAACACCAGTAGCCGTCGCCGTCGCGCGATGATGTCGATTTCGCCGAGCGGACTTCGCCAACGACGGGCGAGAATGCGGAAACCCTTTGCTATGAGGAGTGCAGCCGCACGGCTTTCCGCGGAAATGCCGGTTCGAAATGCCGCCTGACGTTCGGGATGCGGCGCCCGTCCGCGCGAGCGCGGTGGCTCATCATTCGTCGGCGGCATGTTTGGCGAGCGCCAGTGCGCGTTGATAGATTTCACGCCGGGGAAGGCCGGTCGCGGCGGCGACTTCGCCGACCGCATCCTTGACTGAGACGCGCGCAAGCGCCTGCCGGAGAAGCCCGTCGAGGTCGTCGGTCTTCTGCTCATCTGCGGTAGGCGGAGCCACCACAACCACGAACTCCCCGCGAGTTTCGGCATCGCCTGCGTAATCGTGCGCCAAAGTATTGAGATCGGAAGTCCTCACCTCTTCGTACAACTTCGTGAGCTCACGGCAAATCGCCGCCTGCCGCGGGCCGATGGCTTCGGCAAGATCGGCGAGCATCGCGGCAACGCGCGGCCCCGTTTCGAATAGCACGAGCGTCGCCGGGATATTCGCGATTGCGGCGATGCGTTTTTGTCTGGCGGATTGCTTGGGGGGAAGGAACCCTTCGAAAAAGAAACGATCGGTCGGCAATCCGGCGACCGATAGCGCGGCGAGAACGGCCGATGCCCCCGGCAATGCAATCACGGCATACCCGGCCTCGCGCGCCGCACGCACCAGTTTATAGCCGGGATCGGAAATCAGCGGCGTGCCTGCGTCCGACACCAGCGCCACCGCTTGGCCCTCGGCCAGCCGGGCAAGCAGTTTTGGCCGTGCTTCGGCGGCATTGTGCTCATGGTAAGGCGTCAAGGAAGTGGCGATGCCGTAGCGTTCGGTCAGCTTGCGGGTTACGCGCGTATCTTCGCATGCGATCACGTCGGACCCGGCAAGCACCTCGAGCGCGCGCAAGGTGATGTCGCCGAGGTTCCCGATCGGGGTGGCGACGAGATACAGACCCGCGGGCGCCTTTGCGGCTTCGATCTCTGCGCCGAGCGGGGCATAGCGGCGCGATTTCACTTTGCTTTCGGTCGCCATGAGCGGCACTCTAGACGGCCACATGGGGCGCGTCATCGGTGCAAGTTTATCCCGTCTATTCATAACCTTAACTTTTGCGGGACAAATTCGGCGATACCGGTTACGACTGACACGGAATTGTCGTGCGGGGAGCGACCATGTTGGGAACGTCGCTTGAGGAAGGGGTGTTGAGGCGTGCGTGGCGATTTGCTCGCGCTGCGCTGTCTTTTGTCGCTATAGGCATAGTCGTTGCCGCCTGCGCCACGCAGCTGGGGAACGGCGTAACGACGCCACAGCCGGAAGAGCAAGCCGCGAATGCACCCGCCGCCGACGGTCAGGTGCGCATCGGCCTGATCTTGCCGCTGTCAGCGCAGGGCAATGCCGGTGTTGCCGCCCAGTCGATGAAAAACGCAGCCGAGATGGCGCTCGCGGAATTCAAGACAACGAATGTTCAGCTCGTCGTGAAAGATGATGGCGGCACGCCGCAAGGCGCGCAGGCCGGCGCCCAGCAGGCGATCAACGAAGGCGCTGAAATCATCATTGGCCCATTATTCGCGCAATCGGTGAGCGCAGTCGGCCAGGTCGCTCGCTCGCGCAACATTCCGGTGATCGCATTTTCGACGGATGCAAGCGTTGCGGCGCGCGGCGTCTATCTGCTCAGCTTCCTGCCGGAGAGCGACGTGCGCCGTATCGTTGATTTCGCGGTTTCGCGCGGGAAGCGGTCCTTTGCCGCGCTGTTGCCTGACAATGCCTATGGCACGGTGGTGGAAGCCGCGTTCCAGCAGGAAGTATCGCGCCGCGGCGGCCGCGTCGTTGCGCTCGAGAAATATCCAATCGATACCAACAGAATGACTGAAGCGGCCCGCCGCGTGGCGCAAGCGGCAAATCAAGTCGATAGCATCTTCATTCCCGACGGCGCCGATGCCGTACCGCAAGTCGTGCAGGCACTTGCCGCTGGCGGCGTCAATCTCAAGCGCGTGCAGCTGCTCGGGACGGGTCTGTGGGATGATCCGCGCATCTTCTCGACGACGGCACTCGATGGCGGCTGGTACGCGGCACCCGAATCCGCAGGATTCCGGAATTTCTCCGCGCGCTATCGTGCCCGCTACGGACAGGACCCAGTGCGCACGGCGACGCTTGCTTACGATGCGACCGCTCTCGTTGCCGCGCTCGTAAAGACACAAGGCACACAGCGTTTCAGCGACCAGGTGCTGACCAATGCTTCGGGATTTGCGGGAATCGACGGTGTCTTCCGATTTTTGCCGCAGGGCACCAATGAACGCGGCTTGGCCGTGCTGCGCGTGACGCCGACCGGCGGGCAGGTGATCAGTCCCGCGCCGAAGTCATTCCAGTCAGGGACCTGAATTCAGGCGGCGAGGTCCGCGACCACCGCATCGAGGACCGGAAAACCGCTCTGCGTCACGCGCAGGCGGCCGTCGGTCGTCGTCTCCACCGCGCCTTCCTCGCGCAATATCGAAATGCGCTTGGGATCAAGCGCGCGCCCCGCCAGCGCATTGTAGCGCGCGGGATCGATGCCTTCGGCGAGCCGCAGGCCCATCAGCAGATATTCATCGGCCACTTCGCCGGATGTCAGTTTTTCATTCACAGTCATACCGTTGCCGTTTGCTTCCACGCGCATCAGCCAGGCTTCCGGCCGCTTGTCGGTTTCGGTCGCAATGCGGCGTCCCTCGATCGTGAGCCGGCCATGGGCGCCCGGGCCGATGCCGGCATAGTCGTGGCCGCGCCAATAGACGAGGTTGTGCCGGCATTCTGCACCGGGCCGTGCGTGATTGGAGATTTCGTAGGCAGGGAGCCCGGATTTCCCGCATATTTCCTGCGTAAGATCGTACAGGTCGCGGGCGCGGTCTTCATCGGGAATGATCAATTTTCCGGCCTTGTGCAACCCGAAAAAGGGAGTGCCCGGCTCGATGGTGAGCTGATAAAGCGAAAGATGCTCGGCCGCTTCCGCGATAGCGCGTTCGAGTTCCGTGGCCCAGGCGTCAAGCGATTGCCGCGGGCGCGCATAGATTAGATCGAATGAATAGCGATTAAAAATTGAACGCGCGACCGCAACCGCATCGAGGGCCTCCTGCGCGGTGTGCAGACGGCCGAGCTCTTTCAATGCCGCGTCGTCCAGCGCCTGCACGCCGAGCGAAACGCGATTGACGCCCGCCGCGCGAAAACCGCGAAAGCGAGTTGCTTCCACGCTGGTGGGATTTGCCTCGAGCGTCACTTCGACGCCGGCAGCAATCGCCCAGTGCTTGCCAATGCAGTCGAGGATTGTCTGCACGGAAGACGGCTGCATCAGCGATGGCGTGCCGCCGCCGAAGAAAATGCTCGATACGGTGCGGCCGGGTACGCGAGCGGCCGCCGCCGCAATCTCCGTCTCATAGGCGCGCAGGAACCGCGCTTCATCGATGCCGCCATGACGCACGTGACTGTTGAAGTCGCAATACGGGCACTTCGACAGGCAGAACGGCCAGTGAATGTAGACGGCGAAGGGTGTGGTTAACGACATGTTAAATCATAGCCCGCGCCGCGCGCCGCAACCAGCGCTCAAGTGTTGTGGGGCGCAATTGTTGATTAAAATTGTAACGATCCGGAACTCGTTCAGCACGCTGACAGGCACGTCGAGGCCAGTTTCATGAACGCGCGCGCGCGATGCGACAGGCCTTGCCCCTTCGGTGGCAGCCCGTGCTTTTCCTCAGCGCTCATCTGGCCAAAGGTGCGGTCAAATCCGTCTGGCCGAAACAGCGGATCATACCCGAACCCCCTGTCCCCGCGCGGCGGCCACACCGCGACACCGTCAACACGACCCTCGAACTCCTCGATATGCCCATCGGGCCAGGCGAGACAAAGTGCGGCGATAAAATGCGCGCGCCGCTGATCCGATGATTTTGCACCCCGTTCGATCAGCAATGTTTGAATGCGATTCATGGCGGCGCGAAAATCCTTTTCCAGTCCGGCCCAGCGTGCCGAATGTATTCCCGGTTCGCCGTCAAGCGCATCGACCACCAAGCCGGAATCGTCGGCGAACGCAGCCTTGCCGCTCGCGCGGGCGGCGGCCAGCGCCTTGATGCGTGCATTCGCCGCGAAAGTCTTTCCGGTCTCATCCGGCTCGGGCAAGCCGAGCTCGGCAGCCGACTGCGCGGCGATGCCAAAGGGGGCGAGCAGTTCGCCCATTTCCTTGAGCTTGCCTGGATTGTGGGTCGCGATGACGACGGGGCCGGTAAGTTGTCGATGCATCGGTCTTGTCATCGGCGGATACGACATGGGCGGATGCGACAGGCGGGAATGTGTCGCGCCGCAATCAATCAAATCACCGCCATTTTTTGCAGACCCACCAGCGTTGCAATTCCCTTGCGGGCGAGCGCGAGCAGCGCGGCGAATTGATCTTCGCTGAAAGGGATCTTTTCTGCGGTTGCCTGGATCTCCACGATGTTGCCGGAGCCCGTCATGACGAAATTTGCGTCGGTGTCGGCTTCGGAATCCTCCGCATAGTCGAGATCGAGTACGGCAGTACCTTTACACACGCCGCAGGAAACAGCCGCGATGTGATCGCGCAGCACGTCAGCCTTGATCATGTCACGCGACTTCATCCAGTTGAAACAGTCGGCAAGCGCCACCCATGCGCCGGTGATCGATGCAGTGCGCGTCCCCCCATCGGCCTGGATAACGTCGCAATCGATCGTGATCTGGCGTTCGCCCAGTGCGGGCAAATCCACGACCGAGCGGAGCGACCGGCCGATCAGGCGCTGGATTTCGACCGTACGTCCGCCCTGCTTGCCGGCACTTGCTTCGCGGCGCGTGCGTTCCGAGGTAGCGCGCGGCAGCATGCCATATTCGGCCGTTACCCAGCCGCGGCCCTGGCCCTTGAGCCAGGGAGGGAGCCGCTCCTCTAGACTCGCAGTCACCAGTACGTGGGTGTCGCCAAACTTCACAAAACACGAGCCTTCGGCATATTTAACGACGCCGCGTTCGAGTGAAACGGCGCGCAGCTCGTCAATTTGTCGGCGGCTTGGCCGCATCGGGCTTGCTCCTTTGGTATTTGCCGCTCACCATAACCATACGCCCGGCTTGAACAAGACCGCCTCAATGGTCAATTGTTGGCTGGCTTTTGAGGAGTTCAGTTTTGGCGTCCCATGACATTCCCATCGGCGCGACGCAGGTAAGCCTGGCGGCGCTCAATGATCGCTCGCGGGAGATCTTCCGTCAGATCGTCGAAAGCTACCTAACGACCGGCGAGCCTGTGGGGTCGCGCAATCTGTCGAAGTTGCTGCCGATATCGTTGTCGCCGGCCTCGGTCCGCAACGTGATGTCGGACCTGGAACAGCTGGGCCTTATTTATGCTCCGCACACATCGGCCGGCCGCCTCCCGACCGAGATCGGGCTGCGTTTTTTTGTCGACGCATTGATGCAGGTTGGCGACCTCACCGAGAATGACCGCCGTTCGATCGAGGCCCAGGTGGCGGGTGCGCACACCAACAAATCGATGGAAAACGTTCTCACCGAAGCATTGCAAATGCTGTCGGGCCTGACCCGTTCCGCCGGCGTCGTGCTCACCGCCAAGACCAACGTCCGGCTCAAACATGTCGAGTTCGTCAGGCTGGAGCCCGAGCGCGCCCTGGCCGTACTCGTCGCGGAAGATGGGCAGGTTGAAAACCGCGTGCTCAACGTGCCGCCCGGCTTGCCGACGTCTTCTCTCACGGAGGCGGCCAACTTCCTCAACGCGCGCATCCGCGGAAAGACACTCGCCGATCTGCGCGTCGAAATCGAAAACGCTGTCGCACAAGGCCAGGCCGAACTGGACCAACTCACGCAGAAGGTCATCGCGGCAGGGCTCGCGAGCTGGTCCGGCGGCGACGACGAGGATCGTCAGCTGATCGTGCGCGGTCATGCCAACCTTCTGGAAGATCTGCGGGCACTCGAGGATCTCGAACGCGTGCGTTCGCTGTTCGACGCGCTTGAAACAAAGCGCGGGGTGATCGACCTGCTGGGCCGTGCGGAGCGCGCGGACGGGGTGCGCATCTTCATTGGCTCCGAAAACAAACTTTTCTCCCTGTCCGGGTCTTCAACCATCGTGGCGCCGTATCGCGATCACCAGGGACGGATCGTGGGGGTGATCGGCGTTATCGGGCCGACCCGGCTCAACTATGCCCGCGTAATCCCCATGGTCGACTACACGGCCAGGGTCGTAAGCCGGCTTCTCACGCCCTAAACGCTTGATTTTTCGTGCCGGAGCCCTGATATGCGGGACATCCGGATATTGCCGAGGATGGATTGAGCACGATGACGGACCCCACCGCCCGCCAGGCTGAAACCACGGCACCCGAGGCCGAAAGCCCGATGGCGCCCGACCAGGCCGATCCCGTCGCGGAGGCCAGGCGGGAAGCCGCCGAATTCAAGGACAAGCTGCTGCGCACGCTTGCCGAAATGGAGAATCTGCGCAAACGCACTGAACGCGAAGTGCTGGATGCGCGCCTTTACGGTATCGCGGGATTTGCGCGGGATGTTTTGGCAGTGGCAGACAATATGCATCGGGCGCTGGAAACAATCGGCCCCGAGCTGCGCGAAGGCCCGGATGCCAAGGTCAAAGCGCTGATCGAAGGTGTAGAGCTCACCGAGCGCGAGCTGCTCAAATCGCTGGAAAAGAACGGCGTCAGGAAATTCTCACCGCTGGGCGAGAAGTTTGATCCGAACGTGCATCAGGCAATGTATGAGGTGCCGACGTCCGATCAGCCGCCGGGCCAGGTCGCGCAGGTCATCCAGGCTGGCTACATGATCGGGGATCGCGTCCTTCGACCGGCACTTGTTGCTGTCAGCAAGGCCGCGCCAAAAGCCGCTGGTTCCGCCAACGACAATTCGCAGCCGGACGAAAATCCGCAATAAGCGTCAGCGCAAATCGATACCGTCGCGGACCGTACGAAAGCGGACGAACATCGCATCCCAATCTTCGGTGGGGCTGACGGCGACGATGCGCAAATAGCCGCCCGAGCCAAAGCGCAGCCATTGCACCATTGATACTTTTTGGCCGCCGGGATTTACACCTTGAGCCCTGATTTCGTGGCCGGGTGCGCCGCTAATTCTCATCGGTTCTGCCGATTGCATTGTCAGATTCCGGACGGGAGCGTTTGAGAGCAAGTCGCGTGCAAACCTTGCCCGGTCAGATGCCTCGGTCGGCAGGTTGCTCCCAATGGAAACGATCATAAGAGATTGCTTCTGCGCATGGTCGTTCGATTTATCGGCGAGAATGACGACTCCGGTCGGCATGACCTGAACCACTTCGAAGCCGGCGAGATCACGGAATTTGAACGGCAGCAGACCAAGCTGCTCCTGAATAGGCGCGGGTCGGAACGTGACGCTGGCAAGCGCCTTGCGGACGACGGCGTCGGAATATGTGGCCAACGCGCTTTCGGGCACTTCGACATTGATCAGGGTGGTGAGATCAGGAACCGCTCCGCCCACTGACTGGGCAAGCAGCGACCAGCGGTGGAGTGTGACGCCGTCGTGCTGCATAACGCCGCTGATGAGAAATCCGATGCCGCTTCCGAACGGAAAGCTTTCGCGTTTGGCCTGCTGGAGCTGATCCTGCAGCTTGGAAAAGGCGGCGCTTTCAAGTTCGGGATAGGCGCTGGCCGGCAAATCGAGGATGGCGACAGATACCTTGCGATCGACGTCCTCAAAACCAGGAAAGCGGGTGCTCACCCTCAGGTCGCCCGGGGGCTCCAGGCCAATCCGCAGACCAGGCGGAAAGACGGGGTCAGCGGCCGCCGCCGATGTCAGGGCTATCAATCCCGCCATAGCCGCGCATAGGTAAACGAGCGCTCGACGGAGCATGGACGCGACGGCCTTCAAAAACGTCATTGTGGGCCCCTCCCTAACCGGCCTTGCGCCGGGCAGCAATGGCCCGATAACCATTCATGGCGGCTGGTAGCTCCTTCTCGCGATTTCGTGACTGGCTGACTTGCGGGCTACAGTGGCCCTCCTATATGACCGAGTAAGCCGCAGAAATGCGGCGAATAACGTATCCAGGGGGCTGGATCGGGGGTCCGCGGATGAACCGCTGACATTCCCATTCGGGCGCCAAGCGGCCCGGCCGGCCTGCCGCAAATTGAGAGGAACAGCCATGGGCAAGGTCATCGGCATCGACCTCGGCACCACCAATTCGTGTGTTGCCGTCATGGAAGGCAAGACACCGAAAGTCATCGAGAACGCCGAGGGCATGCGCACCACGCCTTCGATTGTCGCCTTTTCCGATGACGGCGAGCGTCTCGTTGGCCAGCCGGCCAAGCGCCAGGCGGTCACCAATCCGGAAAAGACCATCTTCGCCGTCAAGCGCCTGATCGGGCGCCGCTACGACGATCCGATGGTCGAGAAGGACAAGAAGCTAGTCCCTTACAAGATCAGCAAGGCCTCGAACGGCGACGCATGGGTCGAAGTCGATAGCAAAACCTACTCGCCCTCGCAGATCTCTGCCTTCATCCTGCAAAAGATGAAAGAGACGGCGGAGGCCTATCTCGGGCAGAAAGTCGAGCAGGCGGTCATCACGGTCCCGGCCTATTTCAACGACGCGCAACGTCAGGCCACCAAGGACGCTGGCAAGATCGCGGGCCTTGAAGTGCTGCGCATTATCAACGAGCCGACAGCCGCGGCGCTCGCCTATGGTCTCGACAAGCAGAAGACCGGTACCATCGCGGTCTACGATCTTGGCGGCGGCACATTCGATATTTCAATTCTCGAAATCGGCGACGGCGTGTTTGAGGTGAAGTCCACGAACGGCGATACGTTCCTGGGCGGCGAAGACTTCGACATGCGGCTGGTGAACTATCTCGCCGATGAATTTCAGAAAGAGCAGGGCATTGATCTGCGCCGCGACAAGCTCGCATTGCAGCGGCTCAAGGAATCTGCCGAAAAGGCGAAGATCGAATTGTCTTCGACGACGCAGACCGAGATCAACCTGCCGTTCATCACGGCAGATGCGTCGGGTCCCAAGCATCTGACGATGAAACTGACCCGCGCCAAATTTGAGGCGCTGGTCGACGATCTCATCCAAAAAACGATGCAGCCCTGCAAACAGGCGCTCAAGGACGCCGGCATCTCGGCGGCGCAGATCAACGAAGTGGTGCTGGTCGGCGGCATGACCCGCATGCCGAAGGTGCAGGAAGTCGTAAAGCAGCTGTTCGGCAAGGAGCCGCACAAGGGCGTCAACCCGGATGAGGTAGTCGCCATCGGCGCCGCCATCCAGGCCGGCGTGCTGGCCGGCGACGTCAAGGACGTGCTGTTGCTCGACGTGACTCCGCTTTCGCTCGGCATCGAAACGCTGGGCGGCGTGTTCACCCGCATCATCGATCGCAATACGACGATCCCGACCAAGAAGTCGCAAGTCTTCTCTACGGCCGAGGACAATCAGAACGCGGTCACCATCCGCGTGTTCCAGGGCGAGCGCGAGATGGCCGCGGACAACAAGATACTTGGCCAGTTCGATCTGGTCGGCATCCCGCCGGCGCCGCGCGGCGTGCCGCAAATCGAGGTCACCTTCGACATCGATGCCAACGGCATCGTCAACGTCCAGGCAAAAGACAAAGCGACCGGCAAGGAGCAGCAGATCCGAATTCAGGCGTCGGGCGGGCTGTCGGAAACCGACATCGAAAAGATGGTCAAGGACGCGGAGGCGCACGCCGAAGAGGACAAGAAGCGCAAGGCAGCGGTGGAGGCGAAGAACCACGCCGAGGCGCTGGTGCATTCGACCGAGAAGGCGCTGTCCGAGCACGGTTCGAAGGTCGGCGATGCAGAACGCACCGCGATCGAAAATGCGATTGCCGATCTCAAGGAAGCGCT
>Ga0134126_10011003_pt1 | contig 11404 bp, 9 predicted proteins | sample KB31752_FD_96881 | JGI IMG/M metagenome (GOLD analysis project Ga0134126, IMG submission 96881) | Terrestrial soil microbial communities with excess Nitrogen fertilizer from Kellogg Biological Station, Michigan, USA - KB3-175-2 | ecosystem: Environmental > Terrestrial > Soil > Unclassified ... | reverse complement strand
TGATCTGACGGGAACATTCGTATTCGCCCTGAGCGGCGCAATGGCCGCCGTCAAGCATCGACTCGATGCGTTTGGGGTTCTGGTCCTATGCTTCGTGACGGGTAATGCCGGTGGAATTACGCGCGACATCATGATTGGAGCCCTTCCACCCGCGGCGATCAGCGAATGGCGTTACCTGGCTGTTTCCATTTTGGCCGGACTGATTGTGTTTTTTAGCTATCCACTCATTAATCGGCTGAGCAAGCCGGTACTGTTGTTCGACGCTGCCGGACTGGGACTGTTCTGCGTAGCCGGCGCGGACAAAGCGCTCGCTTTTCACGCGGGGCCCATTGCTGCAACGCTGCTTGGGATGACGACAGGAATCGGCGGCGGGATGGTTCGCGATGTGCTCGTGATGGAAATTCCTACAGTGTTGCGCACCGAACTGTATGCCGTGGCGGCGTTGCTTGGCGCAGCGTTCACGGTCGGTGGACACAGCTTAGGAATGTCATTGCATGTGGCGGCACCTGTCGGCGCGGCGCTCTGCATTGGACTTCGGCTCTTGGCGATCCGGTACGGCTGGCATCTCCCGATTGCTCGTTCGAAGACGTAATCTCTAAAAGTTGACGGAAACGAATAGAGGACAATCAAATGAAAGCTGCTCAATCTTGATGCGGGCGCTTGCCGACTGAATTGGCGCTCTCTCACCTTGCACACGATCGGTTGACCGTCCGCGCCCTGCGGTGTATATGGTTTTTATAAGGTCCCCAGCCGCTCGCTCCCCTATAGAATCGGCCCTTGTTCTTTTGGGGCTCTTTCTGGAGGCAATCATGAAAGCAATACGAATCCACGAGTACGGCGACTCCAACACCCTACAACTTGAGGAAACGCCCACCCTGTCCATTCAATCCAACCAGATCCTCGTGCGCGTGCGGGACGCCGGGGTCAACCCAATTGATTGGAAGATTCGGGCCGGTTATCTAAAAAACGTGATGCATGCCGCCTTTCCCATGACAATCGGACAGGATTTCGCTGGCGAAGTTGTTGAACGAGGAAAAGACGTTCTATCTTTCAATACTGGCGATCGAGTGTTTGGATTCGCCCAAGGCACATATGCGGAATATGCAGCGGCGCCGGCTTCCACGGTAGCGTTGATGCCCGCGAACATGACCTTTGAGATTGGAGCTTCACTTCCGACCCCGGGCTTGACAGCGCTCCAGATCGTCCGCGACGTAGTGGAAGTGAAACCGGGGATGACCATTCTCATCCATGGTGCAGCGGGCAGCGTGGGATCCTTCACCACCCAGGTCGCCAGACATACCGGCGCACGCATAATCGGAACAGCCAGCGGCGAAGACGACATCGCCTGGTTGAAGTCATTGGGAATCGAACAAGTCATCGATTTTCGTCAGGAGCACTTTGAGGAGAAGGTTCACGGAGTCGATGGCGTGGTTGATCTCGTGGGTGGCGACACATTGGGGCGTTCCTATGCAGTCGTAAGAAAGGGAGGTGTACTCGCAACCACGGTTCAGCCGGTCGACCAAGCGACTGCGAAGCGCGCTGGAATCCGGGCTATTCAAGTAAGGATGAAGTGGAATGCGCCTGACCTTGCTGAACTCGCAAAACTGGTTGATCAAGGAGTTCTTAAGTCACGATTGGGAACGACCCTCAACCTCGCACAGGCAAGAGAAGCACAGGAACTCAGCGAACAGGGAAAAACTCGCGGCAAGCTGGTTCTCAAGGTGGCATAACGGCTGCGCGAGCCTTATCTGCAGGTCAGACCAGCGGTCCCCCAAGTCAACCCAGAGAAACGGTAATGCGCCTCAATGAAAGGAGTAGTTATGAAAAACAGCAGAACGGATTTTTCCCGCCGGTCGATGCTCGGCTCTCTTCTCGCCCTCCCCGCACTGGCCCAGCAGCAATTGCGCCCGACAGTATCAACTTCTGAATCGCTAGATACCACGGAAGCTCGAGTTCGAGCCTCCTTGAAGGGTGCAAAGGGAACCAAGCTTGTGCTTCTCGGAACTGGTGCGGGGCCACTTCCCGGACAAAACCGCCATATGCAATCAAGCGTTCTTCTCCACAATGGCGTAGCCTATTTAGTTGACTGTGGCCTCGGGGTCACTGACCTGTATGCACGAACCGGCATTCCGTTTTCCGCGGTCCGTTCGATTTTCATTACGCATCACCATCCGGATCACAACGTGGAGTACGGTCCCTTCCTGATCATCGGCTGGATCCACGGATTGAACCAGTCTGTCCGCGCGTTCGGACCTCCGCCGTTGAAGCAGATGACGGAAGACTACCTGCGGTCCATGAAGGTGACTATCGACTTCTGGGCTGAAGATTTCAAGCTCACACCCTTCGGAATGATCGTATGTACGGATCTGCCGAAAGCGGGCCCGGTAACGCAAGACGAGAACGTTAAAGTAGTCTCGGTGTTGGTTCAGCATCCGCCCGTATATCCTGCCTATGGATACCGATTCGATTTCCCTGATCGTTCGATTGCCTTCAGTGGTGACACTGTTCCACTAGAGGCGGTTGCGCAAATGGCACGTGGAGCTGACGTTCTGGTTCACGAAGCAATGGATGTGCCAGCCACCGAAAAAATGGTGCGTCAGCAGAGTACTGAATGGCACGCTGCGAGCTTCGATACGATGATGCATCATATGATGGCGGATCACTCGCCCACCGAAGATGTCGGGCGGATCGCGCAGGAAGCAGGCGTGAAAACGCTCGTTCTATCCCATTTGACGCCGGACTCCACGAGCCTAGTGCCGGACCGGAAATGGATTCAGGGCGTTTCGAAATATTTCAAGGGGCAGATCATTATCGGCCACGACCTCATGGTGATATAAGATCCTAGCTGCCGGCGAAGGATTGTGTACTCTCAGCGGCCCCGCGAGTCGTCGTGAGGAAAATCTTGCCGAAGTCACAGCGAACATGGAACGCTGGCCATATGCTTTATTGTCCGAAGCGCACGGCTCCGGACTCTGACCACTCACTCAACGGTGCTAGGCTGCCTCGGGTTTGTTCAAAACTAGAATGTCACGCCAGTATGCAGACCAATGACGACAGCATTAGGAATCGTGCCCGTGCCGCCTGGCCGGATGATGTACTGCAGGTTCGGTCGCACCGAAAGCCACGGCGCGATTTGGATGTTGTAATCGATTTCCCCAATACTTTCGTATGTTTGGACGCCGACGGAACCGGGAAGTAGGGCGTCGCGGTTCTCTTGATAGTCGGTTAACCGCGGATTGATACTGCCGTGTGCGAACAGTACGGCGATAAAATCAGCATCACGATGTTTAAACGTACCTTGCCGCACCCCCCAAAGGCTACGAAATAGCGGTACATGGCTGTTGCTCGATCGCCAATTCCCGCTATCGCGCCTACCCGCAAGAAACGCTGAGCGCTATTACTGTCGCGCTGAATTACTTGATCCGCTACCACGTACGCGCCCCTGGTTCCATTGCGAATAGCAAACGGTGCGCCGGTCAGCCCGGCTGAAGAACCATTCACATCCGTGAGGACATCAGGCGTCGGCGAGGAATTGTAGTAAGCGCCGACTTTGTAGATGCCGGGGAATTTTCCCGTTCCCAAACCGGGCAGCCATCCGAATTCAATGGGCAGCAACACACCGGTGCTGCTAAAACTGAGATCAAGCCCTTTGTCGCTATCTGCCTTTGAGGGATTGACCTGATAAAGTGCGGTCTGAACGTAGAATTGCCGGGTCGGATTCACCCTAATGCGGGCACCCCATTGTCCTATTGGATAGTTCTGCGCTCCGCTATTTTTCGTCATTGGACTCGGGTGCCCGCAGATGAAGCCATTCTGGAAATCGCAGAAGACCGGCAACGATGCGAAATAGTCACCGTCAGGTGACCACCCAACCTCAAAGTTCAATTTGCCTGCGAACAGGCTCTGCTGATAATTCAACTCCACAATTCGAAAGTTCTGACCAGCACCATAAAGCTGCTGAACAGAGAACAGGTTTCCGATTGCATCGGCCGAAAGGCTATCGCCCACGCGATCAGTAAACGTAATCTGTACCTTTGCACCCGAATCGCCAACCAATTGGTCCAGATCAAGGTCTGCGCCAAAATCCACTTGTTGCGTGTAACGGGCGCTCTGCTTTTGACCGCCCGCGGGGTTCGCTGCGCTTTCCGTTTCGAAACCCGCGCGCAATTCAATTCCCGCTTTTTTAAGCTTAGTGCGTACGCCGGCCCAATCTCCGGTCAGCGTATCTCGATCATCTGTCGGTTGACTGGTCGCAGATTGCTGAGCTCCGACTGAGTGTACACACACCGTCATAAAGAGCAGAGCCGAAGAGAACATTCGCCGGAGGCACCGTGCCTGCAAAGGAGCCATCGTAAATATCCCCCGTGAAAGGGTTTTGAAGGTTAGGCGCTTCCAGATGCGGCAGCTGGCTGGCCGACCTTGGTGCCTGTTGAGAATTTGCTGACCATGTTGTTTGGTGCGCAAATGCCGAGTAGGTGAGAAATGACGAAGGCGATGCATGCAGCACGCATTGACAGGCCCAAGTACCATTTCCTCATGATTTGCGGTGCCCCACATCACTGCGAGTCAGCTGTCGACGAGCTTCAGTACTGGCGTTTCAGTCTTCTGAGATACCAGCTTCAAAAGCCGCGAGTCGTCCAAGGGCAGACCAGTCGAGTTCCGACCAGCCCCGCGCTTCAGCCGCAACGAGACGATCATGTAAGAGACCCGCAACAGGCATCGGAACTTCGATGCGTTCGGCTTCAGCGAGCAGCAGCCGGAGATCTTTCACCGCCAGTGGGATCGTCATTCCGGGCGGCGTGTAGCGATGTTCGACAATTTTTTCGCCGTACGTCTTATGTACGCGGCCATCGAACAGAGAACCGGTCAAAATTTCTTGCGCTCGGTCCGGTGTCAGGCCGACCTTTGCCAGGAAGGCAAACGCCTCTCCCATACTCTGTAGGGTCGCTGCAGTCAACATATTGGCGGCCAGTTTCATGGCGCTTGCAATCCACGGCTTGTCGCTGGCATGAAAGCTACGCTGTCCGAGGCGCTCTATCACGGGCTGGCAGCGGGCGATCACTTCCTTGCTACCACCTAGAACTATGAACAGTTCTCGCCGTGCGGCCATCTCTGGATTGCCTAGCACGGGCATGGCAAGTAGGTGCTGCCCGAGTTTGCTGTGGGCGGCATCCAGTTCCTGGCAAAACGGAACTCCGATCGTGCTCGTGGACAAATGAACGCAGCCAGGACGGAGGATGGAAGCGAGTCCCGTATCACCTAAAACTACTGCCCGCACCGCGTCGTCGCCCGGCAATGACGTAAGGACCATTTCGCAATCGGCAAAATCACGGTTGCTCGTTGCCGCGCTTGCCCCTTCGCGCGCTAGCATCTGCGTTCGCTCTGGATCGCGATCATAAGCGATCACGTGCGCGCCAGTTGAAATCAGCAGAGCACCGAACACCTGTCCCATTCGACCGAGCCCGATGATCCCAATCTTGGCCGGTTGCGGCTCGGCAGCCATTTTGACGGCAACGGGCTTCACGTTGGACATTTTTAACCTCCATTCGCCGATCTTTCGCTTAACATCAAGCTTAAAATCTCTCCGTTTTTCGCAAGCGTCCTCAGTGCATTAGAATCGGTATCAACCGTAATGACGGCGCATCCATAAGGGTCAGCACCGTGCCGCAACAATACGACACGCTTAAACCTCATGCACTCTGTGCGAGCGCGTGTAGAATCGATTCCGGGCGGATTGGCAGATCGCGAACCCGTGCCCCAGTTGCTGCGAAAATTGCATTTCCGATTGCGGGTGCAATTGCGGTGGTTGCCGGTTCACCCAAGCCAACCGGGGCTTCGCTGCTCTGAAGGAACTCAACCTCTATTTCCGGTACGTCACCCATGCGCAGGGGTGTATAGGTGTCGAGATTCGTATCCTTCGGTTGGCCTTTCACAAACTCTGATCCTTCGTGTAGGGCCATGCTCAGGCCCCACAAGGCTGCGCCCTCCACCTGGGATTCGGCACCGTCCGGCTGGATGATCGTTCCGGCGTCAACGACGAGTGTCAGTTTCTCCACAAAGACGTGGCCATTGTGACGGTCGACGCGTACGCGCGCGGCACAGGCAATCCATGTGGGCATGCCACGCTCCTGGCCAAAAGTGGAGGCGATGCCGAGGCCTACATCTTTCGGCATTGTGCTCCCTGAGCCGACCTTCTCAGCGAGTCGGGTGAGTACTGCTGCCTGTCGGTGCGCGCCGCCTACAGAATTCGGAGCCGATCCCGCATTACGACCTGCACCATTGAGTAAGCGGAGGCGAAATGTGACCGGATCCGCGCCTGCTTCCAGTGCTGCCTCATCCATAAAGCTTTCCACAGCCCAGTTGACCCATCCGGAGCCGACGGACCGCAACCAACCGGGCCGGAATGTTCGCTGGGCCAGGTCATTGCACAGGGCGCGAACCCGTTGGGCGCCTACTGTGTACCAATGATCTGCGCCCTGGATCGAGAACGGATCGTAGAGAGCGCCCTCGCCATTGGCAGTCTTCATCATGAATGATGGGGCGATGACCGCAGTAGGCCATCCAGCCGCGGCGTGATGCTCCATTGCGGTGATTTGCCCGCCTTCCCCCCAAGCCATCCGCAGGACTTGCCTCGACGTGGACCGCGGACAATCGAAGCGCATGTCATCGGCTCGGGTGCAGACCGTTTTGACGGGCTGCCCGACTGCTTTCGCAGCCAGCGCCATTGGCACGGCATAATCAAAATCGAGGCGGCGGCCAAATCCTCCTCCTAGAAGGTAGGTTCGCATTACAATCTTGTCCTGGCTCCTTCCCAGCGCCTTAGCAAGAACTGGAAGAGCCAGAGTTTGCCATTGATTCCCAGTGTGGATTTCGAAAACGCCGTTCTTTTCGAAAGCCAACGCATTAATCGGCTCAAGCGCAAAATGCATCACCGTGCTAGTTATGTAAGTTCGCTCGATTTTGTGCTTTGCCGAGGCGAAAGCGGCGTCTACACCTGGATCATCAACGAAGAGAGACCCGCCCTTCGGATCCGCGATCAACTCGGCTGCGCGCTTTTGAAGATCCTGCTCGGATACGTTGGCAGCCTCGCCCGATTTCCAAGTCACCTTGACGAGATCAGCTGCTCGGCTGGCCGCTGTGAAGTTCTTCGCATAAACCATCACCCAGCCAGGTGCCGTGCCCGAGGGGTCATCGAGAGCAAGACTCTGAATGTATCCCGGGACGCGCTTGGCTGCCGAATCGTCGATCGCAACCACCCTGGAGTCATAGCGAGTAGGAGGAATCTTGGGGCGGGCATAGATCATGCCGTCCACGGCCGAGTCAAGACCATACCGACCCTCGCCATTGACCTTCGACGGAAGATCAAGCGCCAACGTATTCCGCCCAATCAGCCGCCGTTCGCCCGGTGCTTTGATCGGCATTTTCTGCAACTGTTCAGGGGTGTACAACCGTCGCAGATTCCCGCGTGCAACGATATCGCCATACTGGATTGATCTTCCATCAGCAAGCACCGCGCCGTTGCGCGCTGTACAGCTCGGTGGGCCGACGCCGAGCAGTTTGGCGCCTTCCTCAATCAGAGCGATTCGGCCAGCGGCACCGGCTCGGCTGAGCACGGGGAAACTTTGCCACACCGACCAACTCGCACCTGTCATCATCACAGGCCATTTAGGGTCGGTGTCGACCATCTCGATCTTGACTTTGCTCCAGTCTGCATCCAATTCTTCGGCAACGATGCGAGCGAGCGCGGTGCCGACGTGTTGGCCCATTTCCGCGCGGATGATATTCACGGTCACTGTACCCTTGCGATCGATGCCATACCAGATCGTAGGTTCGAAAAGTTCCCCCGTACTGCTCGGCGGGTAGGTCTCAGCGGTTGGGAAGGCTATGCTGCCGAAACTGGACCTGGCAAATCCGAGAATGGCACCAACCTCAAACATGGCGATGAGGAAGCTGCGGCGCGACGGGTCATAATTGGACCTGAGTCCATGGAGGGAAAGACTAGGCATGGGCCGTTCCTCCTCGCATTCGTGCTGCCGCAAGCTTGATAGCCCTGCGTATCCGCACGTACGTCATGCAGCGGCAAAGGCTGCCAGCCATCGCGGCGTTGATATCTTGATCAGTCGGGTTTGGATAGTCTTTCAACAGCGTGGCTGCTTGCATGATCATCCCGGACTGGCAATATCCGCATTGCGGAACCTGTAACTCGAGCCACGCAGTTTGTAACGGATGCCTGCCCTCTGGATCGAGTCCTTCTATAGTTGTGATTTTGGCTCCGCTGACAGCGCCGACCGGAGTGATACAAGATCGAGTCGCGCGTCCTTCTACGTGGACCGTGCAGGCGCCGCACATGCCGACGCCACATCCGAATTTGGTGCCGGTGAGACCAAGCTCGTCACGGATTACCCAGAGCAGCGGCGCGTCTGGCTGGCTGTGGACTGAAACGGTGTGACCGTTAACATTGAGTTCGACCATGATAGCCGAGACTCCTTTGTCGTTCTGTTACTTCGGTTTTGGTAATTGCCGGCGAATGGCAGCAACCTTATCTTCTACGTCTCCCCAGGGTGGCAGGTTCGTGCGGGTACGACGTAAATAAGCAGCTAGCCTGGCGACCTCCGAGTCGGTGAGCGAAGAAGCGTAAGCCGGCATCATCAAACCCTGTGCTCCGTCGGTCGTGCTCACGCCTCTCAGAACCACTTGAATGAAATTCGTGGGCTCGTATAACCTCAGATCGCTGATGAGGGCTAGTTCTGGACGCGGGTTCAGCGGGACAGGACCGGCATTGTAATGACAAGACATGCACGCGGCGGCATAAAGGTTCGCGTCGGGGTCGTATTCCTGTTCGCTGCCGAGTTTGGAACTGGCGAGCGCTTCAGTTGCTATGGCTTCAGTATTTGATGGAGCGGCTCCCGGACGTTCCATATCGCGAAAGTAAAGAGCGATCGCCTGAACATCAGAGTCCGGCACAATCGGAAGCGCTAGCGCGCCGCGAATCACCTGCGTCATCGTGGCATCCGTCGCGCCGTGCAACGGGCTGACTCCCGTGCGCAAATAGCTGAACAATTCTTCTTGCGTCCACGGCAGAGGCGAAGGATTCGCCTGGGTTAGCGCCGGTGCGATCCAACCTTCGACGAGGGCGCCAGCGTAGGCCCGTTTCGTTTCTTCGGCCCCTAGCGGATTACGCGGAGTATGACACCCCGTACAATCACTTAGCGCCTCCGCTAAATACGCGCCACGATTCCATTCTTGACTTTTTGACGTATCGGCACTGTAGCCTCCACGCCTGAAGAAGAGAATCTTCCATCCCTCTTCGAAAAAACGCAGATTCAGTGGGAACGGAACTGTGTTGGCCGGAACTGTTGCGTTCACTGCCGTACGTGTCATCACATAGGCGTATAGTGCGCCGATATCCGTATCCGTCAGCTTCGTGTAAGCGTAGTAAGGGAATGCGGGGTAAAGATGCGACCCGTCGCGAGCCACGCCTTCGCGCATCGCACGGGTGAAAGCTGTCAGTGACCAACGTCCTATACCGGTGTTCGGGTCTGGTGTGATGTTTGTGCCATAAATAATGCCGAAAGGCGTGCTTAGCCCATACCCGCCCGCGAATGGTTGTCCGCCCGGCCGGGTATGGCAAGATGCGCAGTGGCCTTCCGCAGCGAGAACCTCACCGTGAGCAATTGACTCGGCGGAAAAGTTCAACGCGTTCGGTTGCTTGATCTGTGCGATTGCTGGTCGCCACGACAAAATGAACAAGCTAACCAGCGCGACAACCGCTGCCGCGACGATTGCCATGATGATGCGTCGAATCATTGCGCCCTGCCGTAATTATGTCGGACTTTCCGGTTCGCACCTCATGGTGATAACAGAAACTGTCCAATTTACCCGTTAATGCCGCCGCCGCGATTTTAGGCTACAGATCCTGCGGCAGCGATCCGACCGATGGCGCGTACTGCGAAGGCAAACATTACGGTGGACCACCCGCGCAATAGCAAGGCGATTCCAAGTGCGAGTCCGAGAAACCACAAACCCGACCAGGGCATTCCGCCCCACAGCAACAACCCGAGTATTAGGGTTACGATGCCGTCGAAAAGTGCCCATCCCCAACTGCGGTACCGCAACCAAATCGCGGCCACAAGGCGGAACAGACCAATGACGGTAAGGAACGAAGCAAACAGTAATGTGAACGCGAGCGCCCCGGCAACCGGATGCGTCACAATGAGCAGGCCGATCAGAATGCCCAAGACGCCCCCAGCAACATGAAGAAGCACGCCGCCCCATCCGCGTGCACTGAATGCATGTATAGCTTCAAGAATGCCGCTGAAAAACATCAACCATCCAAGTACCAAGACGCTCGCAATCGTTGCCGCGGGCATGTACACAAGAGCGATGATGCCGAGCACAATGAGCAGGAACCCCAGAACGAGGAACCATCCCCATCTCCGTGCGAGGTGTTCGAGATCAACGGAGAAGGCCATATCGCCCTCCTTGGAACTTGCGCTCAATATACGCTCATGCGAGCCGCCTGGAGCGACAATTTCACGGTCAGGATCGAGACTTCTCGTGCTGGATCGCTGGTACATTCCACGATCATCAGCTGGCAGCCGACGTGAAAAAAGTCGACCAACATTCTCGCCTTGGCAATATTCACGATATGCGTAAATCGATATCACAATTCATAGCTGCGCCAAGAGTCGCTCCTAATTACTCTTGGTACACGATTCCATCCTTCATCACGAAATCGACTTTTGCTGTAGCGCCGATGTCTACGATTGGATCGCCGGGCATGGCGACGATATCAGCGAGTTTACCAGGAACGAGCGCCCCAAGGTCGTCGCGGCCCAGAAGTTCAGCGGCGACACTTGTGGCAGCCCTCAAAGCTCGACTCGGGCTCAGTCCCGCCTTGACCATCGCCTGGAATTCGAGAATGCCATGGTTGAATGGGAACATCCCACAATCTGTTCCGTACGCAATCTTGACCTCGCTTCCGGCAAGGAGCCTTTGAGATGCGAGGATTTTTTCGTTGTCGCGCCGAAACTTCCATACGGCTTGACACGGCAGTGTGCCGACTTGCAATTCGTGCAAATCCTCCTGAGTCATCTGCATTGTCGGAACAATATACGATCCCGCTCGCTGTGCCATTTGGATGCCCTCGGAATCGATCAGATACGCGTGTTCGAGACTGCGCGCGCCAAAGCGGATCGCCTGCTTACATCCTTCGGCGGCGCCGGTGTGCACGGCAACCGGCATGCCGAGCTGATGGGCGGTCGATGTCAACACCTCCATCTCGTCATCGAACCACGTCACACGCGCTGGATCGTCCCCGGCACTGAAATAGCCGCCGGTGTTTGTGGTTTTGATCCAATCGCTGCCGAAGGTGTGCTCGCGGCGCACCAACGCCTTGATACTT
>Ga0134126_10011002_pt1 | contig 11404 bp, 1 predicted proteins | sample KB31752_FD_96881 | JGI IMG/M metagenome (GOLD analysis project Ga0134126, IMG submission 96881) | Terrestrial soil microbial communities with excess Nitrogen fertilizer from Kellogg Biological Station, Michigan, USA - KB3-175-2 | ecosystem: Environmental > Terrestrial > Soil > Unclassified ... | reverse complement strand
TCCGTTAACCCGCACCGCGTCGTCGATTTCGTGAACCTTATCACCACCCAGCCAACGGTGGACATTCCGGCGATGCTGGATAACACCGCCAATGGATTCGAGGTTGCGACTCATCCGGATGCGCCGTGGGACACGAATTTCCTCAATCGCGGGACTGCAAATGGTCCGCTGAAAGGGGTCTATACTCAGATGCAAATCGGTTCCGGAGTCGTGGCTGTGCCTGATTACGTCGATACCACCGGCCAATCGACCGTGTTTTACGACCGCATTTTTAATGACAAGGACGACACCAATTTCTTCCAGTGCCCGTACTCCCCGCACCGGACGATTCATCAAATCGTTTCCTGGCAGGCCAATGATCCGCTCGTGCATTACACGGTTCCTGACCTGACGAGCACGAACGGATTTCAGGCACAACTGAATATCGTAACGATTGCGCCTCCGAAGCCTGCGTTCACCAACATGGGCGCACTGAATTTCGCCTATCAGCCCTGGGGTGGCTACCATGTGCCGAATGGCGGCTCGCTAAACAAGACTCCACTTGATTTTGACGTCCGGGTCAAAGATCCCGGACTCCAGAAATCGGACGATTGGGATTTCCCGACCAACCGGCTTCCCAATATTGGCTGGCTGGGCCGCATTCATCGCGGCACGCCCTGGCAGACGGTTTTCATGAAGCCATCCAACCCGAACATGGATGATTGGCGAAAATGGTCCAATGACAACATTACCAATGACGTTGCCCTTCCGCTTGGCGATGCTTTTCTGACCCATCCCAGCCAGGATTATAGGCTGTTTGACTTATTTACGACTTCCATTAACGACAACGCGGCGCGCGGCCGGTTGAACATCAATCAAACCAACCTCGCCGCCTGGTCTGCGGTTCTTTCCGGCGTCAGTGTATTGACCAATTCCACCACTGGAGCCGTCGGCCCTGCGATCATCAACCCGGCCGGTCCCTATGATCCCTCGAATAATCCTTCCCCGGTTGCCCTGATATGGCAGGGCATTAACGCTACGCGGGCGAATACCAATGCCACAAACAACCTCGTCTTCCCGAATCAGACCTTCCAGCACGCGGGCGATGTGCTGGCCACACCGCAGTTGTCCTCGGCGTCCCCATTCCTCAACACCAATGCGCTGAGCACTCCAACGGCTGGCGGCATTAACGACGAAATCATGGAGCGTATCCCCCAGCAGGTCATGTCGTTATTAACCTTGAATCAAACGCCACGATTTGTGATATACTCGTTTGGACAGACGCTGCATCCGGCGGATCACTCCCTGGTGGTTGGCGGAACGTTTAATGGCCTATGCACAAATTACCAAGTTACTGCCGAGTCCGCCACTCGCGCGGTTGTCCGCGTGGAAGGCACGCCGGATTCTCGTTTTGTCAACGGAAAGGTGGATCCCCAGGGACGCAGCTACCCGCCGCATATTGTGGTGGAACAATTTAACGTGCTCGGCCCGGATTAATATCCCTGATAGAAAATCATGATTCAGCTCGGATACCGAACCACGGGAACGGTTGTTTCCCGCGCGCCCCTTCCGGCGGGATGCGCATTTGGTTTCTTTAGTGACTTTTGGATGGCTGCCCTATTTGTGTTTAATAAACTATGAAGCGTTGGCGTCCCCTGATTTGGATGTTGGTTAGCGTTGCGTGTTTTATCGCCGCGATCTATTTCTGGCAGCTCGGCGATAAATGGCAGGCCCAAAAACCGCCTGCTCCAGCCGCGCCTCAGAATTCAAATGCGCCCGCGCCCCGGGCGTCTTCGTCGGCTGTTCCCGTGCCTCCGCCCATGGAATCCTCGTTCGTCCAGCATTCCAGCACCGCGCCCATCGTGGATGTAAATCCCCCGGCAACCAACGGCGTCATCGCGAAGTCGACCAATGCCTTCTTTTACCGCCTGAGCAACACGACGCAAACCGTTGGCGAACTCTCCCGCAACGACCACGCCATCCTGCTCGAAAACGCACTCATTGATTCCAGCAGCTCTGAGGCCCTCTCGATACCGGATTCGCTTCGCGCCGACGGCGACCCCGGCGCTTATATTGTTCAATCGCGCGGCCCTATTGCGAACGCGAATGCGTTCTGCGCCGAGTTGACCGCCGCCGGCGCAACCATCATTTCCTTCATTCCCAATAACGCCTATCTGGTCACCGGCCCCTCGAGCATTGTTGGCCAGCTCTCCGCCATCGGCGTCGTCATGCCCTGGGAACCGTATTACAAAGTCAAAACCTCGCTCATGCAGAAGACGCTGGATGGCTTCGGCGCTGCCGCTTTGAACGTGGCTGTGTTCCCAAACGCCCTCGCCGACACGAAAGACGCCCTCGCCAAAATGGGCGCGACCGTCGTCTCCGAAAGTTCGTCCCCATTTGGACACATACTGCTGGTGCGCAATGTCCCAAGCATCGCTGGGGTCGCCCGTTTGCCCGGCATTGAGGAAGTCGAACCGTTCTTGTCGCGTCAACCGGCCAATGAGTTGACCCGCATCATCATGGGCGTCGCGACGAATATTTTCAGCCCGACGAATTATCTGAGCCTGTCCGGCTCCAACGTTTCCGTGGCGGTCGTGGATTCATGGATTCCCACCAATACAACCGTGTTCAATCCGGATTTGCCGGCCAAGACGCTCATCTGGCCCGCCGATATTTTTGGCACCGGCATCGCCGATACGGAAGGCCATGCGACACACGTCGCCGGCATCATCGCCGCCAGCGGCATGAACAGCCCGAGCAACGCCGTGGGCTCGCCGCCCGGCGCTAATTTCGAGGGGAAAGCTCCCAGCTCAACCATTTGGGCCTTGCCGGCTTTGGATCCGCTGGTCAGCGATGCGGAATTGCAGCAGAGAGCCGCCAGCACCAACGCGCAGATATCGAACAATAGCTGGGGCTACGGTGACAGCTCCTACGACCTTGCCGCCGCCAGTTACGATCAGGCCGTCCGCGATTCCATTCCCGGCGCCACGGGTTCGCAATCGCTCATCTACGTTTTCGCCGCGGGCAACGGCGGCAATGGCGGTGACAATGGCCTGGGCGGTGTTCCGGACTCCGTGCTTTCCCCCGCCGTGGCCAAGAACGTCATCAGCGTCGGCGCCAGTGAATTGCCGCGCAACATCACGAACCAGGTGAGTGTGTGTGACGAATGCGCCACCAACACCGACGCCTGCACCACGAACTCACCCTGGCAGGGAATGACCGATTCCGCCGATCAGGTCGCGCGCTTCTCCGCGCGCGGCAATGTCGGCGTCGGCGTGGAAGGTGATTTCGGGCGGTTCAAGCCGGACGTCGTCGCTCCCGGCACCTTCGTCGTATCCACCCGTTCCCCGACCTGGGACACGAACGCATACGACAATCCGGTGACGGTCGACACGCAGCAGTTGATCAACCGCACCGCGAACACAAACAGGCTGTTCAACGGTTCGGTGTTCGTGAATTGTGACGCCACGCAATTGGTCATCAGCGCCATTTCGCTGCAACCGCTGAATCTGGATTTGCCCATTTACGCCCGGCAGGCGGATTTTCCCACAATAAACCCCCCCGTTTTCGACGCGGTGGACACGAATGTCCTGAGCATGCCGCCGGACCACGCCCTGTCGCCCGTCGACACGTTTTGGAATTTTGGCGTTCAGAACCCGACCAACCATCCCATCCGGCTGAGCATTTTCACCGAACTCTTCCGCACGAACGAGAACGGCAATTATTTCCAGGTGTTGCAGGGCCTCAACGATGCGCTGGGCACCACGAATACCGCCAACGCAGGCAAGACTTTTTACCGCTATGAATCCGGCACCAGCATGGCTGCCCCGGCCGTGTCCGGCACGCTGGCTTTGATGGAGGATTACTTCACGAACCAGTGGAAATATTCCCCGAGCCCGGCGCTGATGAAGGCGCTGCTCATCAACGGCGCGCGCTCCATCAATTCCATGTATGATTTTGAGGTTTAGAACAACCTGAACATCCAGGGTTGGGGTTTGGTGAATCTCAGCAACTCGCTCCCCGTCGGCATCACGAATGTCATTTCCCCGTCCTCGGCCTCGCCCATGTTCTTCGTCGACCAAAGCACAACCAACGCCTTGGCTACCGGCCAGGCGCGCACTTACAAGGTGGCGGTCGACCCCAACGCTCAATCAGCGCCGCTGCGCGTCACGCTCGTTTGGACCGATCCCCCCGGCAACCCCGCCGCGGGCATCAAGCTGGTCAACAATTTGGATTTGATCGTGACCAATCTGGATACGGTCCCCGGTTCGAGTCCCACGAATCCGCCGGTCGTTTTCTTTGGCAATACTTTCCCCGCCGGCTCGACCTTTACGACGCCGTGGAATGGTGACACGAACAATATCCCGAGCGACAAAGTCAACAACGTCGAGAACGTCTACATTAACTCGCCGCTGGGCACAAATTATTCCATTACCGTTGTCGCCCGCGAGGTCAACGTCAATGCCGTCACCGCGCACACAAACGGCATCGTGCAGGATTACGCGCTCGTCGTCTCGAGTTCCAACGGTGAAATCTCCAACGCGCTGACGATGCAGTTGGACGCCGGGGTTCTCACGAACACCTACGCCGCCGATCTGACGCAGGTTACGAATCAGTTCGATACAGCGGATGCTTCCGGCGGCATCTTGCTGGGTCAGCACGTCGGCGCGAACTCCCCGCTGCAGGGCACCAACTCGCTTTCGCTCACCAATCAAACGGACTGGAGTACCAATGGCCAGTACCTGGGCGGCGTGAGCAACCAGTGGCACTTCTACGTCATCACGAATGCCATGGGGACCAACGCCACTGTGACCTTTACCAATGCGGCATTCCTGACTTTCCTGCCGGTCAACCTTTCCATTCCGCCCGTCGGCGTGAATGCCCCGAGCGTCGCCGATGCCACACGGACGGAAGCGGACATTGATTTGTATGTCGCGCGCGGCCCGAGCGCCTTTGGATTGACGAACCTCGATCCGACGGTCCTCGCGAATGCCACCAAATCGCTCAGCCGCGGCGGCACCGAGACCATTGTTTTCAGCAACGCACAACCCAATGAAGTGTTCTACATCGGCGTTAAATCTGAAGATCAGGAGGCGGCGGAATACGCCTTTGCGGCTTTGTTCTCGCGGCTGCCCTTCAGCGAAATGGGGCCGAACGGTGAGGAATACCTCCACGGCATCAACGTGCCCACGCCCATTCCCGATGGCACGCCGAATTTGCCCGGCACAGCCAGGACCATCGCCCTGGCCGTCCAGCCCATCGAGGTGCGCCATGTGGTGGTGACGAATATTTTGGAACACCAAAATTTAGGCGACCTTACCGGCACCCTGACCCATGATAATATCCCTGTGGTGCTGAACAATCACACCTTCGGCGCCAACACGACAAATGCGCAGCAGATAGTTTACGAAGATAACGGCGAGGGCAATGTTCCCGGCTCGCAACACTCGGACGGCCCGGGTTCATTGACGGATTTTATTGGTTCGCAAGGTTTGGGCTTGTGGCTGCTCACCGAGCAGGACAACGCCCTCTTCAACACCGGCCGCGTCGACAACGTCTTTATCCGCCTCGACCCGCAACTCGGCACCAATGGCGTCGTCGCGACCATCCCGCCCGGCCAGTTCTTTTATGATTTCATCGACGTGCCGCCGAATTGCACCAATCTGACAATCAAAGTCGATATCCTTCCGCCCAGCACTGGTCCGGTGCAGTTGTATGTGCGCCTCGGGGATTTGCCGACGCAGACTTCATTCGATTACACCAAGCTGATCAATTCTCCTGGCGATTCCCTGACCATCACCCGCCAGGATTTGCCGCCGTTGCGGCCCGGAAGATATTACGTCGGTATCTTTAATCCGACCGCGTCGCCGCAGACGATTCGCCTCAATTGGACTCTCGGCCTTGATCCCAACGGTGCAATCCCGACGCCAATCACGACGACGAATGGCGTAACCCCGATTACTGATGACGCGGTGACGAACAATAATATTTTCATCACCAATGACCAAAACATTGTCGAGATCAACGTGGGAGTGGTGCTGAAGCATCCACGCATCTCTGATTTGGACCTCACGCTCGTCAGTCCGGAGGGCCAGCGGTTCCTCCTGTTCGAAAACCGCGGCGGAACCGCCACGAACATGGGCCATTTGAATGTCTTTACGAATTTCTTCGGCTCCACAAGCCAGGGCGAGGCCCGGGCCAATACCAACACGCTCGCTCCGGTGCCCAATGTCGGCACTTTGATCATTGACTACGATTTCCTGCAGATTCCCGACCGTATCGATGTGTACTACCAAGGCCAGGACATTTTCTCTACGACCGTCAACGGTAAAGGCACGTTCACAATTCCGTACGGCCCCGGCACGGATAACACGATTTCCATTGTGATGAACCAGGGCAACAACCCGGTCGATTCCACGGCATGGAATTACACACCAAGAGTCGTCACCGAGGATTTCACGTACATGACCTTCACCGACGATACCAACGTTACGGATATTCCCGTCAAATTCGCCCTGACGCCTTATGACACGAACCAGGACGGGACGAATATTGTCCTGAGCGATTTTGAATTGGCCTCGAACGGACAATACATCGCCACCCCTGCGAATAATCCTACAAATATCTTCGATCAATTCGGCGGCTGGACGATGACCACCAATGACTTTCTCCTGCCCACAAATAATTACAGGGGCACGAACCGACTCAGCATGGCGACGAACGAAACGAGCGTGGTTGCCGATCCGACCACCGCCGGCGGTGGAACCAATTTCCTCGCGCTGGCCAACGGCTCCATCTCGCGCACCATCTCGCTCAATCCGGGCCGGGATTACACCCTCAACTATATTTATCGCGGTCCGGGCATCGCCGGATGGTGGCGTGGGGAAGGGGATGCCACCGACAGCGGCGATCCCGAAACATTGGGGAACAACGGCGACCTGATTGGCCGCTTCAATTTCCCCGCGGGTGAAGTGGGCCAGGCGTTCGCCTTTGAAGACTCCGGTCTCGCATTCGATTTCGCCGGTACCAACACTTACGTTCAGGTCCGTCAGTCACATTCACTCGACGTCGGCGCCGGCAGCGGCTTCACGGTCGAGGGCTGGATTAATCCGACCAACATCAACTTCCAGCAGCCGCTCGTCGAATGGCTGGCGCACGTGCCTGCCAATACGATTGTGCGCGGCCTTCCCGTTACGAACATGGTCATCAAAGCCGGACCGTTCCTCAATCGCGCCACCGGTCATTATTATTATCTGCTTGGCCAGACCAATTGGACGACTTCGGAATTGTGGGCCAACGCTCTCGGCGGCCATCTGGCGGAAGTCGATGACGCCAATGAAGAGAACTGGATCTACGATACCTTCGCGCAATTCGGCGGAACGAACTACACGATGTGGATCGGTCTCACAAATGCCTCGCCGATCGGCACGAACCTGATTTGGTCCACCGGCAACAACAACATAGCTTATACGAACTGGGGCATCGGTCAGCCGACCAATTGCAGCGGCCGCGCCGTCTACACCGCCATCCTCGGGGCGACCAACGCGCTGCCCGGCCTCTGGGCTGTGCTCGATAACAACGGTGTCTCCTGCACCGGCGTCACCAATAAACCGTTCGGCGTTGTTGAAGTGAATCAGATTCAGACCAATGGCGTCCAATTCTGGATTTCAGTCACCAATTCCGCCACCAACGCAGTGGGTTTCCCGGGCAATGGCCGTCTGTATGCGAACATCATCGATACGAACAGCAGCTCGCACGAGATCGTGTCGCCGCCTGGATTGATTCAGAGCAACGTCTTCCAGCACGTCGCGCTCACTTACAACACGAACACAGGCGTGGCCACGCTTTATTACAATGGCACCAACGTGGCCTCCACGAACCTCGGCGTCTTTGTGCCGAAGACCGGCGGCGATTTGTTGATCGGCAAGGATATGAGCCGCGTCACGAACAATTTCTTCTGGGGCAGAATGGACGAAATGAGCGTTTATAGCCGATTCCTCTCCCCGGCTGAAATCGCGGCGATCTATCGCATTTCCGCGACGACCTCCAACCGGAACATCGGCAAATTCGATCCTTCCATAAGCCCGTCGGAAAGCCTCGGCGAGGCCCAGGTTTCATTTGGTAACACGACCAACATCATCTTCGGCAATAACGACAATTGGCAGGTGCAGGGCTTCTCATTAAGAGCCGCCAGCAATACGTTGCCGGTGCAGATCACGGGTTTGGAACCCGGCATATTGCTCGATTCGTTCAATCTCGTTGAGAAACCTCCGGGCAACCTGTTTTATTTCCCCGAGGAACCGTTAAAGCCTCTCGTGGGCCAGAGTGCGTTTGGCAACTGGACGCTGGAAATTCGCGATGCTCGCACAGGCGCCATCAGCACCAACGCCGATCTCGTAAGCTGGCAATTGCAATTCATCCTGCAGACGAACATCGCGCCGCCGATCGTGCTGACTCCTCAGAACCCCGGCACGAACATTGTGCCGCCGGGCCAAATCGCTTACTTCCTGGTTCAGGTGCCGTCCTGGGCGAGCTTCGCGACCAACCGCATCGTTTCGGCCAGCGCGCCTGTTGACCTGCTATTCAATCAATTTAACCCGCCAGGAACCGGCGCCCCCGGCGACTTCACCCTTTTGAACAACACGACTGCCGGCGCCACAACCCTCGCCGTGAATCCGCCTACTGCCCCACCACTCGTGCGTGGTTCCAGCTATTACCTCGGAGTGCGTAACAATGGCACCGTGCCGTCCACGGTCGTTGTGGAAGTTGACTTTGATATCACAACTCTGACGAATGGCATTCCAATCACGAGCATCCTTAACACGAACGACCTCGAACGTCCGTTTGTGTTCAACGTGACCTCGAACGCAACTGAGGCGACGTTCCAACTCTTGCAGTTGAGTGGCGGGGACGCCGACCTCGTGTTGCGCAAAGGCCTCCCATTGCCGAATTTGCTCAGCGCCGATTATGGCAGCTTCAGCGGCAGCAACGCGGATGAAACCATTTACGTGCTCACCAACTCCCTGCCGGTGCCGCTATCCGCCGGCCCGTGGTATCTTGACGTTGTCAAACGCGACGCGTCTGTTTCCAACGCAGTGAGGTATGCTGTCCTGGCGAAAGAACTCGATCAGCCGCCTGCGCCGACCATCATTAACCTGACCAATCGTATGCCATTGAAGTTCACCGCCGGCCCCGGAGCGGCGCTGACGAACTTCTTCAAGTTCTCAGTCACCAATTTCCCGCTGACAGCCGTCACGAATCTGGGCGTTCACTTCGAACTCTACAACCAGAGTGGCGATGGCGACCTGACCGTTCAGACGAATGCCTTGCCGCTTGCGCCATCGTTCCTGCAGACCAGTCGGTTGCCGGGCAACAACGCGGAAATTATTTTCATCCACACCAATTCCGCTTTGACGAACTTGAATGCTGACTGGTATCTGGGCGTTCCGAACAACGAAACCAATCCCATCAGCTTCACGATCCTTGCGCAGATTGACACCAACGGCTTCCCGGCATTCCCGACTGCGGAAGGCGCGGGCTCATCGACGCGCGGCGGCGCGCTTGGCACGAACGTTTACCACGTCACGACGCTCTTCGACACCGGCGGCCCTGGCAGCTTGCGTGCGGCGGTGACTTCAACCAACAGCGGCACGGTCGTCTTCGATGTATCCGGCACTATCAACCTGAAATCTCCGTTGTTCATCACGAATTCGTTTATGACGATCGCGGGTCAAACCGCCCCCAGCAACGGCGTGACCATCGCTGGCGCAACAACGTATGTGAAGGACGCACACGACGTGATCCTGCGCTATCTGCGTTTCAGACCGACATCTGTAGCTACCAATCTGGCCGGATGGTCAAGTAGCTTTGAAGGCGGGATCCCGGGTCAATATGATGCGCCCGTGTATTTTGCCACCGGCTGGCACGTTGATTCAGGTTCGGTTGATCTATTGGTTAATGGGCCACCGGTCGCTGGGAGTGTTCCTTATGATGGAAATTATTTTATTGATATCAACGGCGGTGGTCCTGGAACGATTTCCACGAATATTCCTACTGTCCCCGGGACGACTTATTCGTTGAGCTTTGCTTACACAAAAAATCCCAATGCAGGTCCAGCTAGTCCTTCTGCGGCGCTTTTGGCGAATGGTCAGGTGTTAGGTATCGTAAGTGATGACCAAGCTAACTCGTTCTCGGCACTGAATTGGCACACCACTTCGTTTGTCTTTACAGCGACGTCGCCATCTACATTGCTAGTCTTCTCCTCGACCAATACCTCCGATGCGTCAGGGCTCTTCCTGGATGCGGTTAGTCTGGTCGTCAACACCAATACCCCAGACGCATTACAAATTACAAACGCCTCGAACGTGATTGTAGATCACGTCTCTCCGACGTTTGGAAACAACTTGGTTTCTGTCTTGAACTCATCGAATGTGACAGTGCAGTGGTCTCTCTTAGCGGAGAGTTCGAATAAGACCAATGTCACAAAGGGTGGCTCCGAAATCCGTTATGGTTCGGGTGACGTAAGCTTCCATCACAATCTCTACGCAGATAATTACAGTGGCAATCCAACCATTGGTGAAGATGTGTCCCTCGATTTTGTAAACAACGTTGTCTTCAACTGGGGTATTTTCTCCGGCTTCTCGACCAATGACTTGGTGGATAATCCGGGCGGTCTCACAAACTTCCTGAACTATTCAGCGAATTGCCTGATAGCCGGTCCGAATTCGCTATATACTAATTTGGCTTTCTGGAGTGGTTCGTCGAACACCTGGATATTTCAAACCAACAATTTCATCGATACCAATCTGAACAGCATTATTGACGGTTCGGATACAAGCTGGGGCATGTTCTCGAACCGGTTTACAGAATTTAGCCATCCGTTTGCTGTCCCACCTACAGCCCCCGACGAATCCTTTATTGCCTACGAACGCGTTTTGGATTTTGCGGGTGACTCAATGTTCCAACGCGATTTACTGGATCGAGGCATTGTCCAAAAAGCAAGGCTGCAGCCTTCAAATACGCCTACGAATTCACTTTTATCGGGAATGGTTGCGTGGTGGAAAGCGGAGGGTAATACGATCGACAGTGTTAATGGAAACAATGGCATTGCCGATAACGTAACCTACACTGCTGGCGAGGTGGGGAACGCCTTTCAGTTTGACGGCATTACTAGCGATATTATTGTGCCTGCAGCTCAAAGCCTGGCAGTCTCCAACTTAACCATCGAAGGTTGGATTTTTCCGACGACAACTACCTACGAGCCTATCGTCGATTACGGAGGAGCGGGACAATTTTCTCCTGTGCATTTTTGGGTAAACGGATACGAACTCAATCCTTCTCCTGGTATTCTTTACGCGAATATTCGGAATACCTCACTCTTTTTACACACTGGCGCAATAGTTCCTCAAAACACGTGGAGTCATGT
>Ga0134126_10011001_pt1 | contig 11404 bp, 7 predicted proteins | sample KB31752_FD_96881 | JGI IMG/M metagenome (GOLD analysis project Ga0134126, IMG submission 96881) | Terrestrial soil microbial communities with excess Nitrogen fertilizer from Kellogg Biological Station, Michigan, USA - KB3-175-2 | ecosystem: Environmental > Terrestrial > Soil > Unclassified ... | reverse complement strand
TAGAGTCTGCTGAATATTATCTAACAATCTCATTGTCATAATATTAGGCATGTTTTTTGTGGTGGGATGTGCACGGATTTTCAGTATTTCTCCCTAAATTCCATGCAGTATGATTCGCTATAAACCCTCATCTCAGTTGAGTTTGGAAGGATTCAAGACACCGTTTTCGCATCAGTTGTCGGCGACGAACCGGTGGGTAGTGCTGGCCCAAAAGATACCGTGGGATAAATTGGCAGCTGTGTATTACCGTAAGATGCGGTCGGACTTTGGTGCGCCGATGTTGGATGCACGTACGGTGATCGGGGCTGTGATCATCAAGCATATGCTGTGCATCGATGACCGGGAAGTGCTGCAACAGATCAGCGAAAACATGTACCTGCAATATTTTGTAGGGTTGAGCGGCTTTCAACCGGAGCCCCCCTTTGATGCGTCATTGTTGGTGACAATCCGCAAGCGGTTAGGAAAAGACGCAATGGAGGAGCTAAATGAAGTGATCTTACGGGAAACAGGGGTATTGAATGGTCCGGCTAGGAAGGAAGAAAGCGACAGAGGGCAGAAGGGAAATAAGCAGAACAAGGAAGGGGAAGACCAGGGTACAAATAAAGGTGAGGAGAAAGCTGGAAGTGGTGCAGACGAACAGGAGCCAGGGAAGCCGTCGGGAACTATGTTGATCGATGCAACGGTGGCTGAACAACAAGTAGCTTATCCCACGGACCTGAACCTGCTTAACGCTGGGCGGGAACACCTGGAACGAATGATCTTGAAAGGATGTGGCGTGATGGGAATGCCAGCACCCCGGATGTACAGTGAAATTGCCCGTAAGCGTTATCTGTCAGTGGCGAAAAGCAAACGGAAGAGCCGGACTGCTGTTCGTCGTGGTATCCGGCAGCAGTTACAATATGTCAAACGGGATCTGGGCTATATCGACCGGCTGGTGGAACAGAGCGAACTGTTCCGGCTTTCGCTTGACAAGCGGGACTGGAAACTGCTGATGGTGATCCATGAACTGTACCGGCAGCAACGGTGGATGTATAAAAAGCAAGAACATTCTATAGCCGACCGGATCGTTAACCTATACCAGCCGCATGTAAGACCGATGCCCAGAGGCAAGGACCGTGTCTCAACGGAGTTCGGCAGCAAGCAACTGGTTATCCTCAAAGACGGCTATGCACATGTATGCGTGCTGGACTGGGATAACTTTAATGACGGGACTTACCTGGAGCAAGCGCTGGAAAAATACAGGGACCTCTATGGCTGCTACCCGGAAAGGGTGTTGGGCGACCGGTTGTTCGGCAGTCGGGAGAACCGGCGGCTGATGAAGGAGAAACGGATTCTCTTTGTGGGCAAATCATTGGGCAGGCCATCTGCCGCTCAAAGGGAGAAGGAAAGATCGCTTCACAAAGAGATGACAGCGCGTAATCCTATCGAAGGGAAATTCGGCCAGGGTAAGAATGCCTATGGATTGGCTAAGATCAGGGCAAGGCTGAGGGAAACCTCGGAAAGCTGGGTCATGGCGATCTACCTGGTGATGAATCTCGTGAAGCTGGTACAAACCCGGGCTTCTTCTTTTATCGCAGCTTTATTTGCATTACTGTACGGAACAGCCCAACGCTTGAGGGCCTGGCATGAAAAGCTAAGCAAAACCACTGGCAACCGGGGCGGCACACCTATCTATATCCGATTCCAAATTATCGCCTAAACTGGGCTTTTTCAGCAAACCCTATATAGCCACTGTTGATCATTATTTGAGAAGCAAGGGCTCCTCCTCCCGTGTATTGGGCGGCAGTGCCCTTTGCTTCCGCTATAAGAAAGGGGCCGCTAAGAATGCAACGGCTCATGCCTTGCCAAGTCCCCAGCGCGATTCTATCTGAAATATAAAAATGTTGGCCATCGGAGATTCCCACGAATGTCCTCCGAAGGTCCCTGGTCGCTTTTTTGTCTTTAGAGGCCAATTCAAAACCATATTTGCTTAAATTCCTCTTTTCAATTTTAAACCCGCAGTATCGATCGCTGCTTGTTGTTCAAAGCAGGTTGAAACGGCGAAGTATAACAAGATCAGGGAAAGAAATGGTTTCATGAATATTTAATTATGATTGGTTTGATACTTCTGACATCAATTCAGTCAATGAAATTGCTATTACATCTTTGCTCAACGAAAAACGGTCATTGCCAGAATATACGACATATCGTCGTAATGGCTTGATGTCCTCACAGGCGATATAAAACCCTTTGGAAATAGAAGGAGAGGAGCTCCTTTTTATTTCAATTGCCCATCTCTCGGTAGGTGAAAATTCCAGAATTAAGTCTATTTCTGCGCCTGCCGGGGTACCATAAAAGTAAGGCTGGACACCAGGAGGAGCGATGGACATAATATTTTCGATAACGAACCCCTCCCAACTTCCACCTGCAACCGGATGCCCGAGCAGATCGGTATAATTAGCGATATTCAACAAGGCATGTGTAACGCCGCTGTCGCGCACATATACTTTCGGCGATCTGACTAGTCGTTTATTAATGTTGAACGTCCATGGCCTAAGCCTTCTTACCAATAGGAGGTCTGCCAATAGATCGAGATAGCGTCCAATAGTGACACCTGAAACCTCAAGGCTTCTTGCCAGTTGAGCAGCATTGAGAGTAGCTCCCTGATTATAGGCCAGCATAGTCCAAAATCGTTCCAGCGTTTCGGCGGGGATACGAGGACCGAGTTGCGGAATGTCTCTTTCAAGATATGTTCTGATAAAAGATCGACGCCAATCGAGGCTTTTTTTGTCATCAATACTTAGTAAACTATCCGGAAAACCACCTCTTACCCAAAGCGTGTTCAATTTTTCCACACTACCTTCGGCATACTCCAGTGCATCGATAGGGTGTAATTCCAAATAGGAGATGCGGCCGGCAAGGGATTCGCTTGACTGCTGTAGCAAATCTATTGAAGCCGATCCGAGAAAGAGGAACTGGCCGGTTTTTTTACCTGCTCGCCGTTCCTTATCAATAATTCCCCTGAGTTCCGAAAATACTTCCGGGAGGCGTTGTACTTCATCGAGTATGATTAGTTTATCTCTGTTGTCGGCATGAAATGCAACTATATCTTTGACCTTCTCCAAGTCAATACGGCTTTCTAGATCCAAATAGACAGAAGCCATGGTCTCTGCAATATTTAGGGCAATAGTGGTTTTTCCGACCTGCCGGGGTCCCAGAATAGCTGCTGAAGAACTGTAGCTTAATGTCTCTTTTACGATTCGTTCTAATCTTCTTGTAATCACCATGCAAATCTAATATAAAATGTAACGATTGCATGGTTTATTTAAATAGCTAATAATCAAACGGTTAACGCACGGATTATATTCAAAAGGGACAAGAGGTGTTTGATTGTAGCCCCCTCAGCTCCACTAAAGGAAAGGATCATGACTGGTCATTTCTTTTTTTTATTTAGTCGCGACTGCGGTTGCGCAGCAACGGGGCAGGGTAGCCTTGTCCCTGGAGGGCCTCGAGTTTTACAAATATGCTTGTCCGGCCCTTTACATTTACGGTGACCTTACCTTTTTTAGCCCGCGCCGATCTGTTTGGGGTCACTCTCTCGTTCGAAGATTCGAAGGTATCGGCCGCTGCGATGGGGCGGCCGTGGGCATCGCGGTTCATACTGGCGAGGGCAGCCCCCAGGCGGTTTTGCTCTGCCGCACTTAATTGCTCATACTTAACGCCATACGCGGCTAAGACCGCTTTGGCGTTCTCCACCGTATTGGTGCCACGCTCGTACACATCCCGGTAGATATGCAATCCGCCATTTTCAGCAACGATGGTCTCATAACGCAGGTCGACGGGCACCGGTTTGGGCAGTTTCACTTTTTCTGTGTGGCCCTTATGCTTTTCCAACGATCGGACTGCTTCTTTGGAGAGGTCGCAATGACCTAGCCTGAGGATGAGCGGTACCAAATTCAACACCTGGTTATTCGTCAGGCCAACACAGCCATGCGAAGAAAACTTGCCGATGTTCTCCAGCGACTTACCGCCATGAATGAGCGAGGGCATGCCGATCGGGATCTTCACCACTCCCAGCGGGTTTAGCTTACTGGCCGCTGAGACTTTGCGACCGGCTGCGAATTTACCACGTACCCAAGGTTCATCCGGCGGCGTCCAGCTCGGATTGAAAATGACCGTATCTGCCCGACGCATACCAACAGGCAGAGGGAACTCGGGGTAGCCGATGCCCACTTTATAGGTGTTGATCAGCTGACCGTTTTCAAAGACATCCATCCGGTAAGCCGGCGCATTCACCACGATGCGCGTGTCCTTCGGCACAAAATTCGGCCGGGTTGGCGCCAGGCCTTCTACGCCCTGCGCGTAGCGCTCTTCGACTAGCTGTAATAGCTGCCGTGCCTTATCCGCGCCGATCATTGACGTCATTTGCTGCTGATAACGCTCAGTAGCTGTTCTTGCCGATGCCGTGTCGGGACTGCCCTTCTCGCTCAATTCGCTCACTGATGCATGCGCAGCGGTTTTCAATTGGGCGATCTGAACAGCCGATAGACCCAATTTGGATCTTAGTTCCTTCCCGAAATCCGGTTCATAAAATAGGGCATCCAAAACAGGCAACGTCATAGCCTGTTGATTGGCGGCGACGGAGTCGGTGTTTACGGTTGCATCAGCGACCGAGGAAGAATCGGCTTTTACGGAGGTATCAACCACCTTTGGTACGGATTGCACTTGCTGTCGCGCTGGTTTTTGCCGTTGATCACACGCTGCGAACGCAATTAACAACAGCCACGACAGCTGCTGGCGAATTTTCCTAAAATTCATATATCGCAAGTGTATTGTGTTATTATAAAGACAAAGGAAAAGCATGCCAGGGCTCATTAACAATCGCAGATGAGGAAAAAAGGCCCCGGCACCTTAATTGCAGTATCATAGAAAACGGTAAGATGGAAAAGCGCATTTTAGGGGTAATATTGTCCGTATTAGGGATAATCGGATTGGTGTTTGCTGCTGTTCGCTTTGCCAGAGGCATATCAGGCGGGCAAGGTGCCCGTTTAACTATAGTTGCCCTTGTTTTGGGTGGTATCTTCTTTTTTTCAGGTATCGGCCTGGTCAGAAATACAAAAGATAAGGCGACGTAGGTAATAATAGAATCAACCTCTGCCAGAATCGCTCAAGCCGGGTGGGGCTTTCGGGCTGACTGTTATCAACTATTCACGCATACTCACAGGCGCAAGTTCCGACGGCCCATAATCAGGCCCCCGCAAGGCATCCGCGGTTGAGCGACCGCTTCAGCCCTTCGAGATGCGGGCGCAGCTGCTGACCGGCACGGACGCAAAGACCGTCAAAGCTGTCATTCTCTCGAGTATCAACCTTCAAATCACGACCACACCGTCTACCTTCAATGGCGGAATTTATGTGGCACGTTGCATGAATTTTATATTACCAATAGCCGGAGGGTGAGGCCTTTATGGTTTTAAGAAAATTCAATAGTGTGGTCAGGTGTTCGATTGGACTCTCCTCGGCTCCGCCGCTCTTCAAGCGCTGATCTTCAGCGGCTTTTTCTTACAGATGGCATGCAGTAAATTCAAAGGCCTATCGGGTTTTATCATTAATTACTTGCCGGATATTCCACCTCTCGCAGCAGATCTGCTTCCACGATGGTCACATATCGCATATCACGGGTATCACGGTACAGTGCGGAGTTATTTATTTCAATAAATGTGTACTTGTTTTCTTTTTCCAAGACGCCAGATTGATCATTCGCGTCAAAATAACCTATCAAAACCTTCTTGTCCAGCAAAGTTAATTTTGTTGGCTTATCTGTTACTGAGTATACTCCCGGATATTGCGGGTTCATCGCCCGGGCAATCATGTCTTTTGTCATGCCCATTCTGTTTACCTTGTCCAGGTAAGCATCTGTGTACTTTCTTTTTGTTTCGTCACTTAAGGCAGATTCTTGGACCATTCGCAAAACCTGCTCTGTTGCCGATAACAGTTGAGTTAAGATTCTGTCCCGTCTTAAGGGGATTATCCCGACCTTATCTGCCAGTGTACGGAAATCAGCCTGTCCATAATGTCCGAATATATTGTAGAATGGGCTGTCCATAGAGTCTTTGTATAATTCCAGGGCTGTGTCCGATTCCAGCGGCGTGTGGAGGACCGTGCACATGAGGTCATAAGCGGGCGATAAAGTGTAATCGCCCATATCCGTTTGGATCAGCGAGAAATTCTTAAGGTGTGCATCGCCATTTGAAAAGAGATAGTTGAATACGACCAATCTGAAAAATTGTTCCAAGGCGGGTTGATAGGCGGCAACATATTTTTCGATCAATCGACCAATTTCTTCATATGTACCGTCATACTTAAAATGCTCTCCATGCGTATTTTGACTGCGGCCGCTAAGTTGGGCCATGTCTTCTTGCTGATATTTGCTTCCTGCAGCCCTAACATCAAAGCGACGAGTCAGGTACGCCGGTGCGCCATCTTTAAAATAGATCAGGCCGTTGGCGGCTGTTGAGATGCTGAATAACCGGGCCGCGATTTGCATGGTCAGGTGTTCATTCTCCGGTGCTTGTTCCCGGTCAATTAGGTGGGTAGAAGGCGGGATTGGCTTTAGTATATAGCGACCATCGATTTCGGTCAATTCAAGCTCTTTTCCTTCCAACTTGAGGGAATACTTCAATTGAACACCAGAGATGGAGAGTCTTTTTGTTTTTTCCTGAAACATTTCCAGGTTGTTTGCTTTTGGTGTATCAAAGGGAAGCACACTATGTACTCTCCTGCCGTCAAACAGTTGTTTGCGGCAGGCCGGGCAATAGCCCTCGATATTCGGTTTATAGCATCCGTAACATTGCATAGTTATTCTTGCATCTCTTTTACAGTAATTGCACCTATCGTGTCTTCGCTGGCTGTTTTGAGCAGGCGATTAAAATCATCCCGTTCGTCTAATTTGAGCAGGCGACACTGAATATCTTTATTTACTCCTTCTGCCAACAAGCCGGCAAAAAAAGGAAACAGTGTAGAACTTCGCCATATTTGTTGCGTTTTGGGAAGCGTCAGGCTGATCGAAGGGAGAGAGGCGTGTGACCAATAATTGTTCTCGTACGAGAAAACGTAGTCTTCCGGCCCCTTTTTTTCCAGGTACCCCGCCAGTAAACCATTATTATAGATCTCTGCTTTTGGCATCAATTCGTTTTCTTAATTTGTAGTGATAAGTCTAACCCAAGAACCGTTGCAATTTTTTGCAAAGTGTCCACTGATGGATTACCGGAGCCCGATTCAACAAGATGAATGGTTTTTATAGCGATCCCGCTCATCTCGGCCAAATCCTCTTGTCGGAGGTTTAGGAATTCCCTTCGAAATTTTATTGATTTACCCAGTTCTTTCATTGTCATCGGTAATATATTGCTGATTTTGCTCAAAGTTACATTAAAAACTTGGAGAAATAAATGAAATCGGTAATATATTACAGATTATTGAAAAAGTTCATAAACTCCAGGCCTCAGATATGTGCCTAAATAACGCGCAGTGGCATGTTAAGGACCTGTTGCAGGCGGTCTACCAGTTCGTCGGTAAAACCATCCGCCGGATTCCGGATCGCGATTTGAAATCTGGCAAAACCCAACGGGTATTCATATACGATGCTGTTCAAGGACGTTACCGACGAACAGCAGGCGGTGACAAAGTGCAGGTCTTCAAATTGAGTGGCGTAAGCGGCGTCCATGGCCTCCTGCCATTCTTCCAAAGCGATAGGCTTCCCGCATACGTTGCAGGTGATGGAATCAGACATAGCTAAAGAACATTTGTTGCATGATGACCAAAAAGACTTTCCAATTCACGAGGCTGAAAATAGGAAAAAAAGAACGTCCGTAAATGATTGTCAAGGTTTTACCCATTTATCCAGTCATATTTGGCAATAGAAATCAGCTATTGAAGACCTCCGACGTTTTATTACTACCTTTGTAAAGGTAAAGAGTTTTGCGTCTGCATATCTCATCCCATGATTAGTGCTGCCAGTACTGGCACGGGGACGACAGGATTTTTTAGCTTTTTTTATTGGGCGCCTGAATCGTCGTATAAAGAGATGATGGATTCATATTTATCTTTCGGAGCGTCCAAATAACGACCTTCTCCATGTATGAGGTTTCGCTGAACAGCCCAAATCAAATAGTCTACAATGCTTAGTCCCGGCATCTCCTTCCCGGGGACTATTTCAAGTACACAATTGGTCACCATAGGGCCGCCACCAGCGAGCTCAAGTGCTTTACTCACGGCTTGTTGAAATCGATTCAGGGAATTATTTCCGCGTTGCGCCAGGTATAGATTGTATTGACAATCGTCGTTTTTTATTCTGCCATTTTAGCAAATGATGGAGTACGTCGAAATAAAACTCGGTGGGATTGTTGTTGTGCTTCCGGTTGAAGATGGTTAATTCTTTTTTTGCTACGACAATATGCGCTTTGTATCCTTCGAGGTCTCTGAGGCGTTCGAAGAATTTGGCTCTTATTTCCGGGTGGTCACCTCTTTGCCATAAATGTCCGGATCACCGCTTTCATCGATCTTAGTCCTCTCGAAGGCCGTCTAACGGGTTCGCAAGCGCGGAACGGACGGTCTGAATAGCGACAGTGGCCAGGGCGGCGGCAAAGATGATGGCCGCCGCACATAGGAGGAGGAACAAATTGATGGATGTCCGGAACGCGTATTGCTGCAGCCATTCCTGCATAAATAGCCAGACCACCGGGACGGCAATACAAAAGGCGAGGACGATCGGCCGTAGGAAACTTCCCACCAGCAAGGCTAGCACCTGCCGGACGCCAGCGCCGAGGACTTTTCGGATCGCTATTTCCTTTGTACGCTGCCGGGTGACAAAGAGCGCAAGGCCGAACAGCCCCATACAACTGACGAGGATAGCGGTCCCTGTGGCAATTCTCAGGAGATGGGCCGTCTTTCGTTCATTGTTATAGAAGGAGACGATCTCCTCGTCCAGGAAGTTGTATTCGAAGGGGCGATCCGGATAGATGCTCTTCCACGCCTTCTCCAGTTGATCGAGCGTGGCGGCAATACGACCGGATTTCACGCGGATGGCAAGCTCCTTTTCGTAGCCGGGAATATGGCCCAGGTAGAGCGGCTCGATGGGCTGCCGGAAGGATGTCTCATGAAAGTCGGCGACCACGCCGGCGATGGGATAAGCTTTCCCATGCCAGTAAACCAATTGCCCCACGGCCTCATCGGGACGGCGAAAACCCAGACGCATCGAAGCGGTCTCATTGACCACGAATTCGGTGAGGCTATCGCTGTGCAGGAGGTTCCTGCCGGCTAATAGCCGCATCTGATAAAAAGGCAGGAAGCCTTCGTCACCAGCTTCAGGAAAGACGGGGACCTGTGTGATCGTCCGACCCTTGTAGGTCAAGGTATCCATGTAGGCACGTCCCAGGCCCATGGGCTGCGCCCCTTCGGCAATGATCGCGTCGACGCCGGAGATGCGGCTTATCCTTTCTTTCAACACATTTACCTTGCTAACGCTATCACGCCATGGAACACTTGTTGTTAAAATGGCCTTTGACTGAAATTCCGGATCGGAATGCAACATGAAATCGATCTGTTTGCCGACGATAAAGGTGGCCATAATAAAGAGCAGCGCGATAGTGAACTGGAATACGATGAGACCTTTCCGCCAACGGCCGCCGGTGTTGGCCGGAGACGCGTCGGTCCCCCTGAGAACAACCGCGGGCAGATACCCGGCCAGAACAAGGGCGGGATAGAATCCCGCACCGAGGGTGATGACAACCGTGAGCACCAGGCTAAAACCGAGGACATGAACGCTAAAAAACTCAAAAAGCATTCCTTGAGGGATATAGTCACCGAACCAATGAAGGGCAGGGTGGATCAGCAGCAGCCCGGCGATCATGGCGATGAGCGCCAGAAGGAAACTCTCCGTGAGAAATTGACCAATGAGCGCGGTCCTGCTGCTGCCCAGCACTTTCCTGACCCCGATCTCTTTTGCCCGGCGAAGCGACTGGGCGGTGGAAAGGTTAATGAAGTTGATGGCGGCGATCAGTAGGATGAAGGCCGCGATACCCATCATGCCATAAAGCGCGGGCAGGCTGGCTTTCCGGATATCGTCGCCGGGCGCCATATCTGTTGCGAAATGGATCTCGGCAAAGGGCTGCAATTGCAGCTGTATTTTGTTCCCGGTAATAGGATCGTTGCCACCGAGCCTATCGAGTTCGGTGTCGATGCGAGAAGGCGGGGTGCCTTTGGAAAGCAGCGCGAAACACCAAACGTTAGGGCTACGCACGCGCCATTCGTCGGGGTGAAAGAAGTTTTTCAGCGAGGCGTTGCTATGGATCGTGCTAAACGAAATAAGATCGGTAAAAGGGAAATCCGTGTTGCCTTTCTGGTCCCGGACAATGCCGGCAACCGATACATCGAGCGAGTCGTTGTAGATCACGGTCTTGCCAATCCACTTGTCGGGCGACGCAGGTCCAAAGTACTTACGGGCACGGCTTTCGGTCAATACGACCCGGTAGGGAGTGGTCATTGCCTCCGCCGGATTGCCGGCTAACCAATCCCGATGAAAAATGGCGAAGTATTCCAGATCGGTGAAGACGATATCGCCCTTATCGAATTGCCGGATCGAATGATCCGGCAGCCGGACCGCCGCATTCACCTCATACGGTGTGATATCCGTTAGGGCATCGACGCCGGTGAGCCCTTTACGTAGAATGGCGGGGGCCGCGGCTTTAACGTTGGGTGCTCGCTTTAAATGGTTCCCATACCAGCCATGGCTGATGATGCGGTAGATGCGGTCACGGTTCGGGTAGGAGTTGTCAAAGCTGAATTCATAGCTGCAGATGAGCCAGATCAGCAGACATGCAACGCTGCCGATGGCGAGGCCGCTCATGCTGACGAGCGCAAAGAATTTATTGCGGCGGATATTGCGCCAGGCGATGCGGAGCCATGCGACAAGCATAGGTGGAAGTTGAAGATATAAGACGCTAAAAAGTGGCTATTCCACAAGTTCGTCGTGATTTCCCCGGCATCTTCCAAGGTATGCACCCGCTAATTGCTTACCAGCCGATAATGCGTCGACACATGCCAATGCCGGAGCGTCGTGATCTTGAATTGGTCTCCTTTGGGTGTGACGTATACGAGCTTCACCTCGCGGAAAAGGTTGTCGTTATCCAGGAATCCTATGATGCAGGAAAGAGGGGTAGATCCCTTCCTAAGTGAGGGTCGGGGCATTGTGCCGAGGTCGGGAAGCCTCACGGTATCGTCGCCGGGCAGACCTTCGTAATCTACATCGATGCGATAGCTCATGGTCTTGGACGTTTCATACAACTTCACGACGAAATTGCCATGTGCATGCCCCGTGGGCTCGCGATATTCCGCAATGGCTTCTTTTTTACTTTTCGGTCTGTTCTCGGCG
>Ga0134126_10011000_pt1 | contig 11405 bp, 8 predicted proteins | sample KB31752_FD_96881 | JGI IMG/M metagenome (GOLD analysis project Ga0134126, IMG submission 96881) | Terrestrial soil microbial communities with excess Nitrogen fertilizer from Kellogg Biological Station, Michigan, USA - KB3-175-2 | ecosystem: Environmental > Terrestrial > Soil > Unclassified ... | reverse complement strand
CAATTGCCATAAGAGAACCAACTGTAATGGCAACAAAATGGGGAGTTTTTAATTTCATTGCTTCGTTTTTTACAAAGTACGGTAAGGCATTTGAAGTTACTTGGAATCATAAATTATCTTTTCGTTAACAAAGCCTTCAGCCTAAAAAATTTGCAATCATTTAATTTAATATTGTATATAAAAAATAAAAATGTTTTACGTTAAAAGTCTTTGTGTGTTATTTATTGCCGTTTTAATTGGTTTTTTTATTTGCATTGCCGAGAAAAAAACATTTTACTATTATACAAATGCCGAAAAACAAAAAACAGAAATCACAAAAAACGAATATGTGGTAATAAAGAATGATGAAAAAATTAATGAGGGTAAAGATGCTTTTAGTGTAAGCAAAGAAGAAACATATTCGTACAAAAACGCTACGGTTTATGGTTTAACATCGTTTTTATTATTGATGGCTTTAATTTCTGTTTTTGAATTATGGAAACGAAAAAATAGTGCAGCCTGATTAAATATATTTCCAATTATTATTCTTTATTAATTAGTACAGCAGTATACATTAACTTAACATATTTAGGTGTTTCAATAAATTGCGTAACAATTTCTTAACTCAAATAGATTAGAAAAAAAACGGACTTTTGAATTTGTAAACTACAATTATATGGCAGTTAGTGTGATGGTTTTAATATTTGTTTGTCTTTTATTAGCTTGTTCTTTTGAGTTTATAAATGGATTCCACGATTCGGCAAATGCGGTTGCTACTGTAATCTACACCAACACACTAAAACCAACTTATGCAGTTGTGTGGAGTGGCTTATGCAATTTCATAGGAGTGCTTACTGGCGGCATTGGTGTTGCCATGGGCATTGTAAATTTATTACCAGTTGAAGCTCTTACTGATGCTAGTACTGCGCATGGCATGGCTATGGTGTTTGCTTTATTAATAAGTGCCATTGTTTGGAATTTGGGTACCTGGTACTTAGGCATTCCGGCTTCATCATCACACTCGCTTATAGGCTCTATTCTAGGAATTGGTTTAGCCTTTTATTTTATTAATGGCGAAAATGCTGTTAACTGGGGCAAAGCACAGGACATTGGTTTATCATTACTATTATCTCCGTTAATTGGTTTTGGTATGGCCATTGTGATTATGTTTATTTTTAAACGACTGATAAAAAACGATATTATATATAAAGAGCCTATACCGGGCGCAAAACCTCCTTTATGGATTCGTTTTATTTTAACGATAACGTGTACGCTGGTTAGTTTTTTTCACGGGCAAAACGACGGGCAAAAAGGAGTTGGTTTAATTATGCTTATTTTAATTGGATTGGTACCGGGCTACTTTGCTATAAAAGACACACAAGACCTTAGTGACACCTACAAGCAAATGAGCCATGTTACTGAGCTTGTTTATAAAATTGATACTACTAAATTATCTACGAAAGAGAATGAAGATATTTTAAAAACTAAAACCCGTTGCGCCGATTTGTTAGGTCTATTAGATAAAAAAACAAAAGTTGCTGAAATTGATTCAGCAAAACGTTTTGAGGTTCGTAAACACATTTTACTTATTTCGAAAAGCGTGGAAAAAATTGGTTTAGGTGAAAACTCCTCTCTTAGCGAAAATGAAAAAATTGATTTAATGAGCACCGTTAAAGCATCCAAAAAAATTACTGATTATGCACCTGATTGGGTAATTATTTTAATCTCCCTTTCATTAGGCTTTGGTACTATGATTGGTTGGAAACGAATTGTAAAGACCATTGGCGAAAAAATTGGTAAACAACACATGAGTTACGCACAAGGTGCATCAGCCGAATTAGTTGCTTCGGCAACTATCGGTATGGCATCGGCCTGGAGCTTGCCTGTAAGTACAACCCACGTGTTATCATCGGGTGTAGCAGGTGCTATGGTGGCTAAAAAAGGATTAAAAAATTTACAACCAAAAACAGTGAAAACCATTTTTATGGCTTGGGTGCTAACACTTCCTGTAACCATGATACTTTCGGGCGGATTGTTTTTATTGTTCCGTTGGCTTTTTTAGTAAGTTTTTATCTATTTATATTTTTTGTTTTCAATCTAAAAGAAATAAGAATAACTTTTCTCTTAACGGTGAGCATTTTAATAATCTTACCTCATAAATTGCTTCCAAAAACCTGATTATTTATTTCTATCTAAATCTCCTTTAGCTTATGTGCTTTTGAGGTAGCTGTTTAAGCTAATGTTAAGTTATTTTCTACTAATTATTTTTATCGTTTTTTGTTAAAATTACAAGTAATTGCTTTTCAATTATTTATGAAAATGAAAAAGTAAATCCTTAACTATTTGGTAACATTAAGAAAATGTTATGATGATGTTGTAATCACATTTTTGCAACATAAAATTAACATATACTTTACAATTATTAAATATAGTAAAGAAAAAAGAAAACCTCATGAAAAAACTTAGCATCACAAAAAAAACAATCTTTCAAAGCTTATTACTTTGTCTTTTAACGAGTAGCGCATCAGCTCAATTTGGAGATAAAATGAAAAAAGGGCTTAATTTTTATCTGGATAGTAAAGATAGCTCTCACTTTGTAAAACTGGAAGCAACTACCCAACTATGGGCCAGATATACTGATACGAACCCACTTACTCAAGTTGGTGCAGGTGGGGCTGGTGCAGTTGGTAACTATGGACAAAGCGCTATTTCTGATGTAAGTGTTAGGCGTGCCCGTTTAGTTTTTAGTGGTCAGTTAACCGACCGTATTGCGTTTTTTACTCAGTTTGGTGAAAACAGTATGAATTATACCAGTGCCCGTAAAGTCAATGCATTTTTTCACGATATAACTATAGACTATGCTGTTATTAAAAGATACTTTTCGTTAGGAATGGGACTAAACGGTTGGAATGGTCCATCACGTTTTTCAAACATTTCTGTAGCAAGTATTATGGTGTTAGACCCTCCGGGTTTCCAAGAGGTAACAAATGATACATACGACCAATTTGTACGTAGATATGGTGTATATGCAAAAGGTAAAATTGGTAAATTAGATTATCGTTTATCAGCTGGCAAACCATTTCTTTCACAAACAGGGTCGGCTATAAACCCTTTAAACCCAAGTGGTGGTAACACGGCTACTACCAGTTATGCTACTTTCTCATCTATGCCGCCTAATATGGTTTATCAAGGATATTTTATGTATCAGTTTTTAGATGAGGAAAGCAATTTTGCTCCTTCAACAAAAGGTACCTACTTAGGTAAAAAAACAATTTTTAATATAGGAGCAGGCTTTTATTACCAACATAATGCTATGATGCTTAACACACAAACCAAAGTTGGTGGCACTAATGATACATTACAACAAGACATACTTCATTTAGCTGTTGATGTGTTTTATGACGCGCCTATAAATAAAGATAAAGGAACGGCGATTAGTTTTTATGCTTCATACTCTAACTACAACTATGGTAAAAACTTTATAAGAATACAAGGGGCAGATAATCCTGCTAACGCTGTGTCTACATCTACTGTAACTTTACCTAACACTGCTAATTTACCTGTAAAAGGCCCAACTGCTTATGATAAACAAAACTATGGAAACGCAGTACCCTACTTAGGCACTGGTAACATTTTATACGCGCAAGTAGGCTACAAGTTTAAGGATGATTTATTTGGCAAACAAGGTGGTACTTTACAGGTTTTTGGGAATTGCCAATATTCAATATATAATGCCTTATCAGACCCCATGTTGCTTTGGGATGCAGGTGTAAACTGGTTAATTAAAGGGCATAATTCAAAAATTACGCTTGATTACCAAAACAGACCTTATTTTACTGAAAACAATGTGGGGCAGTTAAAACAAGCTAACAGATACGGGCAAGTTGTATTGCAATATCAAATTGCCTTTTAATTTTCTATTACTTAACATTGACTTAACATTATGACTTGGTAAACCAGATACCTTTACAAAAAACTAAAAATAAATAAACATGACAACCGGATTAATTATACTAATAGTAGTTTGCCTTTTACTTGCCTGTGCTTTTGAATTTGTAAATGGATTTCATGACACGGCCAATGCAGTTGCTACCGTAATTTATACCAACACCTTAAAACCAACCTACGCGGTTGTATGGAGCGGGTTAATTAATTTTATTGGAGTTTTAACCGGGGGGATAGGTGTTGCTATGGGTATTGTAAATTTATTGCCGGTAGAAACGCTTACAGATTCGAACGTGGCGCATGGCATGGCCATGGTTTTTGCCTTGTTAATTAGTGCCATTGTTTGGAATTTAGGTACCTGGTACTTAGGCATTCCGGCTTCATCATCACACTCGCTTATAGGCTCTATTTTAGGAATTGGTTTGGCCTTTTATTTTATAAATGGTAAAGATGCAGTTAACTGGGGTAAAGCGCAAGATATTGGTTTATCATTATTGGTTTCTCCATTAGTTGGTTTTGCTTTGGCCATTATCATCATGTTTGTTTTTAAACGACTGATAAAAAATGATGCTATATATAAAGAGCCCTTGCCTGGTGTAAAACCCCCTATGTGGATTCGGATTATACTTACTATAACTTGCACTTTGGTTAGTTTTTTTCATGGTCAAAACGACGGGCAAAAAGGAGTTGGTTTGGTTATGCTTATTTTAATTGGATTGGTACCGGGTTACTTTGCTATTAAAGACACACAAGATCTTAGTGACACCTACAAGCAAATGAGCCATGTTACTGAATTGGTTCATAGAATTGATACTACTAAGCTGTCGGAAAAAGAAAATATTGATATGCTAAAAACAAAAGCACGTTGTGCCGATTTATTAAGCATCATACAAAATAAATCAAAGGTTTCCGAAATTGATTCGGTAAAGCGTTTTGAAGTTCGTAAACACATTATTTTGATTTCCAAAAGTGCTGATAAAATTGGTTTAGGTGAAAATTCATCGTTAAGCGATAAAGAAAAAGCTGAACTTACAACTACGATTAAAGCATCGAAAAAAATTACTGATTATGCACCTGATTGGGTAATTATTTTAATCTCCTTGTCATTAGGTTTTGGCACTATGATTGGTTGGAAACGAATTGTAAAAACTATTGGCGAAAAAATTGGTAAACAACACATGAGTTACGCACAAGGTGCATCAGCCGAATTAGTTGCTTCGGCAACTATTGGTATGGCATCGGCATGGAGTTTACCTGTAAGTACAACCCACGTGTTATCATCGGGTGTAGCAGGTGCCATGGTGGCTAAAAAAGGATTGAAAAACCTACAACCAAAAACCATTAAAACTATTTTTATGGCTTGGGTGCTAACGCTTCCTGTAACCATGATACTTTCGGGTGGCTTGTTTTTACTGTTCCGTTGGTTGTTTTAATTTAGGTATCGGGTAAATGTTATCTTTGTGCTAGCGTATAAAGTATAGCATGTTTCTTAAAAATAAATCTACAATTATATTAATTGCAACTATTTTACTTGTTGCAGGTTTTATATTTGTTTTTACAAAAATAGTGCTGTACATGTTGTTGGCAGCCATATTATCTCTGCTGGCACAACCCTTTGTAAAGCTTTATTCAAAATTTAGATTTAGCAATAAACACCTACCCGATACTATTATAGCCTTACTATCTTTATTTAGTATGCTATCGGTGTTTGCTTCATTTTTTTACGTGTTTGTGCCTCTTATAATAGAGCAGGCAAAATTTATTTCTACCTTAAATTTTAATGATGTTTTTATAGAGGCTTTAAATCAATTTCCTAGGGTAAAAGCAATGCTTTTAAGCATAGGAGCAATAGATGAAGTAAGTAAAAAATTATATGCTCAATTTTCCTCTTTTTTAAATGTAGGCAATGCCAGTTATTTACTTAGTGCTTTTTTATCGGCTTTTGGTAGTATTGTGGGTGGAGCTTTAGCCGTTTGTTTTATTACATTTTTTATGCTGAAAGATAATAAGCTGGCATCGCGCAGTTTATTATTAATAACCCCTGTAGATTACGAAGAAGAAATGCAGGATATACTGCGCACTACAAAAACCTTGTTAAGCAAATATTTTGTAGCGCTTTTTATAGATGTGGTTATGGTAACATTTTTAGTAGGTACAAGTCTTACTTTTTTAGGTGTACAAAACGCTTTTTTTATAGGCATGTTTGCCGGAGTGATGAACATTATACCCTACGTTGGCCCACTAATTAGTTTTGCCTTTGCTTGTTTTTTAGGTGTTACAGGTTGTATGGAAGCTAATGAACTTTACCTGATTGGCAATGTGCTCGAAAAAATACTTTGGGTTTTATTATGTGTAAATTTAGTTGACGGACTTTTGGTACAACCTTATCTTTTTAGCAACAGTGTAAAAGCCCATCCTTTAGAAATTTTTATTGTTATACTAATGGCATCGTCATTAGCAGGTGTACAAGGCATGATAGTAGCTATACCAACTTATACGCTTATTAGAATTGTAGCTAAAGAGTTTTTAACGAATTATAAATTCTTTAAAAAAATAACTGAAAATATACCCGAATAAGATGGAACAAACACTTGCTTTTTTAAAGAAAATAAAAAAGAATAATAACCGAGAGTGGTTCGAAAAAAACAAAGCAACATATTTAAAATCGAAAGAAGAATATGAGCTTGTTGTTCAAAAAGTAATTAATAATATTGCCAAGTTTGACCCAAAGGTAGGCGGTTTAGAAGCCGCAAAAGCTACGTTTAGGATTTATAAAGATGTTCGTTTTTCTAAAGACAAAACGCCTTATAAAACCAATTTTGGTGCAAGCATAAACCCAGGAGGTAAAAAAAGTTTAGTTGCAGGTTATTATATGCATGCCGAACCCGGCAACTCTTTTTTAGCAGGTGGATGCTATATGCCTGAGCCTGATAAATTAGCTGCTATTAGGCAAGAAATTGATTACAATTTTGCCGACTTTAAAAAAATACTGAACCATAAAGATTTTAAAAAATACTTTGGAGATATAAGCGACGAAGGCAAATTGGCAAACCCACCCAAGGGTTACGATAAAGAAAACCCGGCGGTAGAAATTTTAAAAAACAAACATTTTATAGTGCTACATAAAGTAGACGATAAAAAATTACTAAGTGCCGATTTCCCAAAATACGCGGCAAGTGTTTTTAAAGCCATGCAACCCTTTATTTTGTTTGTAAGAGAAGCCACTAAGTAGGCTTTCAGGAGCTTACAATTTATTTTTATTGTACAGTAACTGATGTTGTAGCAGGTGTACTACTTAATGCGGTATAAATATTTAAACCACTTAGTGGGTCTACATAGCCAGAATTTTGGCTAAAAACGTAAGCGGCAAAATAAGCTTTATCACCACTCGCAAAACCATAATTATACAAATTAGTAAAGTTTATTCCATAATTAAATGTGGTAGTGTTAATGCCCAAATTAACTATATAATAGGTTGAGTAATTACCAAAAGTTCCATTTGCAAAAGTTTGTGATGGAATAGAAACATATATGATAACCCAAGTTGTAGCTGTATTAGTTGGCACAGTACCCGATAGAAGTGTAGAAGAGCCAGAAGTTGTAATATTTAATGAAGTAACATTGGTTGTAGGTGTTTGCCCTAAAGAAAAATTCTTATAAGCCGTTCCTCCACCAACAAATTCAAAACCAAAAGATTTTGTTGTCCCATAACCAGGCTTAGAAGCTGTAAAGCTGTATGTTCCTGTGGGAATATTATTAAAAAAATAATTTCCTGCCCCATTAGTAACTGTTTTATATATTGTTCCATTACTGTTATTTGTAATTGTTATGGAGTCGCCTGTATTAATTGTAGTACCATATTGCTTTGTACTAGCAGCATCATATAAGGTAACTAATCCTTCTATATTTCCTGTTAAGGTTGTTCCACTAACGGTGTTTGTTGTTGAAGCAGGAGTTGCTTTTTTACAAGAAATTGCAAGTACAATTGCAACTATAAGTAAGGAGGTGTTTTTAATAAAAATATTTTTCATGGTATTTTAAATGTAATGCAAGATATTTAATAATAACATACAAAAAAAATATCCGTCTTTTATCAAAATTAATGATGGTAGTATCTTAATTATAAACAAAAAAGAAAGGATAAAAATTGGTGTTCATTGCTTTTTTAGCATACAGCATCTAATTGTAATTATTATCTTCGTTCCTTAGTAATTTAAGGAATAACTATGAACATTATTATACCTATGGCGGGGATGGGTAAGCGCATGCGCCCACACACTTTAACAACACCAAAACCCCTGTTGCCTGTTGGAGGAAAACCCATTGTGCAACGCCTTGTAGAAGACATTACAAAGGTTTGCGGCGAAAAAATAACCGAGATAGCCTTTATAATTTCTCCCTTATTTGGAAAAGAAACCGAGAAAAACCTAATAGAAATTGCGGCCACACAAGGTGCTAAAGGTGTTATTTATTATCAAGAAGAAGCATTGGGTACAGCCCATGCTGTTATGTGTGCTGCACCTGCACTTACAGGTAAAACAGTAGTTGCTTTTGCCGATACGCTTTTTAAAGATGATTTTGTAATGGACACTAATAATGATGGTGCTATTTGGGTACAACGTATAGATGATCCTCGTCAGTTTGGTGTGGTGAAATTAAACAAAGAAGGTTTTATTACTGATTTTGTAGAGAAACCACAAGAGTTTATATCTGACCTAGCCATTATTGGTATATACTATTTTAAAGATGGAGATTATCTGAAAAAAGAAATTCAATATTTACTTGACAACGACGTAAAAGATAAAGGCGAGTTTCAGTTAACCAATGCCTTAGAGAATATGAAAAACAAAGGGACAAAATTTGTTCCTGGCAAAGTAAGCGAATGGCTTGATTGCGGAAATAAAGAAGCAACTGTTTTTACCAATCAACGCGTGTTAGAATATGATAAAGGTAAAGCAAGCTTGCGTTCATCATCTGCAAAAATTGAAAACTCAAGCATTATTGAACCTTGTTTTATTGGTGATAATGCAGTAATAATAAATTCGGTAATTGGTCCGCATGCATCAATTGGTGCAGATAGTAAAATAAATAATAGCATTATTAAAAATACGATTGTACAAAAAAGCAGTAAAATAAACTCATCAAACATTATTAACTCAATGATAGGCAATCATACTGAAGTAACAGGCATGGCTGCAGATTTGAATTTAGGAGACTATACTACCAGCAAATAAAATTTGTACAAACAAAAACTCATATTAGCGCATAAAAGTACTGGCATTAGTAAATGCATTGTTACTTTGTTGTTATGTTACTTGTTGTTGCTTACATCGTGTATAGCAAAAAAGGGCGCTACAACTTCAACCTCTATTAAATCAGAAAAAAATACGGAGCTTGTTAAGCAAAAATTAGATGATGATTTTAAATTACATGCTTATTTTTATGATGCTTGCCGAGAAAAAACAAAAGGCAATTTAGATGTTGCGCAAACTCTTTTTAAAGAGTGTATAAAAATTAACCCTAATAATCCTGCTGTTAATTACGAGCTTGGTAATCTTTACAGATATACGGGCAGATATGATGAAGCCCTAAAATGTGCAAAAATTGCCGCCCTTGCCGATGAAAAAAATGAGTGGTATAATATACTTTATATAGAGTGTTTACATAACAAACATCAGTATATGGAGGCAGCTGCCCGTTACGAAGTTCTACTAAAAAAATATCCGTATCGCGCAGATTTTTACCAAGGGCTTGCCGGAGAGTATATTTATGCTAATAAACCAGATAAAGCTATACAAGCGTACACACGCCTGCAACAAAATGCGGGAGCAGATGATGATATTGCTTTACAAAAAATAAAAATATTTACACAGCAAAAAAAATGGAGTGATGCAGAAACAGAATTAAAAAAATTAATACTGGCTAATCCAAAAGAGTCGCGCTATTATACTTACCTGGCTGATTTATACCAACAACAAGGTCAGCCACAAAAAGCATTAGAGACTTATAATAGTGTTTTAAAAACAGACTCGTTAAATCCATTTGTACACCTTGCCTTAGCCGATTATTATAGGCAACAACGCAAAGAAGAAGATTTTTTTAAAGAACTAAAAAAAGCATTTGTTAGTGAAGATTTAGACATTGATAATAAAATAAAAATCATTGTTTCATACTACAATGTTACCGAACAGAATACCAAATTATTACCTCAGGCCTATGAATTATGTGAGTTACTGGTAAAAGAATATCCCGACAATCCAAAATCGCATAGTGTGTATGCCGATTTTTTATATCGCGATAAAAAAAGAAAAGAGGCTGTTGTTGAATTTAAAAAAGTGTTGGATTTTGATAGAGGAAAATATCAAGTGTGGCACCAGTTATTAATTTGCGAAAGTGAGATGAATGCTTTTGATAGTTTAGCTAAGCATAGTGCAGAAGCAATGGATTTGTTTCCCGACCAAGCGGTACCCTATTATTTAAATGGTGTTGCTAACATACGTTTAAAACAATATCAAAAAGCAATTCAACCATTAAAAGAAGGAAAACAATTTGTATTTGAAAACACACCTTTAGAAGTTGAGTTTTATTCAAACTTAGGTGATGCTTACAATGCTTTGAAAAAATATGACGAATCGGATAAAGAATATGACAAAGCTTTAGAGCTTGACCCTAATAATGCTTCTATATTAAATAATTACGCTTATTATCTTTCGCTGAGGAAACAAAATTTAGAGAAAGCCGAAAAAATGTCGAAGCGTTCATTAGAACTTACACCCAGTAGCGTATCATATATTGACACCTATGGCTGGATTTTATACCAACAACAAAAATATGAAGAAGCTAAAAAATATTTAGAGAAAGCTTTTGACAGAGGCGGATTTAACCGCCCCGCAATTGTTGAGCATTATGGCGATGTGATGTTTAAGCTAAATGAAATTGACAAAGCCGTTGAGAATTGGAAAAAAGCTAGAGAGCTTGGTAACAAATCCGATTTGTTGCAGAAAAAAATCACTGATAAAAAACTATACGAAGAATGATTTATTTTTTAAAACATACATCTATTCTTCTCTTGTTTGTGCTGGCACTAACTTCGGTTTCGTGTAAGAGTAAAAAAAATATAGTAAAACAAAATACCGCCCTTGTAGATACTACGGTTGAGAAATGCAGAATGGAGTTTAAAACAGGCAAAGCGCTTAGTAAGCGTATGAATGATAACGAGCTTGATTTTACATATGCCTCGGCAAAATTTAGTTGCGAATTAACAATAGATAGTGAAGAACATTCGTTTAATGTATCGGTAAGATGCCGTAAAGACAGTGTAATTTGGTTATCAATATCTAAACTGGGCATTGATGCAGCACGTGTATTAATTACGAAAGACACCGTAAAATTTACAATGGGTTTAACCGAGAAAAAATATTTTGTAGGTGACTTTTCATACATAAACCAAATGCTGCATGCCGATTTAGATTATGACATGT
>Ga0134126_10010999_pt1 | contig 11405 bp, 14 predicted proteins | sample KB31752_FD_96881 | JGI IMG/M metagenome (GOLD analysis project Ga0134126, IMG submission 96881) | Terrestrial soil microbial communities with excess Nitrogen fertilizer from Kellogg Biological Station, Michigan, USA - KB3-175-2 | ecosystem: Environmental > Terrestrial > Soil > Unclassified ... | reverse complement strand
GAGTGGGTAGTCGGCTCTGCGGTGCGACGGCTGATCAAGCGGACATGGCGGACGGTCGCCTTCCTGCCCCTGCGCCTGGCGCTCGCGCTCGGTGGGGAGGCGAGTGCGCGCGATGCGCGCCGCCAGCTGCAGCCACGGCTCGACATGCCGCTTCCCGGCACTGTCTCCGAGGGCGAGCTGCTCGAAGTGCTCGCCCATCGGCCGTTCCGCTCGATCCTCTACCACCGGCTCGCGAGACGAGGCCTCGGGACGCGTCTCGTCGCCGAGGTTCTCGCGCGCGTCTACCGGGGGGAGCCGGCGCTGGAGATCAACTGCGGGGACATCGGTCCCGGCCTGATGATGATGGACGGCTTCGCGACGATCGTCACGGCGGAACACATCGGCAGCGACTGCCAGATCGCCCAGCAGGTGACGATCGGGTTCGACGACCGCGGCGCGCCGCCGGTGCTCGGAGACCGCGTGCGCGTGGGCGCGGGCGCGATCGTGATCGGTCCGATCGAGATCGGCGACGACGCGGTGATCGGCGCGGGCGCCGTGGTGGTCCGCGACGTGCCGCCCGGGAAGGTCGTGGGCGGCGTGCCGGCGCGGGTGCTCGAGGGCGCGCGCGACCGCTTCAGCGCGCTCGGCGCCTCCGCGCAGGAGGTGGCGCCGGCGGGGGAGGGTGGCGGCTGAGCGTCAGCCGTCGAGCTCGGTCACGAGCGCATCTATGCGCCGGGTGATCTCGTCCGCTCAGCGCGCTTCCGCGTAATGCGGAACCACGACCTCGGCGGCCTCCGACGGGGTCACGTCGGGGTACAGCACGTACACGGCGAGCACGGCGCAGGCGCCGCCGACGATCTGCGCCGCGACGAAGCCGGGCACCGACGCCGGGGCGATGCCGGCGAACGTGTTCGAGAGCGTGCGCCCCACCGTGATCGCCGGGTTCGCGAAGCTCGCCGAGCTCGTGAAGAAGTACGCGGCGCCGATGTAGGCGCCCACCGCCGCGGGTGCCATCGCCGTCCTTCGCGAGCGTGCCAGCGCGAAGATCACGAGCACCAGGCCCGCGGTGGCGATCACCTCCGAGAACAGATGGGCCGGCGAAGCGCGATGGTGGGTCGAGATGCTCACGGCGGCGAGCGAGAACATGCCGTTCGCGACGATCGCGCCGAGGGCACAGCCGGCGACCTGCGCCGGCAGGTAGGCGCCGGCGTCGCGCCAGGAGAGCCCACCGAGGCGGGCGTCGGCGAACGACACGACCGGGTTGAAGTGCCCGCCGGAGACGGGGCCGAACATGAGGATGATCGCGAACAGCCCCGCGGCGGTCGCTGCCGCGTTCTCGAACAGCTGCAGGCCTGCGTCGCCGGGCGAGAGCGTCTGAGCGGCGATCCCCGACCCGATCACGAGCGCGGCCAGGAGGGCGGAGCCGAGCAGCTCGGCGAGCAGACGTCGAGGCAACGGGGGCTGCTCCACGGTCAGGAAGCTATTGCATTGACAGATGTCTTTTCAATAGATATATATAAATTGATGACGATCGATCTGGAGCTGGTTCCGAAGACGAAGCGCGCCGTCGGCGAGCGCTGCTGCGAGCCGGTCGTCTACCCCGACGTCGACCGCGATCGGGCGATCCGCATGGCCGAGGTGGCGAAGGCCCTCGGCGATCCGATCCGTTTGCAGCTCGTCGACGTGCTGCGCAAGCACGCGGGGAAGGTGTGCGTGTGCGAGCTCGTGCCGCTCTTCGACGTCTCGCAGCCGACGCTGTCCCACCACCTCGGCAGGCTTCGCTCGGCGGGGATCGTCGACTCCGAGCGGCGCGGGCTGTGGGCCTACTACTACGTGATCCCGGGCGCGCTGGAGGATCTGTCGGGATGGCTGAGCTAGAGACGAGCTGCTGCACGTCCGCGGCGCAGTCGGAGTGCTGCGAGCCGGAGGCCAAGGACGGGTGCTGCGCGCCTGGATCGCCGAGCTGCGCCTGCGAGGCCGGGGAAGGGGACGAGGCGGTGCGCGAGCAGGTCCGCCGGCGCTATGCGGCGGCTGCCCTCGCGGCGCGGGATGGTGGCTGCTGCGGCTCGGAGGTCGCGCTGACCGACGAGCACGGCCGCGAGGTGTTCGGGCGCTCCCTCTACATGGAGGCGGGCGAGGACTCGCCGGACGCGGCCGGCGCCTCGCTCGGGTGCGGCGTGCCGACCGCGGTCGCTGACCTTGCGGAGGGCGAGACGGTGCTCGACCTCGGTTCGGGGGCGGGCGCCGACGTGCTCATCTCCGCGCGGCGGGTCGGGCCGTCGGGTCGTGCGATCGGACTCGACATGACAGATGAGATGCTCGCGCTCGCCCGGCGCAACGCGGAGGAGGCGGGGGTGCGCAACGTCGAGTTCCGAAAGGGCTACACGAGGAGATCCCGCTTGCCGATGCGAGCGTCGACGTGGTGATCTCCAACTGCGTGCTGAACCTCTCCTCTGACAAGGCGATCGTGATCCGCGAGGCCGCCCGAGTGCTGCGGCCCGGCGGGCGCTTCGCGATCTCGGACGTGATCGCGGACGCGGACATGGACGAGGCGACACGGGCCGACATGCGGCAGTGGACCGGCTGCATCGCGGGTGCGCTGACCCGCGAGGAGCTCCAGGGCGCGCTCGCGGGCGCGGGGCTCCTCGATGTCGAGATCCGCGAGACCCACCGCGTCCACGAGCACGCGGGTGCCGCGATCATCCGGGCCCGGAAGCCGAGCCGGTGAGCGACCACGAGATCCAGCTCAACGATCCCCAGACCCTCTACCGGCGCTGGGAGGACTCGCAGTGGTCGCCGTTCGCGATCGAGCTCGACCGCGACTCCGCGCAGTGGGCGGAGATGTCGGGGGAGGACCGCGAGCTGATCTTCTTCGTGCTCTCCTCGCTGATGGTCGCCGAGGAGAGGATCACGACCAAGTTCTCGGGGCTCGTCGGCGCGTATGGCTCAGAGGAGGAGGCGACCTTCCTGTCCACCCAGCAGGTCGACGAGGCGCGGCACATGCAGTTCTACGCGCGCTTCCAGGACGAGGTCATCGCGGCGCCGGACCTGATCGCGGCGCACGTCCAGCGCGCGCGGGCGAACGTCTCCGACGCCTTCCGCGAGATCTTCGACAGGCAGCTCGTCGCGGCCCACGAGCGGCTCGTCGCCGAACCGCGGAGCCTTGCGGCCAAGGTCCGTTTCGTCACCCTCTACCACCTGATCCTCGAGGGCACCCTCGGTCTCACCACGTTCAAGTTCACGACCGACTACCTCGCCGGCGAGGGCCTGCTGCCCGGCTTCGTCGACGGCTACTCCAAGATCCACCACGACGAGACCCGCCACATCGGCTACGGCGTGTGGTTCCTGCGCGAGACCGTGCGCGAGCAGCCGGCCGAAGCCGACACCGTGCGCGAGACGCTGCGGGACCTGCTGCCGTCCGTCGCGGCCTCGCTCGCCCCGCCCGACACCGGCTCGGATCGCGACTTCGCCGCGATCGGCGCGACCAGCGAGGCGATCCGCGAGTTCGCCCTCGGCGGGCTGACGCGGCGACTCGAGATCATCGACGTGCCCCTGAGCTCGCTGTAGACGGCGCTCGGCCGGGCGCGCGCGTCACCCCGCCGCGGCGGAGGTACGCTGACGCGATGAGAGCAGGCTCCCCGGGGACGAGGCTCGCGCACCTCGCGCGCGCTCTCGCCGCGCCGATGCTCCTCATCACGGTCATCACGGCCGCGCTCCCCGCCGCGTCGCAGGCCGCCGGGATCGCGGGCGATCGCGGCTACCTCATGCCGCAGGTCCCGTCCGGCATCGGCGTCGGCCTGACCATGAACTACGGCGTCCAGGAAAAGGCGAGCGAGGTGGGGCGGATCGATTACGTCTGGGGCGCCAGCGCTCCCCCCGCGCCGGCGAGCGTCTACAACACGGCGTACCTGAAGTACGCGCGCGACCAGCAGGAAGTGCACCCGCTCTCCTGGTGGCAGGCGAACCATCCCACCTGGGTCGAGTACAGGTGCGGCAGGCGCAAGCACAAGCCCGCCTACCAGTTCCATCACAAGAACGTGCCGCTCGACATCGCCAACCCCGAAGTGCTGGCTTACCAGTGGCAGGAAGAGATCGAGCCGCGACTCGCCGAAGGCTACGCGGGCATGGCGCTGGACAACCTCGAACTGACGAACGAATCCGGGCGCTGCGGCCACTTCGACGCCTCGGGCAATTGGGTCCAGCAGTACACCGGCACCTCCGGCGACCCGGCGTTCACCCAGTCGGTTCTGGAATGGCTGTCCAGCACCCGCGAGGAGATCCACGCCTACTCGCCGACGGCGACCGTCTCGATCAACTACTCCTACGATCCGCGCGTCAGCGCGGCGGCGAACATGGCGCTGATGGAAGACGCGGACCTCGTCTTCGACGAGCGCGGAGTGACGAACTGGGGGCAGACCGGCGACGACCGTCTGGCGCCGGCGCTGTGGCTCTCCGTCTACGAATCGGCGGTCACGTTGCAACAGGAGGGGTCCTGCTACGACCTCAACAACGAGTTCCCCGGCCTGTCGGCCTCGATCCCGGCGGCGGAAATCGAATGGGCGATCGCCAACTACCTGCTGATCAAGGGCGACTGCACCTACATCTCGATCAGCGGCTTCCGGAGCAAGAAGCTGAATCAGCAGGACTACGGCGTGATGCATTGGTATCCGCAGTACGAAACGGCGATCGGAGAACCGCTCGGGCCGGCCGCGGAGCAGCCCTCCGGCGCCTACCTGCGCGAATTCAGCGGCGGCCTGGCGGTCGTCAACCCGACGCTCGGGCCCGCGGAAGTGACGCTTCCGGCGGGCACCTGGCGCGACGGTCAGGGCAATGAGATGACGGGATCGACAGTGCTCGCCTCCCAGCAGGGAGCGACGCTCACGCCGGCATCGTAGGATCGACCCGCGTGAACGATCCCCGCTACTTCGAGCTGCAGGCCGAGGACCCCGCGCGAGCGGCCCGCTTCTACGCCGCCGTCTTCGGGTGGGACACCGTCAGGGCGGAGGGGATGCCGATCGAGTACTGGCGCGTGGACACCCGCGGCGGGATCGAGGGCGCGATCCTGCAGCGCCCGGTACCGGTCCCGCAGGAAAGCGGGACGAACGCCGCGGTGATCTCGATGCAGGTCGAGGACTACGACGCGACCGCCACGGCGATCCACGCCAACGGCGGCCGCGACGCGAGGCCCAAGTTCGCCGTGCCCGGCCGCTGCTGGCAGGGGTACTTCCTCGACACCGACGGCAACACCTTCGGCGTCTTCGAGGTCGACCCGGACGCCCGCTGACGGGCTCGGGACGCACCTCCACGGCAGCAAAGCGCCCGTCCCTCGCTAGCATCCGCCCGGATGATCGAGCCCGGCGACAAGGCCCCTGACTTTGCCCTCCCCGACCAGGACGGCCGCGAGGTCAAGCTCGGCGATTTCGCCGGCCAGATGCTCGTCCTCTACTTCTATCCCAAGGCCGCCACGCCGGGCTGCACGACCCAGGCGTGCGGGGTGCGCGACCACGTCGCCGACTACTCGGATGCCGGCGCCGTCGTGCTCGGCGTCTCGCCGGACCCCGTCAAGAAGGTCAAGTCCTTTCACGAGAAAGAGGGGCTGAACTTCTCGCTGCTGGCCGACGAGGGGCACGCTGTCGCCGATGCGTATGGCGTGTGGGTCGAGAAGTCGATGTACGGTAAAAAGTACTTCGGCAACGAGCGCACGACGTTCGTGATCGGTCCCGACGGCGTGGTCGCGAACGTGCTGCGCAAGGTGAAGCCGGGCGAGCACGACGAACGTGTCTTGGCCGCGTTGCGCGACGCCGCGCCGCCCGTCGTCTGAGGGGCCCGGGGAACCCCTACCCCAGACGGGGGAAGCGAATGTCATCTGTCTGACTTCGCCGTGATACCGGGTGGCTAATGCCGGCGTCGAGAGGGCAACGATTTGTTAGGGTTCCGCGCGCCGCGGCTGAGCCGTGGGTGCCCGGAGGGGGCGGCTCTGGAGGGGTCGTCAGCAGTCCGGGGGTCTTGCTGTCAAAGCTCTCGCGCAGGTTGGCCGGAGGGGTCTGCCCGCGCACGAAAGGATCCACATGAAGCGCTGGACACGTAAACCATCTCCGCGACGGGCGCTGCTCGCCGCGGTCGTGGCGGCCGGCTCGCTGCTCGTGATCGGGGCCGCTCCTGCGGCGTCCGGCGCGACGACGCTGCCGACGCTCAACGTCTCGGTCTCGAAGACGGCGATCTCCGCCTCCGGCTCGACGGTCTCCGGGCCGGTCAACATCGTCACCACGGCTGCGAAGGGCCTGAAGGAACCGGCTGTGATCCTGTTCCTGCTGAAGCCCGGCGTCACGCCGGCCGAATTTGAATCGTTCGCGAAATCGAAGGCGTTCTCCGACCCCAACAACGCCGACAAGCTCGGCTCGATCGTCTTCGACAACGAAGGCAGGCCCGGCGGCACCAGCGAAGCGCAGACCGTGCTCGCCCCCGGCACGTACATCCTGCTGAACGCCGAAGGCGAAAACCCGACGGACCCGCCGCACTCCGTCCTCACGATCACCGGCCCGCCGGTCGCTGCCGTGCCGTCCGCGCTGCCGCCGGCACAGGCGGTCGAGAAGACGATCGAGTTCGGCTTCCGCGGCCCGACCACGCTGAAAGTCGGCGAGGTCGTGCGCTTCGAAAACGAAGGCTTCCTCGTTCACATGAACGTCGCCTTCCCGGTCAAGAGCAAGCGCGCCGCGATCAAGGCCGTCAAGCTCATGAAAGAAGGCAAGGAAAAGCAGGTCTTCAAGCTGGTCAGCGGTCAGCCGTTCAGCTTCTACGGCCCGATCGGTTCCGGCGCCTTCCAGCAGGAGACGATCACGCAGAAGCCGGGCTGGTACGTCCAGGCCTGCTTCATGGCCACGCAGACCGGCGTCGTCCACACCCGCCTCGGGATGGAGCGCGCCTTCCACATCGTCAAGTAGCAAGCGCGGCCAAGCGCCCGTCGCCCCTCAACCCGAGGAGGCGGCGGGCGCGCTGCGCCCTCAGCGGATCAGCGAGTCCATCCGCGTCGCACGGATCGTCTCGCGCAGCGTCTCGAGCGCCCCGTGGCGCGGACGCCAGCCCAGCTCTTTGCGGGCCTTCGCGGTGCTCATGATGACCGGCTCGCGGAACGCCGCGATCCACTGCGCCTGCGTGGGCAGGAAGCCCAGCCGCGAGACCGTCTCGGCCGCGGCGTCGACCGCCAGCTCGGGCACCGGGATCGAGTACCAGCCGAGCTCGTCGGCAAGCTGTCGCACGGTGAGCTCGTCCGGCCCGGCGAGGTTGTAGACGCCCGGCTTGCCGCGGCCGACGGTCGCGGAGCGCATCGCGCTCGCCACGTCGTCGTGGTGCACGAGCTGGAACGGGACGCCGGGGTCGGGCAGCACCGGGCGCAGGATCGGCACGCCTTCGAGAAGGCTCAGCACCGGGCCCGGCAGCCGGCCGGAGATCTGCGTGTAGGGGAGGCTGTCGATCAGCAGCGGCGCGCGCGGGCCGGCGACGATGCACGGGCGGAACACGTATGCCTGCGTGCGCGAGCCGTAGAGCGCGTCGGCGAGCAGCGCCTCGACCTCGGCCTTCTGGGCCGAGTAGTAGTGACCGGAGGTGCCGCGCGCGGGGACGTCCTCGGTCAGGGGCTGGGGGTTGTCCTTGTGGAAGCCGTAGGCGGCCACTGAGGAGGCGTAGATGAGCCTTTTCACGCCGGCGGCCGCAGCCGCTTCGAACACGTTGCGCGAGCCGTCGAGGTTGACGCGCCGGCTGGCACGCGCGCTGCCCATGATCATGAACGCGAGGTGGATGACGACGTCGGCGTCTTCGACCAGTCGCGCCACCTTGCGCTTGTCGAGCACGTCGCCCCGGCGATAGACGACCTTCTTCCAGCCGCGCTCGCGCGGGTCGAACGGGCGGCGCGCCATGCCGAGGATCTCTCCGATGTCCCGCGAGCGCTCCAGGGCGGAGACGACCGCCTGCCCCATCTCGCCGGTGGGCCCCGTCACGGCGACGGTCAGGGGCCGGCTCTGGCGCGCTTTCGAGGAGGAGGCCATGCTGCGTTTCTATCGCATCGCCGAAGGGCGGCGCTAGATTCAGGGCGATGAGCGGAGCCGATCTGGGGACCGCCGCGTCGGTCTTCCTGGCGAGCGCGGTGGAGTGCGTCGAGGCGCTGACGATCGTCCTGGCGGTCGGCGCGACCCGCAGCTGGCGGTCGGCGCTGAGCGGCGTCGGCGCGGCGTTCGCAGCACTGGCCGTCGTCGTCGCCGTGCTGGGCAGCGGCCTCTCGGCGCTTCCGATCGATCTCCTGCGGGTGCTCGTCGGCGTGTTCCTGCTCCTCTTCGGGCTGCACTGGCTGCGCAAGGCGGTGCTGCGCGAGGCCGGGCGCAAGGCGATGCGCAACGAGGATCTCGCCTACGAGCGAGAGCTCGAAGCTGCACGCGCGGCGGGGTCCGCCGGCCGCGGCTGGGACGCCTACTCGTTCTCGATCGCGGCCAAAGGCGTGTTCGTGGAGGGGATGGAGGTGGCGCTGATCGTCGTCACGCTCGGCGCCGCGCACGAACGGATCGGCATCGCCGCCGCCGCTGCGGGGCTCGCGGCGCTCGTGGTCGTCGCGGCCGGCGTGGCCGCGCGCCACCCCCTTTCGCGCGTTCCCGAGAACACGTTGAAGTTCGCGGTCGGCGTGGCGCTCACCGCCTACGGCATCTTCTGGACGGGGGAGGGCGCCGGGGTCGGCTGGCCGGGGGGCGACGCGTTCCTCGCCGCCCTCGTCGGAGGCGTTCTCGCGGCCGCGCTGGTCGCGGTCCAGGTCCTGCACCGCGCGAGCACGCGGTTGCCGGCTGGCCCCTGAGGCGTGCTGCCCGGCGTCGCCCACGCCCGCGAAGCGCTCGAGCAGACGTGGCCGCCAGGGGCTCGTGCTGGCGCCGGCCGCGATGCTGTGCGCGCTGCTCGCGGGCGGGCACGTGTAGGCGTCCAGCGGGTCGCGCGGGGCCGCTCCCGTACATTTGAGACATGCCACCCGCCACGTCGATCGGGCAGAGCCTCAGTTCGTTCTTCGATGCCGCCGGGCAGTTCTTCTCGGACCTCGCGGCTGTTCACTGGTGGGCGCTTCTGCTGGGGCTGTTCTTCTTCGGCGCGAACCTGACGATCCGCTCGCGCGCGTTCTTCAACAGCCTCCGCGCGGCGTACCCGTCCGTGAGCTTCGAATGGCGCCGGATCTGGGGCGCCTACGTTGCGGCGGTCGGCTTCAACAACGTCGTACCGGCGCGCGGCGGGGACGTGATCAAGCTGTTCCTGACGAAGTCCTCGATCCCCGGCTCGCGCTACCCGACCGTGGCGAGCGCCTTCTTCGTCGAGTCGATCTTCGACGCCTGCGTGGGCGTGTTCGTCCTCATCTACGCCTTCACCCAGGGCATATTCCCCAAGCCGCCCGAGTTCGCGAAGCTGAGCTCGTTCGACATCTCCTTCTTCGCCGAGCACTTCCGCTTCACGCTGTTCCTGATCACGTTGCTGGCCGTCATCGGCATCGTCGCCTACGCGCTGCTGTCGATCCGGGCCCGGGCGTTCTGGCTGCGCGTGCGCCAGGGCCTGACGATCCTGACCGACAAACGCCGCTACCTGCGGGAAGTGGCCGCGCTGCAGGCGGTTGCGTGGGGCTGCCGCTTCGCGGCGTTCTGGTTCCTGCTGGAAGCGTTTCGCGTCGGTGCCTCGGTGCAGAACGTGCTGCTCGTATTCGCCGTCGGCCAGGTCGCGGGTGCCGTGCCCTTCACGCCCGGCGGCGCCGGCGTCCAGCAGGCGCTGCTCGTCAAGGTCTTCTCGACCAAGGCCGGCGCGGCCGTGGTCGCCGCCTACTCGGTCGGCCAGCAGATCGCGATCGCCGCCTTCACGGCCATCGCCGGGCTGACGGCGGTGTTCTTCATCTTCCGCTTCCGGTCCTTCAAAGAGGTGATCACCGCCGGGCGCGCCTCCCAGCAGGCCGAGAAGGAAGCCGAGCGCGAAGGACGGCTGCGCCCCGAGGACCCCTCGCCGCCACCCGAAGCGCGCGCGGACCGCCCGCGGCGGGCCGGCAGCTCTTCCTACTGAAGGCCCTCGCGGGCCTCGCGCACGAGCGCGACCGCCTCCGGGAAGACGCGGGCGATCACGGTGCGGATCTGCTCGGCCTGCGCCTCGGCGTTGCCCTGCACGTTCACGCGCGAGACCGCTGCGACGGTCATGTCGACCGCGAGCTTGATCGCGTTGTCGGCCCAGGCCAGGCGCTGGCTGCCCTGCATCTGCTCGGCGAACTCGGCCAGCCGGCGCTGGATCTCGTCCGGGTCGCCGAAGATGTCACCGAGGCCACCACCCTCCATGCTCAGATCATAGACTGCCCTGCTCGATGCCCAGCGCAGCGGAGATCCGCGAGCAGACCCTGAGCGAGGCGCGCCGGCGGGCACGCCTCGCGGTGCCGGCCTTCGCGGGCGGCTTCCTGTACCTGCTGAGCGCGATCGTCATCACCTCGACCCTGAACGGGCTGCCGACCGTCGGTCCGCTGCAGGGTCTGACCCCCGCCGTGCAGGGGGTCGCCGAACCGCCGATCAGCCCGCGCGCGCCGGAGGTCAAATACATCTCCCACCACGCCTTCCCGCTGATCGCGGGCAGCGTGCTGGCAGCGATCGCGATCGTGGCGCTGGTGCTCGTCCTGCTCCTGCTGTTCGACGCGGCGTCCTTCCGCCGCCCCGAGACGTGGCCGCCGGCACGGATCCTCGTGATCGCCGGGGGCGGCACCGTCGCGGCCGCGAGCATCGCGCACGAGCTGGTGTACGCGATCGAGACGCACAACTTCGCGACCGGCAGCGACTTCTCGCGCCATGCCGTCGAACAGGCGCTGACGAAGGGCGCGGCCAACCAGATCGTCGCCTACCTGTCCCTGTTCGCCGGGCTCGCGCTCGTGGTGGGGATGGTCGTCGTGCTGCTGAACTCGCTGCGGACCGGCCTGCTGCCGCGGTGGATGGCGTTCCTCGGCATGTTCAGCGCGCTGCTGATCCTGCTGCCGAACGTGGGCGCGACGCTGCAGCTGGTGCCTGCCTTCTGGCTCGTGATGATGGGCGTGCTGCTCAGCGGGCGGTGGCCCGGCGGCGACCCGCCGGCCTGGGAAGCCGGCGAGGCGAGGCCGTGGCCGAGCCGCGCGCAGATGCAGGCCGAGCGCGCCGGGCGCAAGCCCGCGCCGGCAGCCGCCGGCTCAGGCGGCGGCGAGGTCGCACCCGAGCCCGCCACGCCGGCGCCCTCGCCGGCCACCTCCTCGCGCAAGCGCCGCCGCAAGCGCTGAGGCGCTCCGCCCCCGGGGTGTCCGTCTTCGGACTCTTTTCCGCAGAGCCGACTCGATTGGCCCGGACCGGCCTGGGTAGGTATGTGACGTAGGGAACGAGGGAGGGACCGTCAGGGTGCCTGAGCCTCGCTCGTAT
>Ga0134126_10010997_pt1 | contig 11407 bp, 11 predicted proteins | sample KB31752_FD_96881 | JGI IMG/M metagenome (GOLD analysis project Ga0134126, IMG submission 96881) | Terrestrial soil microbial communities with excess Nitrogen fertilizer from Kellogg Biological Station, Michigan, USA - KB3-175-2 | ecosystem: Environmental > Terrestrial > Soil > Unclassified ... | reverse complement strand
GTATGCGCCAGTTCCTCTACATCGGGCGTACGCCGCCCGTTCCACACCAGAAATCCCACCGCTGCCGCACAGATTCCAGCAATCGCAAACACGAATCGGCTGATCTTCCGCTCCCTCGCTCCCGCTGCACGGGAAACTGAGTAGCGTTGGATGCAACGAAAGCCTGTTCAGTCTGCTTCGTGACATTTCGCCACACCTGCGATGTTCTAAACTTGCCCCATGGACGCAGTGCGCTTCGGACGAGCGCTTGGATTGGGTGCGCGACAGGCGGCAAAGACCGTCATCAGCGCCGTCGACGCTGCCCGCGCCGAAAACCCATCCGGGCCAACACCGGCGGCACGTCCCGCATCAGCATCTTCAGCCAACAGAGCTTCATCCACGGCTGGTTCTTCAGTTCCACGGACGTCTTCGGCTGTTGTCGGGCCTCCCGCAGCGATGCCGAACCTGCAGCGGCGCGCTACCGATCCGGCTCCGAACGCAAATCGAGCGGCGAAATCGGTCGCGCGGGCCGCAAGCGGCGGCGCAGCTCGGGTCCGCGGCGTGAAGGAGGGCTTCACCCGTTTCCGCAACTCTACCGTCGAACCCGTCGTCCGTCTCTCCGGCGTGCTCTGGCTGGAGGTCACCGGCGTCTTCTTCGGCATCTTCGCGCTTTCGACAGGGGTCGCCATCTGGCGCCTGCGCGTTGAGTGGCGTGCCGCAATCGCGCATCCCGCGACGCACCCCAGCCTGCTGGTAGCCGTCGCCGTCTTCGCCCTCTTCGCCTACTTCTGCATCAGCAGCTTCGTCCGCGCCCGCCGCCGCGAACGCCGACGCGGTTAGTTAGGTGTCCTGCTCCGCCAGACATTTGGGCTTCTTCGGCCATGAACCACCGCGAGAACGACAACCTCTCCTTCACCGGTGGAGTAGTAAACGCAGTACGGAAATCTCGACATAAGGGCTCGCCGTGCGGACTTAGCAACCACAGGAAAGCTCATAGGTCGATCTTCGATAGCATCAAGGAGATAGTCGAGCTGTAGCAGAAACTCGTCGCCCAATCCGACGCGATTGGAGTCGTACCACAGCTTCGTCTCGCGAATGTCTTCAATTGCCGCAGGTAAAACTCTCAGCGGCAGCTTCATCGACCGGAACGAACTCGCTGCATCATCTCTTCCCGGCTCACCGTTGTCTCGGGATTGCGATCGAGTTGAGCCAGCCGCTCTTCCAGAATCTCCCGATGGCCATCCGGAAGAGGCAGGGAATTCGGTTCAAGCGTGTCCCACACATCGCCAATCAACCGCAGCCGATCGTCCGTGGAAAGCTCTTCGATCTCTGTCCGCGTGGGGTAGTGCATTGTCCCAGCATACTCCGACGCGTGTCGCACAGTCACCTTCTTCCGCCGGTGTTAAAGTCGAATCATGGCTACTGAAACCGCCGCCGCTCCTGCCCTGCGCAAGACCGCGCTCAACGCCACCCATCGCGCGCACAAGGCCAAGATGGTCGACTTCGGCGGCTGGGACATGCCCGTCGAATACTCCGGCCTCATCGCCGAGCACATGGCCGTGCGCACCGCCGTCGGCCTCTTTGACGTCTCGCACATGGGCGACATCCAGTTCCGCGGGCCCAACTCGCTCGCCGCCGTGCAGCGCCTCTGCATGAACGACGCCTCGAAGCTCGCCGTCGGCCAGGCGCAGTATTCCGCCATGCTCTATCCCGATGGCTCCTTCGTCGACGATGTCGTCACGCACAAACTCAGCGACAACGACTATCTGCTCGTCATCAACGCCGGCACGCGCGAGAAGGACCTGCGCTGGGTGCGCCAGACCGTCGGCCACATGCCCGGCACACACATCGCCGATTATTCCGACTACTACACGCAGCTCGCCATCCATGGCCCGCTCGCGCAGGCCACGCTGCAAAAACTCACCGACACCGACCTCACCGCCATCAAGAATTACTGGTTCACCTGGGGCCGCATCAAACTCTCCGATGGCAAAACCATCCACAACGTGATGATCGCGCGCACCGGCTACACCGGCGAGGATGGCTTCGAGATTTACATCCCATCCGACGAGCCGACGAGTAAACGTGTGTGGGATGAGGTCCTCGCCGCCGGCGCGGAGTTCGGCATCCTGCCCTGCGGCCTCGGCGCGCGCAACACGCTGCGGCTTGAATCCGCCATGGCGCTGTATGGACATGAGATTTCTGAGAGCATCAATGTCCTCGAAGCCGGCCTCGGCCGTTACGCCAAATTAGGCCGTGATCCAAATGCGACCGGTTCCGACTTCGTCGGCCGCGAGGCCCTGCTCCAGATCGAGCGCTCTGGCGGCCCCAAGCGCAAACTGGTCGGGCTCGATATGATCGAGCGCGGCATCGCCCGCGATGGCTATCCCGTGGCCACCATCTCCGGCGAGAAAATTGGACACGTCACCTCCGGCTCACCCGCGCCCTTCCTCAAAAAGAACATCGCCCTCGCCTACGTGCCGGTCCAGTACGCCGGCCACGGCGAAGAGCTCGCCGTCGAGATTCGCGGCCAACTCGTCCGTGCCTGCGTCGTGCCCACACCCTTCTACAAGCGCCCGAAGAAGAGCACCTTCTGAGCGACGCAAGCATTGGTTGCATCCGAGGCTTACTGCAACAGCGATTCGGCGACGGCTGTCATTCCGTTGATGCCAGTGGTAAGCGTGGGTTCGGGCACGGGTTCAAACTTGGATGTGTGCATGCCGGGAGGAAGGGTGCCTTTGGCCTGGGCCGCGGCCAATTTTGCGGGATCCATGGCACCCAGATAGAAGTACGCGACGGGAATGCGGCCCGCGCCGGGTTTGCCGCCAAAGACGCCGACGTCTTCGCTGACATGTGGCGCGGAATGTCCACGACTTTGTCCTTGCCGAGGAGGGACTGCAACGTGGTTTGCACGCGGCCTATGAGGCCGGGATCGTTGTAAAGCACAGGTGTTGACTCGTCGTCGAGCACCTTGACGCCTGCGGCCTTGTCGGGCGGAAGGCCGGCCGAGACGGTGAGACCGGCCGCCATGCTGTTGAGGCCATCGATCACGGTCTGGCGCGATTTGTCGGAGAACGTGCGCACGCTGAGCTCCAGCTTCACATTGTCGGGGATGATGTTGCGCTTGGTGCCACCATGGATGTCGCCGACGGTGACGACCGTTGGGTCGCCGGGATCCTCTTCACGGCTAACGATGGTCTGGATCTGGGTGATATAGAGGGCAGCCAGGGTGATCGGATCGCGGCCGCGCTCCGGCGCTGAGCCGTGGCCGCCAATGCCGTGAATGACGACATCGATGGAGGTGCTGGCCGCCGCGGCGGGCCCGGGCGTGACGCCGGCCATGCCGGCGGCAAGCTCGTTGGTATCGTGCAGGCCGACGATCATGTCGGGCCTGCCGAGGCGTTCGTAGAGATGGTCAGCGAGCATGGCTTTGGCGCCGTCGATAGTCTCCTCCGATGGCTGCGCGAGCAGCATAGCGGTGCCATGCCACTTGTCCTTGTGGGCGACAAGGTTGCGTGCGACGCCCAGCAGCACAGTGGTATGGATGTCATGACCGCATGCATGCATCACACCCACGTCCTGCCCGTCGGCGGTTTTGCCGTGGACGTGGGAGGCGTAGGGCAGGCCGGTCTCTTCAACGATAGGCAGTGCATCCATGTCTGCACGGATCAGCAGCGTTGGGCCGGCGCCATTCTTCAGGATGCCGACCACTCCCAACGCGTGCGATCCGTCAGGGTAAACGCCGATGTGGTCGGTGACGGCGTACCCGTCTTTGCGTAGCGCATCCGCCACAATGGCAGAGGTGCGCTCCTCGTGATGAGACAGCTCAGGGTGTGCGTGCAGGTCCTTGTAGAGCGCGAGAAGATCAGACGGAACGGGTTGCGCATGCACTGTTGCGATACACGCGGCTAGCAATAAGGCAACGATCATGCGCTGGGGCATAAGTGGCCCGAGTGTAACAAGTGGCGATGCGAACGACACAAGAAAAAGGGAACGCCTCAAACCGGCAGAGCTCCAGTTCGCGCCCTGTTTTCCACTTCCCACGCCAGCTACACTTAAATAGTCAGCAAATCCGCCAACGGAGACGTGCGCCGATGCCTTACCCTGCCGGTTACAAGTACACCAAAGAGCATGAGTGGATCTCTGTCGAGGGCTCCACCGGCACCGTCGGCATCACCGACTACGCGCAGTCCTCCCTCGGCGACATCGTCTTCGTCGACCTGCCCAAGGTCGGCGACACGCTCGAGGCCGGCAAAATCTTCGGCTCCGTTGAGAGCGTGAAGGCCGTCAGCGACCTCTACTCGCCCGTCTCCGGCACCGTGACTGAGATCAACGAGGCACTCAAAGAAGCGCCCGAGAAGATCAACGAAGACGCCAACGGCACCTGGATGATGAAGCTGACTCTCTCCAGCCCCGGCGACCTCAGCTCGCTCCTCTCCGCCGAGGACTACGAAAAATTCGTCTCCGAGGAGACGGGCCACTAAGCAATGCGCTATCTCCCCAAATCGCCGCAGGACCGCACAGAGATGCTCGCCGCTATTAACGACGCGCGCGGCAAATCCGATCCCGCAATCCAATCCATCGACGACCTCTTCGCCTCCATCCCCGCCGAGTACCGCCTCACCCGCGACCTCGCCATCCCGCGCCAGCAATCCGAATCTGAAATCCTCGACCGCTTCCGCGCCTTCGCCGACGCGAACGCCAACGGCTACTCGAGCTTCCTCGGCGCCGGCGCCTATCGCCACTACCGCCCCGTCATCATCGACGCCCTCGTGCAGCGCGGCGAATTCCTCACCAGCTACACGCCCTACCAGCCGGAGATCGCGCAGGGCACCCTGCAGGCCATGTTCGAGTTCCAGACCATGATCTGCGAGCTCACCGGCATGGAGATCGCCAACGCCTCCATGTATGACGGCAGCACGGGCGCCGCCGAGGCCATGATGATGGCCGTGCGCATCACTGGCCGCGACCGCGCCGTCATCGCGCGCACCGTCCACCCGGAGTACCGCGAGGTCATCGCCACCTACGCGCAGCACCAGGAGATTCCCATCACCGAGGTCGGCTACGCGCGCGAGTCTGGCCGCATCGACCTCTCTGCCCTCGACGCCGCCATCACCGCGGACACAGCCTGCGTCCTCATCCAGTCGCCCAACTTCTTCGGGACGATCGAAGACGTCGCCGCCATCGCCGAACTCGCGCACTCCCGCGGCGCACTGCTCATCGTATCGATCAGCGAGGCCGTGTCTTTAGGTGTAGTCCGCCCGCCTGCCGAGGCGGACATCGTCTCCATGGAGGCGCAGAGCTTCGGCGTGCCCGTCGGCTTCGGCGGCCCCTATTGCGGCGTCATCGCAACAAAAGAAAAATTCCTCCGCCAGATGCCAGGCCGCATCGTCGGCGAAACCAAGGACATGGACGGCAAACGCGGCTACGTCCTCACCCTCTCCACCCGCGAGCAGCACATCCGCCGCGAGAAGGCCACCTCCAACATCTGCACCAACCAGGCCCTCGTGGCGCTCATGACCACAATCTTCCTCACCGTCTACGGCAAGGGCCTCCGCGAACTCGCCGAACACAACCTCGCCAAAGCCGCCTACCTCAGCAGCGCGCTGACCGGTAGTAGTTGTCATTCTGACCCTGAGCGTAGCGAAGGGGAAGAATCCGCGCATTTGGCCGGCAGCGCCACAAATAATATGGGCCGTCATTCTGGAGCGCAGCTCCAGAATCCCCGTATTTCAGAACCCACCACCAATGCTCGGGTGCCCCATCCGTACGCGGCCTCATCGCGGACGGGTGGGGAGCACAATTCCACCAACACCCGCATCCTCTTCCCCGACTCCCCGCGCTTCCACGAGTTCGTCCTCGAAACCCCCATCTCCGCCGAAGAGATGAACGCCGCCCTCCTCGAACACAAGATCATCGGCGGCCTGCCGCTCGCGAAGTGGTATCCCGAACTCGGCCCCAACGCCAGCCTCTGGTGCGCCACCGAACTCACCACCCGCGCCCAGATGGACGCCGCCGCCGAAGCCGTAAAATCCGTCACCGCACGAGAACTCGTTGAGCATGCACGATGATCTTCTCCCCGTCACGATTGTCATTCCGCAGCGGTCGATCACGCTCGGCGGGATCGAATGCGGAGGAATCTGCTTTTCAACACGCGTTTCACCGGTTGCAGCTTTTGCTTCTTAGATAGGTTTCAGCTTCTGCTTCTGAGATAGGTTTCAGCTTTTGCTTCTGAGATAGATTTGAGCTTTTGCTTCTGAGATAGATTTGAGCTTTTGCTTCTGAGATAGGTTTCAGCTTTTTGCTTCTGAGATAGGCCGGGACTTTAGTCCCGGCACAACGAGGGCAACTACAGATTTGGGGCTTTAGCCCCTGGGACTTGGTTTTGCTTAAGGGCACGGCTTCAGCCGTGCCGTAACGGACGCAGCAAGAATGGGGGCTTTAGCCCCTGGGAGTAGCAGCGGGCTTCAGCCCGCGGAACGAAGGTCAAGAAGTGATGCGGCTTTAGCCGCGGGCTTTTTGAGAAGCAGATTCCTCCCCCTCGACTGCGGTCGGGGTGCGGAATGACAAGGGAGCCATGGACATCTCCTCCATCGAAGGCGAAGAACTCCGCTCCGTCGCATTCGTCGAGGACTACCTCGAGCTGCGCTTCGGCGCCGCCCTGCTCACCCTCTACAACTGGCCCTACGTCATGCTGCCCGACTTCTCCGTCGCCTTCGGCGAGCCCGAGTACCGCAACGCTCTCTGCGCGCAGATCGGCAGCGCCGTCGAGACCGCCGCGCTCGACGAGGGCAGCGCCCTCACCATCGAGTTCGCCAACGGCGTCGTCCTCGGCCTCTCCCTCCGCGAAGAAGACCTCGACCAGCCTGAGTCCGGAACCTTCTCCCCCACCGGCTCCGCCGACGACACACAGGAGTTTTAGCGATGGCGCATTCATTCAAGCCGCGTGTTATGTACATCGAGAATAAAGGTGGCAGTTTTGTAGAACACACAGTCGGAGATGCGAAGTGGCGTGATCTTGCTGAAGGTAACTTAGCTGGCCCTGCGCGCATCGGACGCGTGTCGTTCTCAAAGACAGGAACGACAATCTACTACCAAGGGCGCAGTCTTCAGAAGCTTAAGGGCGGAGGCTTCAAGTCCAACTACTTCGATATCGCAACCGGCGAGCATTTCTGGATCTCCGGCCCAAAGAAGAATGGGCAAGATGCACTCTATGCGACAAACATCCCAACCGAAATCGACGAAGATGTCCGCGAAGAATACTGGACTACTATTCGCAAATTACCGCAGCACAAAGACAGGACCCACACCTAATGGCGAATAACTTCACCGGCACCCCCATCAAGGCCACCACGCACGTCAACCAGAACGAGGGCCTCATCTTTGAGAAGTCCTCGCCCGGCAAAAAGGCCTACCGCCTCGCCGAGCTCGACGTGCCGGCCGTCGACGCCGCCGCGCTCCTCGGCCCCGCCGCCCGCACCGCGCAGAGCTGGGCCGCCGGCCCCATGCCCGAGCTCTCCGAGATCGAGATCATCCGCCACTTCACCCGCCTCTCCACCTGGAACTACGCGATCGACCTCGGCATGTATCCGCTCGGCTCCTGCACCATGAAGTACAACCCGCGCATCAACGAGGCTGTCGCCCGCCTCGAGGGCATCGCCGACGCCCACCCCTACCAGCCCGGGTCCCTCGCCCAGGGCTGCCTCGGCATCATGCAGCTGCTCTCGCAGTGCCTCATCGAGATCACCGGCATGGACGCCATCACCCTGCAGCCCGCCGCCGGCGCGCACGGCGAGTTCACCGGCATCCTGCTCGCCCGCGCCTTCCACGAGGCCAACGGCAACCCGCGCAAAAAAGTCCTCATCCCCGACTCCGCCCACGGGACGAATCCCGCGACCGCAGCGGTTGTCGGTTATCAGGTCGCCAACCTCAAGTCCAACTCGGCGGGCATGGTCGACCTCGCCGAGCTTGCCCGCATGGTCGACGCCGATACCGCGGCCCTCATGCTCACCAACCCCTCCACCATCGGCGTCTTCGAGCGAGAGATCCACAAGATCGCCGACATCCTCCACGCCAAGGGCGCGCTCCTCTACATGGACGGCGCCAACATGAACGCCCTCTGCGGCAAGACCCGCCCCGGCGACTTCGGCGTCGACGTCATGCACCTCAACCTGCACAAGACCTTCTCCACCCCGCACGGCGGCGGCGGCCCCGGCTCCGGCCCCGTGGCCTGCAAAAAAATCCTCTCGCCCTTCCTGCCCACGCCCGTCCTCACCACGCGCGCCAACGGCAGTCTCGGCCTCGACTACGACCGCCCGCACTCCGTCGGCCGCGTCCGCGCCTTCTACGGCAACTTCGGCATGTTCGTGCGCGCGCTCGCCTACATCCTCGCCAACGGGCCCGACGGCCTGCGCCAGACCACCGAAGACGCCGTCCTCAACGCAAATTACCTCCGCGCCAAACTCAAAGACAGCTTCGACCTGCCTTACGACGCGCCATCCATGCACGAGGTCGTCTTCTCCGATCGCTTGCAAGCGAAAAATGGGGTGAAGACGGGCGACATGGGCAAACGATTAATCGACTACGGCTTCCACGCCTACACCGTTAGCTTCCCCATGGTCGTCTCGGGAGCCATGATGATCGAGCCCACCGAGAGCGAGAGCCGCGAAGAGCTCGATCTGCTCGTCGACGCGCTAAAACAAATTGCAAAGGAAGCCGCCGAGAACCCCGAACTGGTCCGCACCGCGCCCCACTCCACCCGCCTCCGCCGCCTCGACGAAACCACCGCCGCCCGCAAACCCATCCTCCGCTGGAAGCCGCAAACCAGCGCAAATGATGCCGGCGCGAACGGCTCACTCGCCCCCGACTCCGCCGCCAAGGAGTGGTAAGCCGAAAACTTCACGCCAGACTAGCGTGTTGGTGCCCATCAATACCCATTCTGGTTGCAGCGTAGTGCGGATTATGGCCGCAGTAGTAGTTTGTGCGCCGCCGCAGGTGGTCGGTCTCCTTGCGGACACGAAGGAACTCGTTGGAGTGGCATGTGTTTTGCTTTGCGTAGCCGCCTATGATCTCACCATCGGACAGACCACGTGCTGCGAGCGCTCGAAGCAGCTCTTCAAGAGAGCTCAGCGTGATCTGCCCGACAGGAATAACCTCGTCGAATATCTTGGTCGAACTGTCGTATCCACAAATATGCCAGCAAGCAGTCTTTTTGTTCTTCGCCTTCATTGTGCGGAGTATAGCCCGGTGCAGCAAATCTTCTCTCTTGCGCAAATCGGCGTATAGCCGTATATTACGGACGAATGTACGTAATATACGGTTTATTTCGGAGGATCTAATGAGCGCTGCACAAGGAATGACTGAACGTTTTGAGATGCGCCTTGATACGGCCACGCTTGACAGACTTGATAGTTGGCGTTCGGAGCAGGCCGATGTGCCTTCTCGATCGGAGGCAGTGAGAAGGCTAGTCGAGACAGGCCTCGTCAAGAACAGCGGAGACAGCCAGATAACCCTAAGTGATGGCGAGAAACTGCTCGCCCTCATGTTGGGTAACTTGATCAAGCAATTGAAGCTAAAAAGCGAAATCGATCCCACGTTCGTGGAAGACGTGATCTATGGGGGACATTATTGGGCGTTGGGCTGGAAATACACAGGATTATTCCACGGCCATCAGGATTCACCTTCCGTTGTGACCCAAGTAGTGAACGTCCTCGATATGTGGTCATTTCTTGAAGAGGGATTTAACGCACTCTCGAAGAAGGACAAGGAGCGAGTTGCCTCAGAAGCCGGGCCGTTCGGTACACACGTTCAGTTCAGAGGGTTCGATGGAAATGGAGAATCCGAGTACATCGGAGTTGCTAGAGTTCTCATCAAGCAGCTTGATCGTTTCAGCGAGTTCGATGGGCGAGACCTCAATTCGCATATGCCTTCGCTTGATATGCACCGTCGCATGCTGTCGGTTTTTGAACCGCTCCGAATGAATCTAATCGGCAGGAAATTAAACGCGGGAGAGATCATTCAGATATTGAAGGCTCAGCTGCATCCAACGAGGCAGAAAATGTGAAATGAGCCCAGTGCTTCCCTACAGCTTCGGCGCGCCCACCTGATTCATCTGGTTGGTCTGCTTGTCCTGCTGCGACTTCGCCGCCGCCGCAATCACTGCCTTCGTCTGCGCCAGCGCCGTCATGTACCGTCCGCCGTCCTCCAGCGTCACCGTCAGCACCTTGGTCGCGTATTGGTTCTGCGCCACCTGCTCAGTCTGCAGCCGTGCCGTCAGCACAATCATGGACGTGCACTGCGGCGGCCACTGCGGCATGTTCGTGCCTACCAGGTTGATGTTCTCTGTCTGCGCTCCCATGCCGCTGTTGGCAACGTACATCTGCAGCGTGCTCGCGCACGCGGTGTTCATCTGCGCGCCGCCCGCCGTAATCAGCTTGCCCTGCGGATCGAAGATCCACGTGATGGCCTGGCTGCCTGCCTGCGAGTACGGGATCGTCTCCGGGCCGTACTTCTTGCGCAGAGCATCGAGTGCGGTCTGCGTGGACGGCCGCTGCGTCGTCGCGAACTCGTAATAGCGACTGATCGCCCAAACCGCCGGCTGGCTGGGCGGCGGCGTGAACATCAGCTGCACCGTCTCCGTCGCATGGGTCACCTGATCGTTTTCCGTTGCCGGAACATCCTGGCCATCCACTTCTACCGTGATCGGGTCCTTGAACTCGGCATGCTGGAACGTGATCGGCCGTATCTTCAGCTTCGGGTTGTCGACCTTCATCGCCTGCAGCGCGTCATTCATCGATGCACCCAGCTTGATGCCGATGATGTCGAGGCTCGCCGGCCCTTGGCTCTGGGCTCCAGCGGCAGCAGATGGCGCCGCCGCGCTCGCCAACTGCGTCTGCTGTTGCGCCGGCTGAGCTTTAGGTTGCGATTGCTGCTTCGCATTCTTGTACGCGTCCTTCGCCGCCTGGATCGGATTCTGAATTTGAGCGCGGGCGGGAAGCGACTGCAGGGTTCCAGCAAGCAGAATCAGGGCGACAGACACAGGAGTGGAACGCATGTTTCCTCCATTCGGTGCAAGGTTTTTGGGGCCCAGGTCCGGAGAAAGAACAATACAACATGCGCCGTGGCTAACTCTGGTGGGGACACCGGCCATCCCGACGAGCGCTGCGGGATGAAGAGAAAATCTAACATAGCGCAGCCCATGGTGCGGCCGCACCCGATCACTCTCTACTTCAAATTCTTCAACCCACCCGCCGCCTTATAGTTCTGCATCAAAATCCCCGACGGCAGCGCCTTCGAGCTCGCGAGAGTAAACGCGCGCGCCGGAGTTCCCTCCGCAAACAGCCGCTTGCCTGTACCCAGCAGCACCGGATTCACCATCAGCACCAGCTCATCGGCAAGTCCGTGTTCGAGCAGCGCTGAGGTCACGGTC